>OOAG01000154.1_pt1 | contig 68299 bp, 57 predicted proteins | sample 1671461 | NCBI WGS metagenome assembly OOAG01 (sample SAMN06348159, study PRJEB24527) | human gut metagenome | biome: human gut; feature: ankylosing spondylitis patient; material: feces | host: Homo sapiens | place: China | collected 2015-10 | reverse complement strand
TTCAGCTCATAATCCTCCATCTGCTTTTCGGTCAGCGGCTTTGCGTAGGTCAGTTCGCCCCATGCCATCAGCCTGCCGTCTGCCACAGGACGCCGCCTGTCATCATCGTAGTTGACGATGGAAAGAGGCTGGTTATCCGGCGGCTTCGGGTAAGTTCCTATGTCCACGGGCCGCTGGGTGGAATAATAGCGGTAAACGCCCTCCGGTCCCAGCTCGGTATGCTTGACCGCCGCATGGTAAAACTGCTGATAGTCGTCCACCCGGCGGTCAAAGTCCCTCTGCGCCCACGCTTGACTGGTTCCATAGCGGCCCCAGTAGTAATCCCGATGGCCGTTTTCCCCCTCGGTAAACTGCCAGGTCACAAAGGGGCTCGGCGCTCCCGGATTATGCCCCAGCGCAAAGCCGTGTCCGGTTTCAAAGGTGGCAGCTTTCAAAATCACATATCCTTGTACTGTCTCCAAGAGATCCCTCCTTTCTGTGCCTCGGGCCAACATGACCCGAAGTGCTGGATGTTACGAAATAAGAGGGCAGACCGGGGAGGAATGTAATAAGATATTCCCACCCCGGAAACACCCTCAAAAAAGCCCGGAATGTCAAGCCTTTGGAGGCGGCAAATCGTAACAGCCGCCCGGCCTTTTCTCCCGCATTTTCCTCATGCGTTCCCGGCTTTTCCGGCGGTTCCCTTCGGCTTTGCAGGTGTCGGAACAGTAGGCTTGACGCCCCTCGGGCAGAAATGCCTTTCCGCAGACCGCACAGGCCCGCAGCTCCGGGGAGATGCCTTCCGTTGTCAGCGCCGCTTGAAGCTCCGGGTCAAGGGGCAGGACAGCCTCACGGAAATAACGGCAGTACGCCCCTGTCCAGCACTTGTGCAGCATATAGCAGGCACAGTCCAGAGGAAGGCACAGGCCGCTTTCCCGGTCATAGTTGGCGCACATCCCCGTGACCAGAGAACGGATTTTTTTCTTCTCGTCACGGGTCAGCTCCCGGGCGTCCATTTAAGACTTCGGGCCACGATGGCCCGAAGGGCGGGACTCCACGATCAGCGCCCGGAACTTCTTCCGGCACTGTTTTTTCTTTCCTTTGCACTCCTTGTAGTAACGGCATCCCTTACAAGGGTCGTCATTGTCCCAGCCGGGGTGCGGTACTTCCTTCATCATTCGTTCAAAAGGGCTGCTTGTAAAATTCATTCTCATTCCTCCGTATCTTCCTCCCACGGCGGGGTATCTTCGTCCTCGGGTTCCTCTGCGATCTCCTCCAGCTCCCCGTCCTCATATTCGCAGTAATCATCTTCCAAATCCGGGGCCTCATGCTTCGGCTTGTAAATCTTGAAATAGTAACCAATCCCACCGCCGGCCAGCACCACCGCACCGATCAGGAGCAGAGAGAGAAGGGGGCTGTCCTTTTTCTCCGGCTCGGGTTCCGGTACTTCCTCCACCGGTTCGGTGGGCTTTGGCTCTGGCTCCGGGGTCACTTCTTTGGGCGGTTCCTTACCCTGTTCGGCAAGAGGCAGAAGGTCGTCTGTGGTAACGGTATTGAGGAAATAGACGTTCTCGCTGGTTTTCTGTTTGTCGATCACCAGATAAAACACGCTTTCGTCTGCTGTGGTGATGGTGTAGAACTCCTTTCCATCCTCGTCGGTGGCGTTGTCCACCACGGTTCCCGTCCCGTCCGGGGTAAAGGGGTTCTGGGTTTCCGGCTCCGCTTCGGTTTCCACCGGGGCGGGCGTTGTCTCCGGCTGCGGCTCGCTGCTCTGTGCGTAGGCCGGGACCGTAAAGCTCAGGCAACACAAAAGGCTGGCAGCCATCGCCGCCAGCCTGCGGTATTTAATTTTCTTCATGGGCTGTGTCCTCCTTTTCGGGTGCCTCCGGCTTCGGGTCAGTATGGCCCGAAGCGGTAAGGCTGTTTTTGGGGTCATTCAGAAAAGCCATAAGCTGGGCGGGGGTCAGTTTGAGCGAGCGCACCGCCTGCACGATCTGGCTGTTTTCTTTCTCCTGTTTCTGCTTTTCCAGCTCCCGGATTTTTGCCTACCATTCGGCAGCCTTCTCCCGGGCTTTTTCCAATTCCTTATCGAGCTTGTCGATCTTGTTCATGCAAGGACTCCTTTCCTCTGGCTCACAAACGCCCGAAGGCATAGAAATGTGTCTGCCAGTAGCTTGAATTGATGTTTGCGTATTGGATGGGCGAACCACAATGGAGCATCATCCCGTCGCCCACATAAATCCCCACATGGGACACAGGGCCGGGGCTGTCATAGGTTCCCGTGAAAAAGATAATGTCGCCGGGCTTTGCCTCGGAGGGGGAAATGATAGCACACTGGTTGTAAATGCCCTGCGCCGTGGTACGGGGCAGGTTGTGGACGCCGCTGGCCGTGTACACCCAGCAGACAAAGCCCGAACAGTCAAAGGAGGTGGACGGGCTGGAGCCGCCCCACACATAGGGCCAGCCGATGTACTTTGTGGCTTCTTCCATGAGCGCCGCAAAAGCCGGGTCATCCAGCGCCTCGCCGGGTATCTCATAGCTGGGGCCGGTATCTTCGCCGCCGTTGTAAATCCCTTCCCACAGATAGGGTTTGTTGCCTTTGAGCTGCTGCATAACGGTGTAGATTTCCCGCTGCTGTTCGTTAAGCCTCGGCAGGATCACGGCGGGCAGCGTCTTGTTTGTGAGGGTCACATTTAAGATGTAATACTCATAGGGGACTTCCTCGGTGGTGGTTTCCCCGGTCTCCGGGTCGGTGCTGGTTTCGGTGCGGTAGCGTATCTCGACTTCCTCCGTCAAGGTCAGCTCATACTGTGCCTCGAAGATCTCCCGCAGTTCGTCCTGCACCTGTTCCCGGAAATACACATGGTACTTTGCCGAGAGATAGGATGCCAGCTCATAGGGGTTATGGCCGATCTCGTCCACGGAATAGCGGTACTCGTCATAGCCGGGATGGGTGCTTTCGATGTTCGCTACCGTCTGCGCCAGCTCGTTTTCCAGTGCCGTGTAGTCCTCGTCCACGCCCAGCAGGTCCGTATCCTCCGAGGCGTAGGAGGTGCCGGATAACGCATTGGCAAGGCCGCTGCCAAGCGTGGGAAAGATAGAGCTTACCGCCGACACAAGAAAACAGAGCAGCAACAGCAGGAGCAGGACCAGCACCGCCACGGGATGACGGGTCACAAACTGCGCCGCCCGACGGGTCGCAGTTCCCGAAGCGGCAGCGGTTTTCTTTGCGGCCTTTGCGCCCTGTTTTGCAGCCGCCTTTGCTTCTTTGGAATACCGGCGTTTCAGTTTCCATTTCTGCTGCACACGGGAAAGCGGATTGCTGGCAAGTTCCGGGTGCTCGGAGGCCATCTTTTGGAAATCCACATTGGCCCGGGCTTTTATGTCCTTCCGTTCCCACTTTGCCACCTTCCGGGCTGGGTGTTCCCGCCAGCGGCGTTTGGCATACCGGGTCAGTTTCCGGGCTCCGGCCTCTGCGGCCAGCTCGGATTTATGGGCTCCTTCCACACCCACATTTTCATGCTCAACCTCGTGTATCTTGTTGTGGACATAGAACCACGCTTCTGTGCGGGCTCCCCGGACTGCCTTTTTTGCAAGCCCCGGCGGCTTCTTCGCTGCCCGTTTTGCCTCGGTCTTGTCCAGTTTCTCCCGGGCCTTTCCCAGCTTTTCCCCGGCGTGTTCCGCTTTTGCCTGTGCTTTCTGGTACTTGTCCTTTTTGCTCCCGGCCTTCTCGGCGGAGCCCTCCGGCTCCTGTGCCTTGCCGGTATCCTGCGGCCCGCCCGCTTCATCCTCCTGCCTCATGCGGTCAGAGGGACGGCTTTTCCGGCTGTCCTCTTGAAACTTGCCGCTTTTGGACTTCGGGCCATTGTGGCCCGAAGGGATGTCCTGTCCGGTATCCTCGTCCTCAAACCGCAGACGTCGGGATGGTGCGGGGGAAGGTCTTTCCCGTTCAGCCGGTCCGGGGCGATTGCCCCCGGTATCCTCCGTCGGCCCCGGCCTTTGAAAATTCCGTTTGTCCGGTTTCTTTCCGATGATGTATCCCTCCTTTCCAAACCTCGGGCCATCATGGCCCGAAGTGTGTTATGCCCGGTTCATTTCCTGTTTTTTGTCCTCCGGGCGGGTGGTCATAATGGCGTACAGCTCGGTGTTCTGCGGGAAGCGGTCAACAAACGGGATGGTGGTGTTCCCGAAGAACAGCAGCCCTTCGCCGGAATTGGTATGGGTCACATAGGAAAGCTGGTGGGGGCTGATCCCAAGCTGTTTGGCTAAAATCTGCCGGTCCCCCTGTGCCTGCGAGAGCAGCACAAGGAAGTCCGAGTTTTCAAAGATGTTCTCAATCTCCGGGCTTGCCAGAAAATCCTTTACGTTCTGCGTTAAAGCACTGGGAACGCACCCTTTTTTTCGCAGCATTTTCCAGATCGCCACACAATAGCTTGCCGTCAGACGGTCACGGAGCAGCACATGAAATTCGTCGAAGTAGCACCATGTAGCGATACCGCGCAGGAAATTCATGGACACCTGCGAGTTTACCAAGTCCTGCATAATGAGCATGGCAATCGTCCGAAGTCCGGCCCCCAGCTTTTTTAAGTCAAGGCATACCAGACGGCGGTTCAGGTCCACATTGGTTTCATGGTTGAACACGTTAAGGGAACCCGACACATAGATTTCAAGGGCAGTTGCCAGCCGTACCGCCTCGCCCTCCGGCTGGGAACAGAGCAGGTCATACAGGGTTTGGAGGGTCGGCATTTTGCTTGTTTCCGGGTCCTGCAAGTGTTCCCGGTACATCTGGCGCACACAGCGGTCAATGACGGTACGCTCCACCGGCTGCAAGCCGTCCTTGCCGCCGACGATCAGCTCCATCAGCGACAGGATAAAGTCGGCTTTCAGCGCCATCGGGTTTTCCTCGTCGAAGCTCAAATCAATGTCCATCGGATTGATGTGGTGGGGGCTGTCCGGGGCGATCTCGATGACCTGACCGCCCAGCCGCTTGATAAGGGGCGAATATTCGCCCATCGGGTCAACCACAATGATCCGGTCACGGGTGGCAAGGAACACGTTCACAAGCTCCCGCTTTGCGGCAAAGGATTTGCCGGAGCCCGGCACGCCGAGGAACAGGCCGTTGGGGTTTTTGAGCTTTTTCCGGTTTGCCATGATGACGTTATGGGAAAGTGCGTTGAGCCCGTAATAGACGGCTTCGCCATCCATGCGGAGCTCCTGCGTCATAAAGGGAACGAAAATGGCCGTGGAGCTGGTCGTCATGCCGCGCTTGATCTCAATGCCGTTATGGCCCAGCGGAAGGCTGGAAAGAAAACCATCCTCCTGCTGGAAGTCCAGCCGCTTCAAGGTGCAGTTGTATTTCTGGACGATACCCGACACCGTGAACAGGTCATTGTCCAGCTCCCGGCGGGTCGGGGCCATGTTTACCACAAGGAAGGTCAGAAGGAACATTCGCTCATTCCGGCTCTGTAAATCTTCCAGAAGGGTCTTTGCGTCGTTGCTGTACGTTACAAGGTCGGGTGGAAGTATGTCCATGTCGTACCCTGACCGGGCTGCCTTCTTTTGTTCCTCCACCTTCATCTTGTCAATGTCGGAGACTTTGGCCTTGATGGATTTTACGGCGGCGGCCTGATCGACGGTTTGGATATGGAGAGTGATGGTCATTTCCGCATCCATTTCCAAAAGCTCCGCCAGCAGCTTGTCCGAGAGCTCCGAGGCCAAAATCTGCAAATAGGAGGCGGCACCCCAAGTCGTCCCCACCCGGAACAGACGGCTGAAACGGAAGTCGAAGCTGTCCGGGGCGATAAAGTCTTTGGTGGAAAGCCCGGTTTTGGGGATCATATCCCATGAAAACCGGAAGGGGGAGCCGCTGCCGGGGTGGAGCTGCCCGTGAAGAAGCTCCAGCCGTTCCAGCCCCGAAAGGGAACGGCACTTGACGCCCAGCTTTTTGAAGTTCCCGCAAATGTCCGCCTCTACACGTTCCAGCCTTGCCCTGGCGGTGGAAAGGTCGTCCACATTCACGCCGAAGGTCAGGAGCTTTGTGCGGACAATGCCGTTGTTGCTTTTGGCGATCTGGTTTTCCAGCATTTCCACATACTCACACCGGACGCTGTTGTAATCATCGTCCTGCATGGGGATGTTCACGCTGTACCGGCTGCCCGGGCGGCTCCGGTGGTTGAGGAAGGAAAGCTGGAACGGAAGGCTGCTGTCAAAGTAGTTGAGGCAGGCGCTCCACCCGTCAAAGATGGCCGCCTGATCTTCGGACTGTGCGAGCTGGTAGTTGATGTCCTCGTATTCAATGGTTTTGGTGTAATAGCGGTCCGCTACCCGGCACACCCCGTCCCGGTACATTTCCCGGTAAGGGAGGGTCTGCTGGGCGGTGGTGGGAATGTTCTTTCCTTTTGTGAACAGGCCGGTAAGGCCCTGCTTTTCAGGCTTTCTGCCTGCGGGCTTTCCGGCCCTTCTGCTGTTTCGCAATCGGCTGCGCCTCCTTTCTGGCGCTAAGCAGCGCATAGAAGTTTTCGGTTTTGTAAGGCCGCACACGGGGATAGAGGAACCGGGTGCGGATGATGTTTTTCAGCACTTTTTCCAGCGGCAGACCGTCTCGTTCATACATAGCCAGAAAGAAGAACGGGAGCATGAGGCCGATCATCAGGAACATGGCGGCACTGTTCCCGATACTGCCACGGGAAAACAGGTAAGCCGGGAGGCCCACCGCCGCCGCGCTGGAAAAACAAACAAGCTGGCGCTTCGTTAGGTTGAAGGCCAGCTTTGTCTTGATTTTGGAAAGGTCTTTTGGTACTGGCACATAGGCCATTTTGGTACACCTCCTTTATTGCTTCGGGCCAGCATGGCCCGAGGTTATCTTGCGGCCTCTTTGGCCGGGGCTGTGCTGCGGGCAGCTTCGGCGGCCTCTCGTCCGCTCTGCCTTGCCCGCCAGTATTCGGGGTGATACTGCCGGATGGACTGATTGAGTTTTTCTTCAAACTGTCCTTTGTCCTTAATGCGGTCAGGGATTTTCCACAGCTTTTTGTCCAGCAGCTCCCGGAGCACTACGCTTTCCTGTGCGTCCTCCTCATAGCAAATATAGCCCTTGTCCTTGAAGCCGCATTTTTTGGCCGCTGGGGAGAGGACGGCGGCTACCTCGTTTGCCACCATCGTTCCGCCGTGGCTGGCGGTAGATACCAGAAACACCCCTGGACAGAGGGTTTCACAGCTCTGCACCTCGCCCCACGGGGAGCTTTTCGGCGCATGGAACATTCCGCCCGTCCGGCTCCGATCCGCCTGCATGAGCGCTGCCTTTTCCAAGATGGCTTTCAGTTCCGGGGGAAAAATAGGCATATTCCCGAAGGACACGGGCGGCGTCCCCACCACAGGCGTTCATCAACAGGGTATAGGCGTCGCTGTCCGCTTTGGTACAGCGGCCCAGCAGTTTTCCGTCGTAATAGCAGGCCGCGTCATAGCCCGTCCGTTTGCGTGGCATGGTTTCCGCCTCCTTTCTGCTTCGGGCCAGCATGGCCCGAGGTCAACGCTCTGCGCTGCGGCTGGGCTTTTCCTTCGGAGGCCGTTCTGCCTTTGCCTGTTCGGCAGCCGCTTTTCCGGCTTTGAGCTGGTCGCTGATGGACGCACGCCCCACAGAGCCGCGCTCCGCCATCTGTTCCAGCTTTGCCTCATAGGCTTGCAGAACAGCGGTGTTGAGCTGTTCCCGGAACTCCTTTGTGACAGGGTAGGCCATATCCCGGTAGCCGCCTTTGCCGTCTGGCTGGCTGGGCATCCCAAGAAAGAGCCCCTTGCTGCCCTGTACGATTTTCAGATTTTCCACCACAAAGCAGTCATTGAATTTCACGCTGGCAAAGCCCATGAGGTTTTTCACAGGTTCGATGACCCGCACGCTTACATCCAGCTTCAACGGTGCGGCCGGGGTGGTGTTTGCAACCTTTTCCTGCATGGTTTCCTCCTTTCCGGCGGGAACAAGGTTCCCGTCCTTGTAGTCATAGCCTTCCGCCCGGAGTGCCGCCAGCGTGTCCGCCGATACGCACCCGGACAGTTTCAGATCGGTTTCCACCATAAAGCGCATGGTGTCTGCTTTAGAAAATTCTTCGGGGAGCTTTCCGTAGAAAGCCGGGTGCGGCTGTCCGTCCGCACCCTGTTTGTAACGCCGGGGCATACCGCCTCCTTTCCGCTTCGGGTCAGCATGGCCCGAAGTCTCTTAATGGCAGCCGAAGATGGATTTTGCAAGACTGCCTGTTTTGAATAAGGTAAAACACAGCAGCACCGTATATCCCACGCAGCCCCAGATCGCCCCGATGGGGTCGCCGTCGGTGGCGATACTCTGGATCAGCACCGCATAGATGGCGACACAGACCAAGATCAATAGACCTTGAAAGCCCACCGCAAAGAGGGAGCGGAAATAGTTCTGCCCCATGTGTCCGGTTTCCCTGTTGGGGACGGTGGCAAACGGGATAGGCGCTAAACTTGTGAGTAAATAAATTTCAATCATACGGCCATATACGATGACGAAAATCACGATGTTTAAGGCAATCATGGTAAGCTGGATCAGGAAGGACTGGAGCCAGAGTCCGAACAGAGGGCCTAACTCCATCGCCTCAAGCTCTGTCCGCAGACTGTCCAGCACATCCGGCGTGATCTCTGTCCCGTTCTGGATAATGCCCGCTGACTGCTGGATCACATGCTGGCTCACATCAAAGACCGCCAGCACGATATTGAAGGTATTCGTCAGGATCATCACAGCCACAAAGGTTTTGAACACCCACTTAAAAAACATCCATGTGTCAACTTCATGGAGGTTGTTGCGTTCTATGAGCATCTGTATCAGTTCATAGGTCATAACAAAAGTGAGGATGACCCCGGCGATTGGCAGAATGGCAGTTTCGGAGATCTGTCGTATCATGGAAAAGACCCCGGCGTTCCAGTCCGCCGGGGTCGTGCCTACCTGTGTGGCGATCTCGCCAACGCTCTGATTGACGTTATCGAAAAGGCCATCCAGATTTCCCATGATACCATCGACGAGCAGACCTTTCAGCCATTCAACGATTGCGTCGATGATAAAGTCCATACATCAGCTCCTTTTCTGGAAAAGGGACAACGGGTGACACTTAGCTGAACAGGCCGGACAGCAGAGGGATAAGCTGAAGACCGATCAGAACGACACCGCCGCCAGCCATGAGCTGCTTAATGCCCTGTGATTTTGCCGCAGGGTTGTCCGACCCGTAACCTTCCAGAAGGTTGATGACGCCCCATACCGCCAGACCAGCGCCAAGAGCCATGACCAGAATTTTAAGAATGTCGATTGCCTGATTGAAAAATTCCATATACGTTCCTCCATTTTGTTTGTTTGATGGTTTTGGGTACAAAAAAAGCCGCCCACATCGGCGGCGCTTCGGGTCATCATGGCCCGAAGTTACACGAACTCGTCGCTGTCCAGATCATCGAAGTTCAATAGGTCAGCTTCTTCGTCTGTGTCGGAGCCATCCACTTCGTACACCGTGTATTCGTCCTCCGGCTTTAGTCTCAATGGCCGGTGGCGGAACAGGCTTTCCAAGCGGAAGGCGTTTTTCTTTTTATCAAATTCGGCTGTGTACTTGTAATTCGGGTGCTTTTTCAAGTCATACTTCGGGGACAGGAAGGGCGGGAGCCCCCGAAGCTGCAAGATACATTTATCCCCGGGCATGGTGGTGATCTCGCTGGTGGTCATCAGCTCCCGGCCAAGCCGCTGCATATTCTGGCTGTAACTTTCAGACTGTCCACGGCTTCGGCCCTCGGTCTGCATAGAGATGGTGGCCTTGCCCAGCCAGTTTTCCGAAATATCCTTTAGGGTGGAAGCCTCCCGGCCTCCGAGGAATACGATACTGTCCATGTTGCCCATGATGGTTTCGGAATGGTCTTTGTACAATGCCTTGCACTGGCTCATTGCCTGATAAAAAAGCGTCAGGCTGATCTCACGGGAGCGGATGACGGCCACGATCTTTTCCAGCCCCGGCACCTGTCCGGTATTGGCTGCCTCGTCCCACAGCACCCGCACATGGTAGGGCAGACGCCCGCCATAGGTGTTGTCAGCCCGTTCACACAGAAGGTTGAACATCTGCGAAAAAGCGAGGGCAACCAAAAAATTGTAGGTGGTGTCCGTGTCGCTGATAAGAAAGAACAGCGCCGATTTTTTATCCCCCAGCTTATCCAGCTCCAGCTCGTCATAAGACATGATCTCCCGAAGTTGGGGAATATCAAAGGGAGCCAGCCTTGCACCGCAGGAAATCAAGATGCTTTTGGCTGTCTTGCCGCTGGCGAGCTTGTATTTCTTATACTGCCTCACGGCGAAGTGCTGGGGGCTGCGGCGTTCCAGCCCGTCAAACATATAGTCCACCGCGTTTTTGAAGGTTTCGTCATCCTCCCGGACTTCCATGCTGTTTATCATTTCCACCAGCGTATTCATGTTGCGTTCTTCCTCCGGCCCCTCAAAGACGATGTAGGACACAAGGGCGCAGTACAAGAGGGTTTCTGCTTTTGTCCAGAACTCGTCGCCCTCCTTGCCGTCGCCTTTGGTGTTGGCAATCAGGGCGGTAACAAATTTCAAAACATCGCTTTCTGTCTTGATATAGGCCAGCGGATTGTAGTGCATGGATTTTGAAAAGTCGATACTGTTGAACACCCGCACCCTGTATTTCTCCCGTTGCAGAAACCGCCCGCACTGGTCGAGAGTGCCGCCCTTCGGGTCTACCACCACATACGAGGAATGGGCTTGAAGGAGCTGCGGGGTCAACCAGAACCTTGTCTTTCCCGAGCCGGACGATCCGATGACACAGGCGTTTAGGTTCCGGGCATTGGCGGGTATCTTCGGACGGGTGTTCATGGTAAGGAACTCCGTCCCGGTCAGAATGACATTGTTCTGAAATTTAGGGTCTACAAACGGCTTTATATCCTCCTTTGTTCCAAAGCGGGCAGTGCCGTACTCTGCATCCCGCCGGAATTTTTTCGCCTGCCTGATCTTTGACTGTATCAGCAGATACACCCCAGCCGCACCGGCAAGGCCCACCAGCAGGTCAATACCTCCCAGCCCCGGCCAGTAGGTTTCAAAGGCTTTGGGGAAGGTATCGAGCATCCCCATGAGCTTTGTCCCGAAGTCTGTGCCGGGGGCGATCCGGTATGCCGTCCCGATTTTGGAGAAGAACCAGAACACAAAGAGGTACGGCAGGTTTGGGAGCACATATTTTCTGATCTTGTCACTCAACGTCCGTCCTTCACCGCCTCTCTGGTCCGCTGCTTTTCCTTTGCCTGCGTCCTGATCTGCTCCGTGAATTTCCGAAGCTGGCCGAGGATGGAAGCCTTGTCCTGCTCTTTGTTCAGCACCTTTGCGCTGTACTTCTGGAAGGCCGCCGTGATAGCGTCCGCCTGATTGGCTTTGAAGAACAGCAGGTAATGACCGGGGCTCACTTTATGGAAAGCGTAGTCCACATGGAACTCCTTCGCGATCCGGTCAAAATCCTTTGGAGCTCCCACATAGGGCATGGCACTTTTGCCGCCATAGTGGTTCATCAGCTTTTTCACGCTCTGGCGTCCCTGCGGGGTCAGCGCCTTCCGGTGGTGCTTTTGCAGTGCCCGCGCTACCTTCCCAAGAGCGGCAGCCAGCACTTTTCCCGTGAGCTTCGTTGTCCTGATCGAAAGGGCAACCGTTTTTTGGTTTACTTCTTCCTGCATAAAACCTCCTTTCCGTCGGGGTTCCCGCTATCCGGGAGGCCCCCGTACAATCTCGGGGAACAGAAAACCTCGGGCCAATGTGGCCCGAGGCTTACCGCTCGGCATCTCTGCCGGACGGAGCTTTCTTTTCCGGCTCCGTCTGGACTTTTTCGCCCTGTTCCCGCATGGTCTGCAAGATAGAGGGCTTCTTTTGAAGCTGGGAGGGCTTTTCGCCGGACAGCGGCTTGATACATTCCAGACGGTCAGCCGCCCGGATGGCGTTGTCCGTGAGCTGCCTCTGCCATGCGCCCACGCTGGGAGCCCAACGAAAGCCGCTGCTTTTCAGCTCGGCCCGGGTGTCCGCGTCAGGCTTTCCGTCAAAGAACACCTGCAAGCGGTTGTCCTCCCGGTTCATTTCCACACGGCCCCCGTCGAACTCCCAGCCGGAAAATTCCTGCTGTGCCTGTTTGGAAAGCTGTTCGATACGGGCCTTTACCCGGCGGATCTCCGCATTGTTGTTGGTTAGCTGGTAACTTTCAAAGGGCCTCGGGTCGCTTCGCCAACTTGACGCCATGCTTGCTTTCAGCTTTTCAATCTGGTCCGGCGACAGCAGCGCACAGCCGTCCAGCTTGCCATGCTTGCGGTAATAGGCGTTGACCTCCTTCATAATGAGCTGGGAGCGTTCCAGCCCGTCCAGCTTCTTCTGGAGCTTTTCAATCGCTGCCGGGTCATCGGCGCTGATCCCGCCCATGCCGGTGCTGCGTATCTTATCCAGCAGCCCTTGAATATGCCGCCATTCCTCCATGTTGCTGTCCCGCGCCCGGTTCTGTTTTTCCTTCTTTCCCACCGGGAAATTGGAAGGCCCGGCGATCAGCACAGAGGGAACCCTCGCGTCAATGGCAAAGCCTTGGTTCATGTTTTCGGCCAGCTTGCGGGCGTAGGTGTCTAACAGATGGTCGATCTTCTCATGGTACATGGGGTCCACCCGGGATTTCTGCTTTTCCGCTATGGCGGCGGCCTTGTCCACCATTGCCCGGTATTCCGCCGTTGCGCTCCCTTCCTTGTAGTCGGAAAAGCTGTTCATTTCTTTTGCCCGGCGGGCGGCTCCTTCATTGATAGGGTAATAGTTGATGGTATGCACCTCCTTTATGCTTCGGGCCATGCTGGCCCGAAGTCTTACCGTTCTTCATGGGAAGGCCCCGCCTTGTCCTTTTTCGGAGCGGGTGGGGCTTCTTGAAACCGTTTGAGTGCAGCGAGAATGGAGTGGACAGGCTCGGCCTTTTCAGGATAGGCAAATATCCGGTGTTCCGGCGGAATGTCCTGCGGCCCGTGGTAATACTCCTTGAAGCCCTCCGGGACTGCCGACACATACCCACCGGGAGCGAATACGCCGCCCTCGTTGATACGCACATCCCGCCCGTATGCCTCATAATCGAAGTAGTTCTGAATGTGCTCCGGTATGTCGATAGTCCCAAGCTCGTCGGCGTAAAGACGGCCCAGCCCTTCATCATCGGAAATATCCGGGTAAAAGCGGTAAAGGTCAAGGTTCTGCGTCAGGTTTATCAAATCCTTCACGCTCCTTGTGTGGTTTCCCAAGACAAGAGCGGCTTCAAAGGTTTCCAGTCCGCCCTTATCCCGTACTTCCAGCAGGGCGTGGCCCAGCTCGTTCAGCTCGTCGATGTTCTCACATTCGTAGAGATGATCGTAGAGCCCCAGCACATCACTGTCAAAGCTGGTAAAGAACACTTCGCTGTACCGTTTCCCGTCTATCCCGATTTTGGCAAGGGCGGCCTGCAACTCCTGTGTCGTCATGGGGAAATGTACCGTTGTCCCTACCTCAATCCCCATTAAGGGGTATAGGGCTGTATTGGTTATATAGGCTTCAAACATGGGCTCATTCCTCCTTTCCGGCCCGGTCAGCCAGCACCTCATAAATCCCGGCCATAATGTAATCGGCGCAAGGGAGGGCAATCGCGTTTCCCAGTGCCTTGTAGCGTTGCAGAGGCCGGATCTCCACGCCGTCCGCCCCGTACTTTGTCCAGCCCTCTGGCAGCCCCATCAGCCGTTCGCTTTCCGTTTCCGTCAGAAAACGGATACAGCCGCCCTTCGGGTCGCCCTCATACCAGAAGGCAAAGGGCGTTACATCACTGGCTAAAAGAGTGGGAAAAGGGTCAGTTGGTAATCCGAAGCTGTTTCGGAAGGCCGTTTCTTCCTGCCTTTTTGCCGCTCCCCGCATACGGAAGCACTGAAAGGGGTGGATGACTGGTATCTGCCGCCCTGTTTCAAAAGAAGCTGTTCGATCTCCTTCGGCGGCGGCCCACCCGCCCTCTCCGCAAGGCGGAGGAAGTGGGAGCATTGGACGGGGCTTAAATAGTATGTCTGCGGCACGTCTGCCTCCAAAATCCGCCACGACGAAAATCCGCTGCCTTCGTGCCAGCCTTCGGGAGCCTGCCCAATACTGGGCGTCCATGAGCCGCCAGCACACATCAGGCGTTCCCCCTCGCACCATTCCGGCGTTTCCCCATCTTCCCGAAGGAGGCATTGGAACTTCGGTGTCCGAGAAGGCGGATAGGACGGCTCTAAAGTCCATCCGGTCATTTGTAGAAAACGCTCCCATGACGTTTTCCCAAACAGCGATAGCTGGATATAGGTTATCAGTAGCATCCCTCATTTCCTGTATGATACGAAACGCCTGATAGAACAGGCTTGATTTTGCCCCGGCAAGGCCGGAGCGGTTGCCGATCAGAGAAAGGTTCTGACAGGGGGAACCGAAGGTAATTATATGGACAGGTGGGATTTTCCCGCCGTCCACCTTCGTAATATCCCCCAAATGCACCATGTCGGGAAAGTGCCTTTTGGTTATGGAGATGGGCGCTTTTTCAATCTCACTGGCCCATACCGGACGGATACCGCACCGGGAAGCAGCCAGAGGGAACACGCCGATCCCGTCAAAAAGGCTTCCCAGCTTAATGTCCGGCATGGCCCGGGGTGCCGTGTCCCTTCACGGCAAGCACCCCTTCCAGTGTGGTCGCCGCAATGCCCAGCCGCCCGGCAACCGCAATATCGTTTTTTACATCCTCATCCACAGCGCTGCCGCAGACGATCAGGGTGTGGGAGCGCCGCAGCATATCCCGGCGCATATCAATCCCGGCCTTGTGTTCCTCGGGAACGCTGTCATTCAAAAACAGCGGCAGATACAAGAGCGGGCAGATCGGGGAAAAGCCCGACTCATAAGCAAGACGGCAGTAGTGGGCCGCCAGCTCCATATCAACATCCGGCTCGCCGCTCCATGCGGCGGTCAGGTATGCTAAAGGTCGTTTCATTGGTTGAGCCTCCATTTCTGTTTTGGTTTAGGGAAAAGCAAGAGTTCGCCCAACCCCTCCGCCCCTTCCCCCGGGAAGGGGAACGGCTCTGGAGAATTTATATCCCCGTCGCTTGACCGGGAAAAAGCATAACCGGGAGAAATCCGTCAAGGGTGCCTCTGGCACCGCCTGCGGCGGCGCTGCCCTTGACTGATTTTCCCGGCTATGCTACGGAATAACTGGCGACGGGGAATCATTTATATCTCCAGAGCTTCGGGGCGCGGGGCAGAGCCCCGCAATCCTCGGGCCATGCTGACCCGAAGTTTGGGCTTACTTTTCCTGTTCGGTTTTCTTCTCCGGCTTTTCATGTTCCTTCTGCTGACCCTTCCAGTCGTCCAGCAGCTTGATGATCTGGTCCTTCATTTCCCTCGGCGTAGTTTCCTTGCCGAAATACTTGCTCAGTTCCGCACCTGTCAAAATCACTTTGTCTACCTCCTTTTTGTCCTCCATCATAATGCCGTCGATCACATCCCCGTTGAGCAGCTTCTTTTCGTCCAGCTCACGCATACGCTTTGCCTGCGCCTGTGAAGGCGAGGACTGCTGGCTGTCAATGGCGACGGCGATATAGTTCTGGTTCTTCTTGCCGATATAGGAAAGCTCCACCGCCGTAGTAAAGCCCAGCTTTTTTTCATCCATCAGCTTCATCAGGTCGGGAACCAGCTCATTGAGCCGGATATACCGCTGCACCTGCTTGACCGCCATCTTATTGCGCTCGGCTACAATTTCGTTGGAGCGTTTTCCTGCGTCCTTCGGGTCAATCTGGCCCGAAGTGCGGGAGCCCTGGTGCTTGATGGCCTCAAGCTGCATTTTCAAGGCTTTGGCCCGCTCACTGGGGAGGATTTCTTCACGCTGGTTGAGATTGTCCTCGACCATCTGCGTGATGGCTTCATCGTCTGTCAGGTTTCGGACGATACAGGGCATATCCGCATATCCGGCAAGCTCACTGGCTTTCTGGCGGCGGTGGCCGGACACGATCTCATAGCCGCCATCCTCACGGGGACGGACGATAGCAGGCTGGGTAACGCCCTTGTCCTTGACGCTGGACACCATAGCCCGCATTTCTTCATCGTCTCGGACTTCAAAGGGATGGTTCTTGAAGGCGTGGAGCTCGTTCAGCTTGATATAGACGATCTGCTCCTTGCCCCGGCGTGGTGCATCCTTCGGCTTTTCGGATTCCTTCGGAGCGGGAGCAGCCTGTACCGTTGGAGCCGTTTTTTTCTCCGGTTCCTTTTTGACCGCCTTTTCCGGTTTCTGTGCAGGAGCTTTGGGCTTCAGGGCTGCGGCCTTGTCCTTATCTGCTTTCGGGGGACGGCCCCGGCGCTTCGGCTGTTCCGGCTCTTTGGGTTTTTCCTCCGCTTTCTTCGGAGCCTCCGGCTGCTTTTCCGGTTTCTCCGCTTTTGTCGGGTCAGGCTTTTCCCCGCTGGGAGTTGCCGCCCGTTCCTCGGCTTTCTTTTCCTTCATAATTTCAGCGAAGTTATAGACGGAAACCTGCGGGTTCTTTACCTCCGGTTCCGTCTTTTTTTCCGGCTCCGGGGAAACGGAAACCTTCTCCGGCTCTTTTGGGGGAGCGGGAGGCGTTTCCTTGCCCGGCCCGCTATCCGTTACCGGCTGTTCCGGCGTTTTTGTGGTTTTATCATCTGCCATAAGCATTTACCTCCTGTTTTTTGGCATGAAAAAAGGGGCTCAACTTTTCAGTCAAGCCCCCGTGGGAAGTTCCTCCTTTCTCCGCCATGATACAAAAATACCGCCCGTAGTCTCATTTGGGCGGTACTTTGTGTAAGATTGGCAGTCCATTATTAAGTTTTTTATTATGTTCCCTTTGTACACCGTTGCAAACCGCCCCAAAACATCAGTTTTGAGGCGGTTCTTGGTCCGAGTGTAATTATAGGACTTGGAAAAGTCCAGTCATATCAATGGTTTGTAGGCAGCAAGCAAGGTGCTTTATCCAATCAAATCATATAATTGGAAACATCCTCCGCCTTTTTGCCTTTTTCCAAGGAATCAAACTGTGCCCTGATTTGCTCATTCACATCTGCGGACATAGCAGGGATCCGTTTTAGATCTTCCTCTTTCATGTAGAGATCAGCAATATCTTCCTTGTCTCCACATTGAGGAAAAAGGACGACCCAGCAACCGTCTTTAGGTTCATCCTCCCAGATGATCCCTTGCATTCCCTTGTGAACACCTTCTTTTGCATAGCTGTCTTTTTCTACAATCACTTCTACACAATCCATCATCTTCATTTTATTTTCCTCCGTACGGCGTGTTCAATTTGAGTTTTCCGTTCGGCATAATCATCCATCCCGTAATAAATGATACGCTGACTGATCCGTCTTTTCTGGGAATCGTAACTCTGATGTTAATTCGCTGGCCTCGTCTGTCTAATTTACCTAACGTATAGTCACCGGATAGGTACTTTTTAAGTGCCTGTTTCTCGATTTCGTTTTTAAGCCAAACGGAATCCAAAACAGAATAGCCCCAACTTTCAAATGCTCGATTTTTTCCATGCCTATACGTATTTTCTGGGTCAAATAGATAGGGGTCAAATTTTCTGTAATCACTATATGATGTTGCATTCATCAAAACCATGGCATAAGGAATTGGGTCTAATGTACAATGGCAGTAGGGATGATGTGGACAGGGCGGCGCATTTCCTTCCAAAAACCAGCAACCATCCAGTATCAAGCACTCTTCACAGTGGGTTTCGCCCTCTGAATGGTGCGTCCATTGGACCCAGCTCGGTAGTCCGGCACCCTTTTGTATTGTACTGAAACATTGTTTATAGTACAACAGTTATTCCCCCTTTTGAAAGTACAAAAATCATTCTTTGCAGATAGAGGGGAATAAGCAAAAAATTGCACGTTTCCATACAACTATCACGGCACAATTTAAAAAATAAAAAATCGGAGTACCACGAAGGATACTCCGATGGTCCGAGTGGGGAGACTCGAACTCCCGGCATCTTGCTCCCAAACGTGTGTCGGAACTTTCAGACAGCACTCTGCCGCCCTCTTTGGCCCTTTCCTCTGCTCCGGCAGTTTATCTTTGACACTCTTTTGCCCTGCGTGTTTCAAGCAAAACTTTCTCCTTTTGGGATGGGTGTGGGATTGGATTCTGTATATTAAAAGATGTTCCGTCCGGGGTGAACAGAAAAGACAGGCTGAATCGCCACAGAGGGGACGCAGGAAATGCGCCGCATAAACAAAGAATAAGCCCTGGCGAGGCACACCCTTTCTCAAAAGATGGAAAATGTATATGCAGCCGCAATAACTCGCTCATAATCGGATTCTTGTCATATAATCAGCAGATGACAAGAAAGACAACAAGCAATATCGTTCGGAACAGTCATTCTTCTGTAAACAGTCCATTCTTTCCGGTAGCTATTTTCCTCGTTCTGTGGTATTGTTCGGTTGCCGAAAGGAGGCGACGATATGCAGAAAGGAAACAGCTATACCGTAGGCCAGTGGTGTGACCGCTGGTTTTGCGAGAACCAGAGTAGATGGAGCGGCAGCACAGTGGGCGGATACCGCAATCTGATCTACCGCCACATCCTTCCCGAGATTGGGAGCATTCCGCTGGCGGAGCTGTCGGAAAACACTGTCACCGGCTTCTATGATAGCCTGCGGAGCCAGAGGCTCAGCGCCAGAAGCGTCTGGTGCGTCCACCTGCTCCTGCGGCGCTGTATGGACGAAGCAGCCCGTGACCAGCTTATCCCCTATAACACGGTGCGGCTCTGCCAGGAACCGCAGGCAGAGGAATATAAAACGGCCCCCTTGCGCCTGGGGCAGCTCCAGCGGTATCTGAACGCGGCGGAACGGCTTGGCGTGCTCCCGCTTATCTACACAGGACTCTCCAGCGGCCTGCGGCAATGTGAACTCATCACCTTGTCGTGGGCCGATTTTCATATCCGCTGCCGGTATATCCTCAAGGGACATCGACTGCTGGCCCTCAACCGTAAGGCGGAACATCTTCTGGAACAGATACCGGAAACCGACTGCTATGTGTTTCTAAACCCCAAGACCGGAGCGCCGTATCAGCTCCACGAGCTCTACTACCTGCACAAGCGGATACTGAAACAGGCCGGCCTGCCGTGGGTGGCCTTCCGGAACCTGCAGCGCCAATGCATGGAGGTGGGGGTATGACGTCGAGAGAGTATATCCTCCACTGGCAGGAGACCTATGACAAGAACCAAAGCAGGCCAACCACCTATGCAGCCCACGGTTATCTCTTCAAAAACCATATCCTCCCTGGCTTGGGGAATATACCGCTGGAGGAATTGACTGCGAAACAGGTCGGAGATTTTCTGGAAGAGAGAAAACGCTTTGGCGGCCACCGCCCGGAAAGCCCTGAATACCCAGGACTGGGCGAATACACCATGCGGCACATCCACCGACTGCTCCAACAATGCCTGGACCAAGCGATCCGGGACGGACTGATAGAGGAAAACCCCGCCCGTGCGTTTCATTATCCAAAGCCCAAGAAGGTCAGCGCCAATGTGCTGACGCCGGCAGAGGTAGAGGACTATCTGGATGCGGCGGAGCGGCTGGGCCACCTCCCCATGTTTCTGCTGGCACTGACGGCGGGGCTTCGGCAAAGAGAGCTGATCGCGCTGAAGTGGAATGACCTGGACGTGGCGGAACGGACGCTGACCATCTCGGAGAACCGCTCGGTGGAACGGCGGGAGTTGGTGGAGTACAAAGGCGGCACCAGAACCATCAGCCTGACCACAGAAGCGGTTGAGCTCCTAAACATGGAACACGCCAGGCACCCCAGCAGCCCGCTCATGTTCATGCACCCAGCCACGCAAAAGCCCTACTCACCCCAGATGGTGCGTCGGATTCACAATGAGATTATCAAGGAAGCAGGGCTGGATCACATTCGGTTCGCCGATCTCCGGCACACCTGCGCCGTCCTGTCTCTGCAAAACGGAATGGACACGAAAGAGGTTTCTCAGATGCTGGGGCATTTCCGAACTTCAATGACGCGGCAGAACTACGCCCCCTATTTGGCAAGCCACGCCGCCAAAAGCGAAAACAGCCCTGGTGAAGCATCCCAGGAGGAACTGCGGCAAGCGGCAGATATTCTGTATAATCTCCTGAAATTCTGATAGCTATTCTGCGGAAGGTGTGGTATATGTTTGGGTCGCAAGGAGATGATGACGATGGAAAACAAACTGCTCAAAGAGCTGTATGATTGCTTTTATATCCGACCGGAGCTTGACGAACAGGAGAATGAAGTGGAGAAGTGCCACAAGGCGTTGATCGCAGCTTTGGAAAAGCCGGAGCGAAGACTGGTGCTGCGGATCATCGATGCCCAGGACTCTATCAGAGAACAGACCTCCCTCGACAGTTTTATGGCTGGCTTTGAACTGGCGTGGAGGCTCTCGGCGGAATTGCACAACGACGAAAACGAGCGCTCATTCTCCTGTCGGACCAGGAGAACGGGCGCTCATTTCTCATCTGAGGGAGAACCGGAATGAAGAACAAATTGCCATAACCGTAACGATTACCGCCAGTTTCGCACTGAGGGCCACTGTGTCATCTCAAAACAAAATGGGCAAAAGCGCCCGCACTAAGCCCAACACCCGCAGTGACCGCGCCCCAGGCGACGTTTCCGAAGCTGCCAGAACCAGCGGTACTGCAGGCACATGGGCCGACGCAAAAACTGAGCCACATAAACAAAGAAATAACTGCAGAAGTATTACGGAGTGCTCCTGCCATCATAGAAATTACAGGGAGTCTTTCTAAGAAAAACTAAGAATCGTGCGAATGCACGATTTTCTTGCGCATTCCTGCTGAATATGCTATCATTATATACAACGCTGTCAGGTGTTGGAATAGATCTTGACGGCATGATCGCATGAACCAAATGCTCTGCCGAACGGCAGGGCATTTTTTCCTATCTGGAGGAATCTTCTTATGGCAGTCAGTTATAAAAAACTTTGGAAGCTACTCATTGACAAAGATATGAAGAAGAAGGATCTGTGCGCAAAAGCAGGAATTAGTCCTGCCTCGGTTACAAAAATGGGAAGAAACGGGCATGTAACCACAGAGATTTTGCTGAAAATATGCACAGCCTTAGATTGTCAAATCGAGGACATTTTAGAAATTGTGCCGGATAAAGAATCATCCTGAAAAATGGACTTTTATTGTGAGAAAATATTATGTGGACAGATGTAAATATATACTGCTTGTATAAGGAAGCGAGGCTTGCTCCATGGCAAAACTGATTGGAAGCGCACAATCCACTAACTTTGGAGAAAATTTGTTTATACGCAAAGCCCAGGAGTTTTTGGACGATCAGTACATCATTTACTGGAATCGTCAAATATATGGCCGTGAGTTTGATGTCTGTATCCTTATGCCAGGAAAAGGCATTTTGGTTGTGGAATTAAAGGGGTGGCGTGAAGAAAATATCCTTCGTATTGAGAATAGTGATACCATTATAATCAAAACAAACGAAGGAGAAACTCTTGCTACGCCACAAAAGCAAGCGCGCGGATATCGTTTTGCAATTGAGAGGCATATACGTCAAAATACAGGTAAGTTTCCATTAGTATTTCAAATGGTCTGCCTTCCCCAAGTTTCTAAGGATTTTTATCACAGAAAAAGGCTGGATGTGGTTTTAGATGAGTCATTCACCATATTGAAAGAGGATTTGGAGGATACATCTTCTTTCTACAAAAAAATTGATCAGGCATTATCAGAAGCCTTTCGCTGGAAAAGAGATCCGTTTGATTCAAAGACCATGTTGGAAGTTCGTAATCTGTATGAAACTGATATTGATCTGGATAAAGATGACGAATCTGAAATTGGAAAAGGACAGGTACATTCTTATCATCAGCATGATTATTCTCGCTTTTATTACTTCTCCGAAGCTGATGAATTGAATGGCAATGTCATCGAAGACATCAAAGTTCAGTATATGTGCGGTTGCAAGCTATATTGTGTGTTTTCGAAAAAAGAGCAAATGTTATTTGTGCTTAATGCTCTTGATGTAGCACTTACACAAAAAGGATTAGTACGGAATCGGGATAATATCGAAATCGCATTTGACGAACAGAAAAACCATATTCCGCCTGCTACTTCCGTTAATGATATGTTCATGGGCTTTCACTGCTCCATGAGCGTATTGAGTGAGCCTTTTGGCAAGAATACTACTTCCTTTGTAATTCATAATGGAAAATATAACCGTTCTCAAGAATCTATTCTCAAAAAGCTTAGCGAACAGAGCCAGTTTAATTTTGAGCAATATGAAGTTGAGCATGCTTCGCCGAAAAAGAACATTGTAATTCGCGCCGGTGCAGGTACCGGCAAAACCTACACGATGATTTCTCGTATTGGATTTATCTGCTATACCCAAAATGTTCCGCTGCGGAAAATGGCTGACCGTATTGTGATGATCACATTTACAAATGAAGCTGCAGATCAAATGGAGGAAAAACTCAAGACATACTTCAGGAATTGCTACCTGATAACCTCCACCCCTGATTACCTGGAGATGGTGTCCAGAATTGAACACATGCAGATTAGCACGATTCATTCCTATGCGAAAGACTTGATTGCCCAGATGGGCACCTCATTTGGCTATGGAATCGACTTGAGCATAACCTCCAGCGAATTTTATCGCCGCAAAAAAATTACAGATCTACTTGATGAGTATATCCATCAGAAAAGAATCGAATGCGGAAACGACTATACAGATAAGCTGGGGATGCCTGTTTACGCTATACGTGACAGTATTCTTGATTTCATTGGAAAACTGCATAATAAAAGTGTCGATATCGAAACTATTGAGCCTCAAGATTTCGGAACCCTTTTGAATAGCGAGGGCCACGGTGAATTGCATGAATTACTGGCCAGCGTGATCCCGGCTGTTGAACAAGAATATCTGGGGGAACTTCTGGAAAATAACAAAATCCACCTCAGTTCTATGATGTCTATTCTTAATCGATTCATCAATGATCCAGACAGTGAGAGCAGAATCAGAGAGTTAAAGATAGATAAAGGTGCTCAGCAGTTTATGTTTGTTGATGAGTTTCAGGATACAGATGACTCTCAAATTGAATCTTTGCTGCGGATTGCCCAGGTACTTGACTATAATCTGTTCCTTGTAGGCGATATTAAGCAGTGCATTTACCGTTTTCGCGGCGCAAAAGAAAAGGCTTTTGACCAATTGGGAATTGACAAAAATCCCGAGAAGTGGTTGGAGTTTTCTTTGCGGCGAAACTATCGCACGGATAAGTATTTGCTGGATATTTTTGACCGTTCTTTTGCTGCATGGGGTGAAATGGATGAAGAGTTGCTTACCTACGATGCAGCCAAAGATAAACTAATCGGCACAAGAGACTATAACGGGAAATACTTGACCTCCAAGAGCCGGTTCTACCGGCGACTTCCGGCAGCAAATGAAGAGATGCGGATTCCCATTCTTGTTGAGGAGATTAAAAGAATCCAGAAACGCATTCAATACGAAGAGAGCCACGGAATGAAGCTTTCCGCAAAGGAAAAGAGCATTGCGATCCTGGTTCGTGAAAACTGGCAAGCTGATATGATTCGTACTGACTGTGCCAAGCTTGGAATCAGCGTACATACCAACACAGGCGGGGACTTATATATGTCCCAGCCTGCTATGGACATGCTCACTTTGGTCAAGGCCTTGGTTCATTTTGACGAAGCTGACTATCTTTACAACCTTGTAACCTCAAATTTCTTTAATCTGGATATCCCCAAATCCAACCTCTATGAGATACGTATGAAGATTCGTAACGGAAAATGGAGGGCGAAGGCAGACGAGAAAGAACAGGTGAATTACCTTATTAATTTTATGAATCTGATGCTTGCGAACACTGTTGATAAGAATAACAGATGGGAATACATTGTTGCAAGCCTTAGAACACAGCCCGTTCTTCAGGCCATCCGCAAGGTGTACAGCACTCTTGAACCCTGGAAACACTTCAGCGACGATCCTTGGAAACAGCATTACTATCAGCTGAATATTGATTTGTTGTTTGAGCAGCTCATCAACGCTTGCAATGTAGATCGGCTTACTATTAACACGTTGCAGGAGCATCTTTATAATAGCATCATTTCTCAGGTCTCTGTCGATAGTCGAACTCCGGCCAGCAATGAGGAAGAGTCTACCATTCAGTGTATTACAGTACATAAATCGAAGGGACTTGAATATGGCCATGTAATTCTGCCGTTTTGCTCGGCTTCCATGGATTTTATCAAAAGGACGCAGTTACATATCAGCACGACCAAGTGCCAGGGCCGGTATCGTATTGGTTATAGCATGAGTGTGGGCAATTCCGGTCAAACTGTTCAAAATGATTTCTATGATGAAGTCATTGAGAAGTCTGAAAAAGCTCGGGAGGAAACCCGTATCCTCTATGTTGCTATGACAAGGTCGATTCGCTCATTCTCCTGGGTGGAAGTTCAGGGGAAGCAGAACTTATCTTGGCAGAATCTCATAGAAACAGAGGTGTAAGAAATGCCGTTTAAAATCTACACATATGAAGACCCTTATAAGTTAGATAAAGCGGATTTCTGGAATGAGATTTCTGCCTTACCACACTTCTGTAGTGCAAGAACCCTTGTAAATGGCTTCAAGGATGTTTTGGGTGATCGAATTGAGGGTTTGATTTGTCCATTAGATGAATTGGTCAAACACGAAGATGTTTATATGCAGTGGACGGATAATATCAGCCTTCGGATTCAACAGTATAGTGCTTTCTCAGCAGTGTTCAAGAAACTGTTAGAGAAACGGAAAATCAGTAAGCCGTTCCACATGGCTTTGGCTCACAATCAAAATCATTTCCTTGAAGCTGTCCGTCTCTTCATAGAATTGGATATCGGTGCATCTGCTGTTGATGCAAGCAAGGGAAACACGGAGCAACGGCTCTTTGTCTATATGCTGAAGCAAGCACAGCAAAGTTCGCTTTTCAGGTTTCCAGAAACTCCTTGCCGTGAAAAGCTCAAAGAAATCGTTGTGTCTCTTGCAAAAAAGGAAGTTGAAGAGTGTACTGGAACACCACAGGAAGTAAAGTGTTGTGAAAGAGCTGTCGATATTACCAAAGCGCAACCCTTTGACAGCATTGTGGTTCACGGTGTGCATCAGTTTACACCGGTACAGCTCCGGCTTTTACTTGCTATGGAAAAGATGGGGATAACCATCATCTTTTTGTTCAATTATCAGAAGAAGTATTCCAAAATTTATTCCTCCTGGAATGAAATCTATGGTTGCTTCGAAGTTCCCATTCACCATGATACCGCTGTATGTGAATATGAGCTCCCCACAATGCAAAATCCCAGCAATGCCCTGGCCTGCGCAATAGGCGAAATTTGCGAAGATAGAAACGCAGTAGGCGATCCGTTACTTAGGAAATGGCATAAGCTGTACAAGAGCGTTCAGCTTATGGAATTTGCGAACATTACAGAGTATGCACATTTTGTTTCTAATCACTTTGATGCGGCGATTCAGCGATATTCTGAATCGCGTAGTGTCATGGAGAGAGGCAATGATGTATGGAACAATGCGGCTGTTCTCCGACATTTGGATGAACAAGTATACACTGCAAACAAAGATGTTCACACCTTGCTTAAAATCTACTATCCTGAATACGCCAAAGATCGTCACTTCCTTTCCTACCCTATCGGACAGTTCTTCTCTGCGATTTACCGTTTGTGGGACTATGAGCACAGACAGATCATTTTCGATATCAACGCTATAAAAGAGTGTTTGTCTTCCAATATCCTCAGTGTAGCTCCAGGAGAAGTACTGCTGCGGACCTTCTACAATGTTGCAATTCTCTTTGAAAATGTGACAACATACGAGGAATTTCAAAGCAAGATTATTGAGGGCTATGCCAAAAACTATGATAAGCTGGCGGCAACACCGGGTACGGATACACTTTCCGAACTGAAAAATCTATCCGTTTACAACAAGTACAAGGTTGCAAAAAAAGACTTACTTACGCTCATTCGAGCAATTGAAGAGATCAATGAGATTGCTACATATCTGTTTGCTCTGGACAATTCTCGTGAGGATTTCATCAATTTTGGAAAGCATTTCCGCAACCTCGAAGAGTTTCTCAAACAGCGTGAGTTAGCTCTGGCCAATGAGCAAGAGCGAGCCTTGATTTCGGATCTACAACTGCGCCTCGATAAAATAAAGCCGGAAAACTCTACCTTCTCCGGTACATTTAGAGATTTGCAAGAGGGACTATATTACTATTTGAAGCAAAAGAACGATGAAGATCAAGGCGTAGACTGGATTGTAAAAAACTACGAGCAGATTGACGGCGATATTCTACAGAGCAAACGTCAATTTGAGAAAGAGCAACGTAAAGTTTACCACTTTGCATGTGTATCGGATCGCGACATGAATATGAGTGTCAACGACCAACTCCCGTGGCCTCTCACGGACGAGTTTATTCGTGCTGCTTATTCCCCCATTGATCTGCAGTTTCAGGTGTACTACACCGCACTGGGGGAACGTAGCAATTTTCTTAGATATGCTCTGTTTTACGGTCTGTGCTACAATCGCTGTGATGTTCGGCTCAGCTATGTGAGGCAGTATGGTGACGAAACAACGGAACCTTATACTTTACTGTCCATCTTGGGATTATTACCTAAGGCTGATCTGATTGAACGCGTCAATAAACCTGTTCCATTTTCAATATCCGTTGGACAAGATGTGACCAAGGGCGTTAAATATGACCGATATCAAATGATGGATATGTTTTTATGCCCGTATCGCTTTTTCCTGGACTATGTAATGGAAGATGGCCCGGTTATACAAGGAAATTTCCTGTACCAAAAATATTTTGAGAATCTACTAATTGAAGCAGTTTGGAAGCGAATTGGAAAGCAAAATCGCTTAGATGTAATGAAATTTTTACCCAAAATTTTGGCGCAGGAGACGCAGAAACTTGAACCCTACTTTAAGTTTTGGAAATCAACCGAGATCTTAGACCTTAGAGCAAGAGCAAAGAATTACCTTGTCCATGAAATAATTACAGAAGATCATGGAACAACTGTAAAGCCCTACGATCCTTCCCACATGCAGACGCGAAAACTTTTTGGGACGGCTCTATTTTCTGTTGACATCTCTGAAGTTGAAATAAAAAACCCGTATCATGAATTTGAAGCGCTTACAAGAAGAGACGGCTGGAAAAAGATTTATTCACTCCGTAGGCTGCCAAAACCAGAGAATCAAATACCAGTCGATACTCTTCGTGGCGAAACTAAAAATTATCTCAACCAGACATTTGGAAAAGGTAAAACAGCGATTCCCTCTGATTGGTGCATTTATTGTGTGCATAGAGGAAATTGCATGGAATCTTTCTTATGTAGCCAAATCAGCATGTCCAGCTCCAGGAATGAACCTCGAAGCAATTCGGAGTCCCATACAAACACCTCTGCCAAAGCTTTGCAGCCTCCCGTTTTGGAATCTCCAACAGTGAATATAGAAGAACCCCTTGTTTTGAAGCCAGTTGCACATGGGGCGCTGGCTACCGATGCTACCCATGACGAGGCTGAAAATGCTGTTTCTGCATCATCTCCACCTGCCATTCCTGATCCTACGGTCGAGAATACACCTTCCGAAGGCAAAGTTGCGCCAAATGAGTGGGGTGATTTTGAGCAAATACTAAAGACCATTCAAGAAATGGTAGAAGGAAACCGCCAGGAAATACAAAGTCTTAAAGGTGAGCTTACCTCGAGAAAAAGCCGCCGTGAGGATACCACTCGCATTGAGGCTCGCTTGGCAGAGGAAGAACGTAGAAGTCAGGAGCTTCTGGACAAGCTTACAGAAACAGAGGATCGACTGGCCACAACAGAGGCCCAGAACCGCGATCTCTCTCATACTGTCAAAACCCAGGATGCACTACTGGAGAGGAAACGAGCACTTGAATTCACAGAGGATGAACTGGAAGAGTTACACAGGTATTCTACAATCATTGTGTTTGACACATGCTCGATTATGAATTATCCGAACCTACTCGACGGTGTAAATGATGGTGAGCTTGTTGTAGTTCCTAAGGATGTAAACAATGAACTCGAACACCATAAGACCCGTTTCGGCGCGGATGAGCGAAAAATCAAAGCGCAGCGGGCTATATCAGCAATCTTTAACTACAAGCGGCATTTCCCGCTTACTTATGCTGAAGGTTTGACTGATCTGGTGCCCAATGTTTACCGTGCAGATACCGGAGAGAAGGAACAAAACGACAATATGATTTTATCTGTGGCTCTCCGATATAAGTACTATACGGATATTCCTGTCATTTTTATTACCGATGATAGAAGCCTTTCCAATAAGGCGTCCGGTGAGGGGCTTGAGGTATGGACAGCAAAGGACTTCCTCACTCCACCCGAATCCTCGTTTGAGGATGTGCCTCAGGCGGTTGTGAGCGCAGAGACAGTAGTAGGTACTGAGCCAGCTGAGAGCAGCGAAGCAACACAAATCACAGCAGAGGAAACAAGTGCGGTTGCAGAAGCTGAGAGACGGGCAAAAGCACAGGAAGAATACCTTGCCCAAAAAATTAGTCTGAAGGTACTTCACTTAGAGGCAAGCCAGATTTCTGTTTTACAGAACAATGGAATTAGAACGCTTGCTGATTTTATGGCCCAGACCGAGAGCAGTTTTGCGAGCCTGAAAGTCAAGAAAGGTGTTCCTTTTACTGCAAGATTTCTAAAAGAACAAGAGCGTATCAAGCGTAAACTCGAAAATCTATAATACCGCAAGAGGCTACAGTGCAGCATTAGTTTCTTGCTTAAGCTGAGAAAGGAGAGCTGCGTATGTTGGTAGGATGTTATTATCGCTGTCCTATCGTCGTTGAAGAAGGTGACAGAGATCATCCCAGGTTTTATGTCCTTGCTCAGCTTGTCGAGTACAACGAAATTGCCGATGCAGTCAAGGTCGAAATGCACGATCTATTGGGCAGCAGGCAGTACTATGGGGATTTATTTCAGCACAATGTGTTCTTTTCTCGAGCGGTGACTCGTTGCGAAGCCTGTCCGGGTGGTGCTGTTGAAGGGTGTTGGGGGCGAGGCACAATTGTGTCTCGCGCCTCTGAACCCTATTCTGAGGACGAACCCTATTGGTATTGGATTAAACTGCCAAATGGACAGCATGTCAAGGAGTGCGAAACGGAACTCAAGTTTGATTATTCGCAGATGAATTTCGCGCCTGATAAGCAGCTCCGGTCCTATGAGTTCCAACACCCCACTTGGTTCATCAATCATCTCAAGGTAAGCAAAAACCTTCACCTTGTGAATAACGCTACCTATGGTTTCCATGTACTTGCCGGCTGCCGAGCTTTTCTGCTCCCGCACCAGATAAGCACAGTGGCCCGTTGCTTTGAAACCACACCTGTCCGTTATATGCTGGCGGATGAGGTCGGCTTGGGCAAGACAGTCGAGGCGTGTTCTATTCTCAGTATACTGGCCAGTGAAAAGAAGGATCTCCGAGTACTTATCATTGTCCCCGGAGCATTAGCGAGCCAGTGGAAAAACGAGTTGCACTACAAATATGGTCTTAATGCGTCTGTTGCCTCGCCTCGTGCCCAGATTTGTCTGCTCCCTATGGAGGATATCGGTAAATCTTTGTTGACTCTTTCTATGTCCTGGGATTTTGCTATTGTAGACGAAACACATAGACTTCTTGCCAACGATACTTGGTACAGCCAAGTGCAGAATCTAAGCAGGAAAGTAACACATATTCTGCTTTTGTCTGCAACCCCTATACAGGACAGAAATGAAGAGTATCGCCGTTTGCTTGCGCTACTCAATCCAGAGCAATATGAGACCATGTCTGCTGAACGCTTTTCCTGGATGGTAAAGCGCCAAAAACGTATCCAAAAGTCTGCTAATCTTCTTTTGGGATATCTGGAACGCTATGACGAGTATACAGAAATCGTATTAGATGATTTGAATAGCATTGTGGAAACACTTGAAGATGCAGCCCTGGAGAAGATGGTTAAGGATATTGACCTCAGTACAGAAGATCAAGGACTTTCCAAGGTCAAGCAAGCTTTGGCGTATATTTGTGAGAATTACAGAATTGAGCGAAGAGTAATCCGTAATCGTCGGCAGTTAATTTCTGAAAAAATGGCTCGACGGACCTTGTGTGCTATCCCGTACTCACCGCTGTCTCTTAACGAAAGCTATAATGAAATAGGGGCAATCCAAAATACGCTCGCCTATCTTGCTGATAACGGTAAAGATGATGAAGAATATGTGACCCAAACTGCAATTCCTCTTCTTTCTGCGTTGTTCAGCAGCCCGTGGGCTTTTGAAGATGCCCTCCATAAGCTCCAAATTGATGATGGGATATTGTTGGACAGCGCAGCTGCGTGGAGGCGCCAAGCGGAGAATGAGCATAGTTTGGTGAATGTTGCTCTTGATGAAGATCCTGATCTTATCAAAGGCCGCTTAATGACTGCCATGAACTACATTGACCAGGAGACAGATATCTTGGACGATGAAACCTGCAAACTGGTCGTATTTACAGCGCATAACGCTACACTTGTTCAATTTCTGAAATTGTTCAACACGCGATATGCCGATATGGGGATTCATGCGGTGGCATTTGGCAAACACATGGATCGAGATGAGCTTGAAGACAGCGTATATGCCTTTCAAAATAATCCTGCGTGTCGGGTAATCATCTGTGACGAAACCGGTGGTGAAGGCCGAAACTTCCAGAACGCCTCCCAGATTATCCATCTTGATTTGCCGTGGAATGCCAATGCGCTTGAACAGCGTATTGGCCGCTTAGACCGGTTGGGGCGTGACCCCAACATGGATGTTTTGTCTGTTGTACTTTATGCAGATACTTCTGTCGAGGAGCAGCTCTTCCACATTTGGAAAGACGGCATGAAGCTGTTTGAGCAGTCTCTGAGTGGCCTTGAAATCATCACCGGGGAACTAAACGAACTGATTGTTGATGCTCTGCTGGATGATTACTATACCGGTCTTACCAATGCGTTTGATGATATTCTGGACCAGGCAGAAGAAATGCGGGAAAGCGTTGAGGACGAGCAGGATTTTGACCTTGGAGCCACTTTGTATCGTCCCTTGTCCCAGGGGATTGATAATGTTCTCGGTATCTACGCATCGGAAGATGACAATCTCTTTGCCACAGCCATGATGGGCTGGGGAAAACAGGCTGGTCTTTCCCCGGAAAAGCCTACCAGTTCTGGCTTGATTGAGTTCAGAGAAAGTACTTTCAGCGTAAATGCAGCCAGGCAGTCTCTTTTCATTCCTCCCGTGTGGGATAAATATACCAATTCCTCCATTATGAGAAGAGAAGGCAGGCTTCTTGGTTCCTTTGAGCGCCGGACTGCTGCAACCCGAGAGGATATTCTTTTCTTTGCACCGGGAGACCCTGTTTACGATTCTATCATCTCAAATGCAGTGGGCTGTAGCAGAGGCAGATGCACTGGTATCGAAACGGTTGCAGCATACAACTATGATGGCCTTGTATTCATCTACAATATCGCACCAAAACTTGATGAGTTGCTTGAAAATGGGATGCCCCTACAAACATTGGCGCAATATAGAATGTATCTCCCACTCAAACAGATTATTGTTACTGTTCCCTTAACAGCCCGAAGCAAAGAAGTTCCCGAAAAGGAGATAATCAATACTCTGCTTGCTCTGCGCCCCAATAGCGTCAACCACCTTGGGCGGCGTGGCGGCAGCAAAATGTCAATTTCGCCTTTGGAGCACTTTATCAGTCGAACCCCTCCCAGTACATGGGAACCTCTGGTTGATAAAGCTTCTGCAACAGCCTACAAACGGGCCTGTGCCAGACTTGAAAAGCGCTCTAATTTTGAAGCTGCTGAGAAAGAAATGCAGCGCGTTTTGAATGGTTATAGAGCAGAATGTATCTACTTTGAACGAGATATGTCCGGCGTTGATGAAAGAGCACATCTGTTTGACGTGACACTTCGGGCGCTCAAAAATGCAAAACCGGAGTTAGATGCAGCCTGTTTCTTGAGGGTGAGAAGTAATGGATAGTAAAGAAGTATTACAGCAATACATAGTGGGAGCCATGAAGTCCCAAAGTGCCATTGCGGAATTAGAGAAAAAGCTTGTCGATACATCTGATTTTTTGAAAATGCAGGAGGCAGCAAGATCACGCTATGTAATTGGATTTATCCGACGCGTCGTTCAGTTCAAACGAGAAGAAGCATCAGCAAAGGATATATGCCTAAATATTCGTGACCTTATCTTAATTCTTGGTCGTGTGAAGCTTACTGAAAAACTTTATACGGTTGTAAAAGAGTACGGTACAGAGTTCGATCTTGTGTGTGAAAATGACCTGCAAGTGTCTTGTTTACACCATATTCCAGAATGGCTTGAACCTCATCAATACATCAAGGATGTGTACGCCCTTCGCCATGACAATGGTATTGAGCTTGAAACTGAATCTTCCGGTGATGCGATACTGGCAACACATACTGGCTTTAACGCCTATAAAAGCTTTGAACAAAAGGTAGCCGTTCATACAGCTTTGAATTTACCCAATGGCCATACACTTCTTATTTCGCTACCTACTGGCGGTGGCAAGAGCTTGGTTACGCAGCTGTTGGCAAGTTCTTCTGACGGGTTAACTGTTGTAATTGTGCCCACTGTGGCCTTGGCATTAGATCAGTATTATGCAGCCCAGCAAAACTTGACAAATGGTACCGAGATTTATTGTTATCGAGGCGAACAATCTGAAATTGAAAGAGTTGAGATTATCAAAGCTCTGAAAGATAAAAAGGCACGTATGCTGTTTACTTCTCCAGAGGCAATTTTGAAGAACTCAGAGCTTCACCGCATATTGGACAATGCAGCAAAAAGTCACTATTTGACCAATGTTGTGGTTGATGAATCCCATGTTGTTCCAGATTGGGGCGTGTTTTTTAGACCTGACTTTCAGATTTTTTCTATCCTTCTGAAGAAGTGGAAATATGAATCGGAAGGGTTCATCCGTACATTTCTGCTTTCGGCCACGCTGTCTGATGATGTAGTTGACACCTTGTTTGCACTGTTTGGTTCAGACGGTAAAAATGCTCAGGTTCGTTGTGATGCACTTCGCCAGGAGCCACGATTCTATTTCCACTCTGCAAAGTCTCGAAAAGAACAAATTGATAAGACTATCGAGGCCATCAAATTGCTTCCAAAGCCGATGGTTGTCTATGTGCTTGAACCAAGAGAAGCTAAGGAACTGCAAAAAAAGCTTTGTGAATTTGGATACAAAAATATCCCCGTTTTCACCGGAGAAACCAAGGAAATAGACCGAAACACTATATTAACCGGCTGGAAAAATCACGACTTTGATGTTGTGATTGCTACCTCTGCCTTTGGTATTGGTGTTGACAAACCCGATGTCAGAACGATCATCCATGCTTGCTGTCCTGAAAATCTGAGCAGATTTTACCAGGAGGTAGGTCGTGGTGGTCGTGATAGGCTTCCATCGCTTAGCCTGTTTATTCCTTATCAGAGCAGATACGATAGCGACGGTGATGTGCGTCGGGCGCTGGGCCTTGTCAGCAAAAGAGTTCTCACCGTTGACCGCGCGGTTATCCGCTGGAAGGGGATGCTTTCTAACCCTGCAGCAATGATTGATTTTGATGAATGTGTTTTGAACACTTCTGCCACACCTTCCACGATGACAGACGAGGAGGCCGAGTATGCAGGAAACAGAAATGTTGCATGGAATGTAAACCTACTGCTGTTTCTGCATCGCACCGGATTTATTGACCTTCTTGATGCAAACTATGTATTCGACAAAAAATCGAATCCACCAAAAAAATACTATACTGTCACGATTAAGCTACTACAACCGAATATCCTCAGCGATGATGACATTCTCACAGCCGCACTGACAGAACCCCGCGCCAGAGAATATGAAGCACAAATGGTTGGATATAGAATCATGAGTGAACTTGTATCCTCTCCCAAAGCATTGTGTTGGGGGCGTGTTTTCAGACACCTTTTCCCGCTTTCTCGGGAAGTATGCAATGGCTGTCCAGCAGATCCTGAAGGCCGCATCACAAGTGATGATACTTACAAGTTGCGAACCGATCCCGAGATTAAGCTTCCAGCTGCACCTCCGGCTCCACGCTTGGGGCGAAACATGGGGTCCTTTAATGAAATGATTATCAGCAGACCATCAACAGGACCTTGCAGCACTGAAGAAGTTGCTGTGATTGCAGAAAAGGCTTCTCAAAACAATATTGGTGCATTTGTTGTTCCAAGCCGTCTGGCCGATGAGATTGTTTACAATGGCATTCTCTTGAATTACGAAGAGTTCTATTATGCGGTTGTCCATTGCCCCTATCTCTTCGCTAAAGGTGTTGTCTGTATTTTTGACGGCGACACCGCCACAAACTTTACTCTGTACAAGAACCTTGGAAAACTGGATGCCTTTGGCTATCGTAAGATACTCTACTGTAACGAGAACACCATCGTTGCCAATGGTGGTAAAACGATAAGAGAGTATAGCGACGGTTATCCTATTCCGATTCAAAAATTCTAAAGGAGGTATTCGTATGTTCAAAGTCAATCCAGACGGCATGCGAATGGAGCCGACACCGGAGCGAGTTCTCTCTGTTTGCCGCTTGGTTTCCCATAAAAGCATGAGCCGTGATGAAGTGCGTCAGTGCATGACATTGGGTATCAATGATGAAAAAGAACTCGATCAAATCAACAAGTCAATCAATGTGGCCCTCGAAGAACTTGCCCTCATCAAAGCTGATGCTGACAATCTGGTCTTAGCTGTTGATCCCAGTATAATCGCTTCATCCAAGGCTTTTCGGCGGTATGTGAGTGCTCGGGTCTTCTCTGCAAAAGACACCACATTTCACATGTTCACCAAATGGCTGATTGCTCAAAATGAGCGAATCTTTGCGCTGAAATCTTGGGAAGGTATGGCTAAGACCTGCGCTTCCGAAGTGAAAGAGCTGGCTGCACTGAATGAAAACGCTGTCCTGGGATGGCGCTTTTGGGCTGCTTTTTTAGGGCTGGGCTATTTGAGCGGAACAATGATAATCCCCAATATGAAGCTACGGTTAGAAGATATATTGGCAACTACATATACAGAAAAATTCAAATATAATGAGACTGTTCTTGCCCAGGACTTCATACTTTGGCTGAGCACAAAAATCCCCGAAGTTGAGATTGGCAGTAATCTTCCCTTGGCGCTTTCTGCCGGCCTTCGCACACTGCATGAAATTGGTCTCATTAAACTTGAAACATGGTCTGACTCCACTCCGATCATGCTTTACTATGTAGACGGTGATCCTATCAATGGTTTCACACACATTTCGGTGAAGGAGGCGATGGATTCATGAAATGGGAACAGTATCGTTCTGTAATGGAAAAGTATGCGATTAAAACAGATGATATGGCCACCGAAGATGCCTATTTCATGTCTACTCACATGCCGTTCTCGTCTCTTGAGCTTTTCCGTGGTGGCTATTATGAAGAGGGGAAAATGCCTGCCCCTACAAAGTTGATGAGCGAAGATGAGGTTTTCGAGCAGCTGATCTACAACCCTGACAATGAGCATCGTATGGTCATTGTCCGAGGCAATCACGGCACTGGTAAATCTCATCTTATTCGCTATCTAAAAGGCAAGTTTGAAAGAAGCCCCTCTACTATATATAATCCTGCAACGGAGCAGTTGGTTTTCCTGCGTCGTTTGAATAACTCTGTCCGTGGCGCTTTTTCTCAGTTGTTGGAACAGGGAGCCATTAAAGACCCTGATGTTGCGGAGAAGCTCCGTAAGTTTGTGGCCTCTTCCGATTCCAAAGATGAAGATTCTTTCAAGACAGAGATTCTGTATGCCTATATTGCAGCTGTGCGAAACGATATGTCCGGAGAAACCTACAAAGCGGTCAAGTGCCGTGACATTGCCAGCTACCTTGCCGACAGCCGTGTAAGCGAACATCTATTGCGTGAAGGTGGCGCAATATCCAGATGCTATAATGTCATCACGGCTCCGAGCAATCAGATTCTTCAAGACACCACAATTTTTACAGAAGAAGATTTTAATGTATCTAAAATCATCCGAGCTGTAATGAAACAGGGCGATCCCCAAGCGTCCCTCTTTGCGGCCTCTTTGAAAGGCGATGACTTTGAGATTACCAAACTCATCAACTATCTTAACAGGTTTACGAGAGAGGTCATTCAGCGTTGTGCAGACATTTCCAGTGAAAATGCGGAAACGATTTTTGCTCAGCTGAGACGAGATTTGAAAAAGCAAGGCAAAAACCTAACAATCTTTATCGAAGACTTCACCGGCTTCACTGGAATTGACCAGGAACTCATTACGGCGCTTTCTTATGAGCATGGCGGCGATTACGCAGATCTGTGTCGTGTTACTTCGGTAATCGGCATCACCAACGACTATTATTATGCGTTTCGAGGCAATTTCAAAGACCGTGTAACACACCAAATTGAGGTCACAGAACGTTCCTATGGAACTGACGAGTTTATCATTCAGATGGCTGGCCGGTATTTGAACGCAATTTACTGTGACCCCACACAACTCCATCATTGGACTGACTCCGGTGCAGATTTGAGTGAACTGCCAATCAGTGATTTCACGCCTCCTTGTGAATGGGATACCACAACCATCGGAGAAAAGAAAGTAACGCTATATCCCTTTAACCGCCATGCACTGTTGACTCTGTATGAATCTCTTGCGACAAAAAGCCCGAGAATGTTCTTAAAGAATGTTATTCGCGCCCAGTTAAAAGAATACTTTGATGGCAAGCAGTATGGGGATGGTTGGTATTTCCCGCTTAACCCCAGCAATGCTCAGATGTCCAATGATCCCCATAGTTCTTCCATTGACCGTTTGGAAAGCATGAGTTCAGATGATAAGAATCGACTGAAAGCGGTGTTTGCCATTTGGGGTGATGGTTCTGCATCCGGCGTGAAAGACATCGACGGAACGCTGCGTTTTGGTGGCCTTAATCAAGCTTTCCTTGCAGATGTGGGGCTGAATACCTTTACTGGCATCGGTGAAATCGTGGATAAATCCACTGGCAAAGCTGTATCCCCAACTGTCACATCCAAACCAGTGACAACCAGTGGAAGCAATTCTGTTCATCATCCTACTACTCCAGAACCTCTCAAGGCCAAGCCCCCTGTCGATGGTGCCACAAAGAATTATCGTAAGTTTAAGGATGATATCACGGCATGGTTTACCAAGGGTGAAACATTGAAATATGATCCCGACTATCGTGGCTGGCTTCGTACTCTTATTCGAGGAGACTCCAGGCAATGTGGTGCAATCAACTGGCAGGATATTGGTATCCCAGCCTATATTGCAGCAGAGCGTCTTTCCGACCTGAGCTGCTACTACATTAACGATCAGAGTTCTCCCACAAATACGGATAGAGCCATTGTTTACATGGACAGAAGTTCTGAAAGCCGCGATGTTCTGATGGCCTTAAATGAACTGAACTACGCAAAAGGTTGGGATTTCGAGGGCGCAGCTTATTACCAGCAGAGATTGATTACTTGGTTGGAACGCAGAAAAGCTGAAATCATCGAAAAAGTTGCCGCTACTAAGCAGGGAGAAGATTCTCTCCCGGTATTGGAGTGGTGCCTTGCGATTCAGTATCTCAAAGCGTGTATCTTGGGCCAGAAGGTTGATACGAGTTCGCCCTATTCAGTAATCAAATCTCTGTTTAAGGATTTCAAAAAAGACGATAGCATCAGGAGAGATACCCGTGAGTGGAATGACATGATTCAGTTCATTCTTAATCGCAAAGCTGACTTTGATAGTGCATTGACCTTCTTAAAGCAAGCTTCTGCAACCACAATGGGTGCGGTCCATTTTGCAGTTGATCCCAACACGAAATCCTGTTACAGAACAGACGAGCTGGTGCTCGCTGTTGAAAAACTTATGGCTGCCGACTGGGATATTGAAGCAACATTACCTGGTAGTATCCCACAGAAGCATCTTCTCTATAATCCTGCCACGCTGTTGAAAGCGCTCTATCCCAGCGTTAAAAAAGCCATGGTTGCGGATACTCAGGAAGCTGCAAAGGTGGTAGGCAAACTCGAAGAGTATATTGGTGAACTCAACCAGAAGAATCTCATTGATACGCTGTCTGCTATTCAAGAGCTGTTTTCTGTGTTTTCTGCGAATGGAATCACGGAAGTACAGAGTTGCGGGTCAAGTATGAAAAACCTCCCATTGAGACAGCCAAAACGGTAATGGGACATGTCAAGCTAATTAACGATGCGGCCTCTGTACAAGCAGTAAAGCAGCTGACGGCATACTCCGGCAACTCGCTACATGTGCTGTATGATTTCCTTAGAGATATTCAGGCGATTGCTCAAAAGGCTGACCAGGAAGGGGCGAAGGCCCAAAAAGACATAGCTGCTACTGGCGGTTTTGCTGGTGCAGAAGCATTGTCTGAAGCTGCCTTGTCCTCTATGGAGGCACTTTACGCTCAGCTTGAGAATATGGAGGTGTACGAAAATGCTGTTAACTGAGACAATCAAAAATTGCACCTCTGCTATCAAAAAACGCCGAGTAACAATCGAAAGCAAGCAGCATGCCGAAACTTACGCAAAGGCGTTGGCACAGCTTGCCCAGGCCACCGAGAGTATTAAAGATACCATTGATTGTGCTGCTGCCATGAAAGAAAAAGGAATTGTCAGCACTTCACTTGTGGATGAACCTACTCGCAACGAATTGCTGGCTTGCATCGACGATTGCGGCAACGGAGTTTCTGAAATGCGGTTGACCTTGGAAACTGTTAGGCTTCTGAAATCCAAGGGAGATGCTGTTGCAGCACAAATTAAAATCGTATGGCGTGATGCTGCTCAGAAATATTCTGATGGTCCAAAAGGCTATTTGTCTATGATTGGTGGTCTATCAAATGACCCCAAACGGGCAAAGGACTTGACAGACAGCATCACTCAAACGGTTGCTGGAAATCCATCCATCAAAGCAGTAAACAGCCTGGTTTCCTACGTGGCGGAAGCAAAGCAAATTACCGATCAATTCTCTTTGAACCCCGAAATCGAAGACTTCTTAAAGAAAGTCTCTTCTCAGCGGGCTACGGTTTTGGATTTGACCCCCAATGTCATGACATGGCTCAAGGAAAAGAACCTTAACCAAAAGTTAAAAATCAGATTCTAAGGGAGATAGATAATGATTAAAGTAGCTTGGGATGTCGAGGAATTAGTGGCTTTAATTGATGTATACCGTAAAAGTGATGGTAAAACTACCGATCAAATTGAAAAAGAGCTAATGGACTTATCAAAAAGTCTTACACTTCGCGCTCAAAAGCTTGGAATTAAGCATGACGAAAAATTTCGTAATTTAAATGGTATGAAGATGATGTTTCAAAATGTGGTCTATACAGCAACAAATGGACAACAAGGATTGTCTTCCGCAAGCTCGTCATTGCAAAAGGTATACAAGATGCTACACACAAACTCTGATGTCTTTGAGTTGATTTTGGAAGAGTTCATCAGGCGCTATCACTTAAAGTAATAAACAACAAGGTCCCAATGCCATACTTGGCGCTGGGACCTTGTTGTTTAATCGGTCATTGATTTAATGTAGTTTACAAGAACCGAAAAGTCAACTTTTGTATCATGGTTCCAAGAAAGACGGATAGCCTCATTCACTCGTGTTTCACCCAGTCCCATAGCTGTTAATACATAACTTGGGGCATGGCTGCCAGAGTTACAGGCCGAACCATTGGAGAACGCATAATCCTCCTTTACAGCAAGGAAGATACCCTCTGCATCAACACCGTGGAAACTAATGTTTACAGTGGACGACAGGCAGTGTTCTTGGTCTCCATTCAAAGTATAGTTCAGACCTTCCACAGCCTCCAGGAATCTTCGCTTAATCGCTCTACAGCTTTCCATGTGGACAGCGGATTCCTTGTCGCTTAGCTGAGCTGCGAGAGCGAAGCCTGCAACCAAAGCCACCGGTGTAGTTCCCGGACGGTATCCGCGTTCCTGCTGACCGCCATACATGAGCGGTTTGACGGGAGGCCGTCTATATGTACGGTCGCGCCGCATAATAAATGCGCCAATCCCCTGGGGACCGCTGATCTTATGGGCGGTGATACTAAGCATATTGTATTTGGTATTTCGTAAGCTATCATTCAGCTTACCAAAACCTTGTGTGGCATCAACGTGAAAATATGTCTTAGTCCCTGCTAATGCTGCACCGACCTCTTCAATAGGCTGTATCACGCCAGTTTCGCTGTTGACCTGCATCATAGAAACAAGCAGAGTTTTGTCCGTGACGAGGCTGAGAATCTGCTCCGGTTTGACTCGGCCAGACGCATCGGGTGAAACAAAATCCACAACACAGCCTTTCTCTTGCAGGTGTTTCATGGCTTCCAAAACGGACTTATGCTCGATAGACGTAGTAATGAAGTGATTACGGCCACTCTCAAGCGCGTAGTCAAGCAACCCGAGAATCGCCATGTTATTACTCTCGGTGGAACCGCTGGTAAAGAAAACATCCGTACTGTCCACAGCCAAGATCTCAGCAATGGATTTTCTTGCGGAGGAAACAATTTCTTTGGCATCTGTACCAAAGATGTGAGTTCTACTATCTGCGTTGCCATAATGAGAGCGATACACTTCAATCATTCTCTCCAGAACTCTTTCATCTATCGGAGCAGAAGCGTTGTAGTCAAGATAAACAGCCATTATGCTTCCTCCTTCGGAAGAGCAGATTCGAGTAAATCTGAGCAGCTTTTCAAAACATCTCTGGTGCTGTAATGGTTAATGCCACGATAAAGATGAAGTCGGAAGTACCGGATTAAAGTGTTAGGGTCATCTCCTAAGCCATCATTCAAACATCGCTGGCGAATAATTGCTTCAAAGATTTCTGCATATTCACCGGCAAAAGTGGTCCAATCCATTTCAACATTGCTGTCAGACTGTGGATCAATACTACCAGGAATGGTAGGTTCTGAAAGCGACCAACATAATGCCCACCGGCAAAGAATATTCCAGTTTTGAACACCGGTCTTTGCTTTGATTCGAATGAGTCGCTCCTTCTCTGGCTGTGACAGTTTAAAATGCTTAATAATCATACTATCACACCCCCTCAAAATAGCCGTTGATGATAGAGGTGCATTGCTCACCTTCCCGATAATGTAGAGTAAAGTAATTTATAACATTTTCTCGAATCATATCAAGATATCTACCATAAATTTCTTCATCTGTGGAAAGAACCATAACCTGGGAGCTTGCAGACGGTAGATAGCTGGTAACGAAATTTGCCCGGTGGGAAGAATCTAAGCGAGCCATGGGTGTATCAATGACCACAGGGGCCTTATAGCCAGAGGTTCTGGCCAGTGCCCACACAATGGAAATAGCAAACATCTGCTGCTCTCCCGCGGAGAGCTGGTTCTTTAACAACTCATGCCCATCTGGATCAAGTATGGTTACATCTAAACTGTCCGTATCAATATGGATTTTACTCACAAGGGAATCTTTTTCAACCAGAGTCTGGAAGCATTCTGTGGCAGTTGCAGAAAGCTTGTCTATCTTTTCACGCTGTAAACGAACTTTAAATTCATTAAGAACTTCGATAGACATCACAGAATATTTGATAATACGGGAGTTATCATCATTCGTATTCTCTTTTTCTGCGATAGTCTTGATTAACTGCAAGCGCTTAGAATGAAGAGCTTCTTTCTGGCGCTCCAAACTCTCGATTAAGCTCTGCTGCTTCTGGTATTGGTCGTCAGCCAAAGCTTTTTTGCGCTCATATTCTTTGAGCGTCTCATAGAGTTTCATGGCCATCGTCTTTTCGTCTGACTCACCAAGGTGTGCGTCCAAGCTCATGAGCTCATTTTCTTGCGCATCGACATGACTGATTAAGGTTTCGATTTTTTGATCAAGGGAATGGAATATTGTGACAATTAATTTGTCAAAGAGGAGCATGGTCGTGTGGGACATATTAATGTGTTCCGCACCCTCGCCTGTTGAAGTGAATTTCCCGATCTCTTGCTTGACAATATCAGTAATGATTCTGAGCGTTCTGTCATCGAAATTCCCCTGATTAAATCGATCCAAAATATTTTTCTGAATACTTTCGACAATTGGGTCAGAAAGCTTCAGAGCTGCTTTTTTCTGCTCATCAATCTCTGCATCATAAGCTTGTGTAACTAATTTGCGGCACATAAAGAGCGGAGTTGCAGGATCAGATACGCGCAGCATAATTTCGTCACGAACTTCTTGCACATATGCCTTGATTTTCTCTTTTTCTTGTTTTATGGCCTCTCGGCTGAGTGTTAAGTCACCACCAGAAGCCCAAAACTTTTTTTCTTTAGTTTCTATAGCAATTGCAATACTCTCGCAATTTGCTTTTAAGATGTCAGCCTCTCGACGAGCTGTTTCGATTTTGGAGTTGAGTTCCTTGAGTTGCGCTTCTACCTCTTGGTAACCTTGGTTGACTTCGCTTTTTTCAAAAGCTTGCAGAGCATCTTTTTTTCGGCGAATTACTTCATCAATATGAGTAATTGCTTTTTCAATCGTAGAAACACCAATTGCGGATTTAATAGAAGTTTTAATTTGCTCAAATGAAGCGTCGTCAGCCAGTTGAGCGATCTTTTCGTTATCAAAGAAGAAAAATCTTGCTATTCCAAAAGGCAGAATCTCTTCAATATAGTAACTCCAACTTTCCCCAAGGTACTTATCTATTGTTCCGTTTTTCTCGACGACAATAGTTTCATCGACCTTCTTGCCCTTTAACTTCCACTTCCGGCAGACGCGCAAAGCGGTTCCGTCATCCAAACCAAGCGATACAGCGACATAAGTAAGATCATCTGTCGCGTGCTTATTAATATGCTCTATGAGTAGCCGTTCATAGGAACGCGCGTTTTCCTGAACATACTTTAATGCCTGCTTTCCATACAATGCAAGCAAAATAGCATCAAGAAAGGTCGTTTTTCCTCGACCATTCAATCCACCGATGAGAGTAACATTGCGATTACCGATTTGGTCCGAAAGACACATTTCGTGATGGCCTTTGTAGATGCCAAAGTTATGCAATTCGATTTTTGTAAAATACATATTCTCAGCACCTCACTCAGTCCAATTTCCATCGTCAAAAGATTCCTGCATTCCCGTGATTTTTTTTGCACGTTCTTCTGCGATAAGGGCGGCCTCATGCTCATCACGATAAAATGCTTTTTTTATCTCATGCTCAAAATTTTGAATTACATTTCTCTTATTAGAGATGGCGGCTGCTTTAGCTTCGACATCTAATAGGGAGCGTTGCATTTCGTACATCAAAGTCTCGTCTGGACATACCGCTTGGCAAGCCTCGCGAAGAATTCTGGCTTCAGCTGGACCAAAATACTTGTTTTTGCTAATAGATCCATCTTCATAGCGTTTTCCGGTAACAGATTCGTAGATTTCGGGCAACAAATCTTCAAACTCGTGTTTTTCATCTAACCAAATTTGACGAATAAACCGAAGTTCGTCCATGGTAATCAAGGGAACATCCTTAATTTCCTCTGGTCCAATCTCATGAACAAGCTTCTCAACCTCTAATAGACGAGTTAAAAAGTACTTGCGGGTTTCCTGTGTATATGGGCCGTGTACCAGTCGCTCGTTATGCCACGTTAGACGCCCATCCATACGGCGAAAATCTCTACGCTTTCTATCGATATCCCAATTACCGGCAATTTCATTTCTGAATTCAAGCATGGGAAGCATCCACGCTTTCTCTTCGTCATTCTGGATCATGGCCGCCATGGATTTATCCTCGGAAACCATAGTACATACCCAACAACCGAAACGACTGTTGCCGCAACTGGGCGTAGATGTATCAAGCACCAACGGACACTCGCCATCCGCAGAAGCACCACTATACATTGCCAACAAGTCCTTATTTGAATGTCCCCAGGGGTTGGGGTATTGTACAAGATATTGCCAGACGTTGTCGTTGCTCCAGTTTTCAATAGGAGTAAAAACATAGGAGTTCGGAAACGATCCATTGGGGCTAAGATGATCTCGGTATCGCTTTTTCTCATAACCCTCCATGACGGCTTTGCGGGTGGCACTTTCGGCTTTGCGCGTTCCAAGGACCAGGATTGCTTCGCTCTCTGCATCCAGGATTTTTTTAACAAAGCGATTTGAGGGGTCGATTTTCATACGGTCAGTACACCAGCGAAAATCACGCCGAGGATATGGATAGCCCCGCCCTATGAGATTTACCCAGAAGGTGTTGGTGACCTCTGGAACAAGCCTATGTGGAATAATAGGTAATTTGTGTTCAGGGTTATTTGCAGCCTCTTTCATGCGCGCAATAGAGCGAGTGGCCCATAGTGCAACAACTGGGGATTCAACCAGAGTGTCTGTGCTAATAACCTGACCGGGTTTGTGTAATTTATCCTTTGGAAGCTGGGAAAGTGCGATCCAAACAAGTTGTACGACGGCAGTGGAATCTTTGCCGCCACTGTATCCACAAATCCAGGGTATCTTATCTGCTAAATACACTTCCTGTATCGTGTTAAGTACAATACGAATATCTTCTTTTGTTAAATTAGCCATTTTATCCACCAATTTCTTCTGTCATAATATTCTCTATATATGTAGCCATGGCTCTTTGCGAAGCACGATTTGTAGCAACTTTTCCGTGAATAAAGACGAGATTTTCCCACACTGGGTTGGTTTTGCTCCAATCAATATGCGCCAAATGGCAAAGATGCCTTTCCCATGTATCTGGATATCTTTGAATAATTTGATTACCTCCAGCCCCGATGGCATTAAGGGTGATACTTAAGGTACAAATTGTATTTTTTCGCACATCAGAGGACTTGGCCTGACCGTTCTTTACTGCTTTCCAAAAAGGAATGTACTGAGATACTTGTTCCCAAAAATGAATTGCTAAGTTGCATTTCTCCTCCAAACCTAAGTCCAGATCTTTTAATAAGGCTTCCGTGCCGCTACAGATTGCACTTAATGTAAACAGTGCTTTAGATCGGTTGGATATGGAGGTATGTTCTTTTTCGGTCACATCCTGAAAGACATTAACCGTATTAATAACCCGCTTTGCAACAATGGAAGACTCTTCCCGCGAGTTAAAAAGAATGTTGATTGATTTTGTAGGACGAATTGCATAGCGGTTAAGATCCGAAAACATTTGCTGGGAATGAGCGAGACCTTCATCGCGATAGAAAACAACGGAGATATGCTCATTCTTTAGCTCGGGGTTCTTTTTTATTGCTTCCGCAATAGCGGCTTGCCGATGCTGCCCGTCATTTATGAGAAACTTGGCACTCATAGAAATTGTAATGTGACCGAGAAGGGGCTCGTCTTCATTTAATGGAATAAACTCCATGACACCATCAACGGAAACTGTTATCGAAGAAAACACATAGTCATCGGGGTTCTCTAAAATGTAATCTCGAATTTCTGGAATCCTGGCACGGTTGAGAATACGCTGTGCCCGAATTTCTGGTGGTAGTTGTTCGTCAACAAACTGAAAGATTTTCGGGATCACCTCTAATGGAACCATCGAGGTAAAGTATTCCCTCTTGGCTTGGATACCCTTGACGGCAGGAAACACAAAAGAAGCGGAACTCAAGAATGGCACCCTCTCTATAACGTAATAGTTAACTATAGTACACAGCAAGCCCTGCTGAGGAGCGGTCATAACATATCACATTATAAAGCATCGCGGAAGTCATGTAAAGAGAGCGGAAGTCTCTTGTTTGTTTGTTCATTGCAAGATACAAACAACAACGAAAAAAGTTATACTTGTAGAGAATAGTGAAGGTCGCTATACTTGGTACATGGATTACTTATACCAACGATTATCCATGTGCAAATATCTATCAATCTGTAAAATGGGTGAGTAAATGACCGAAGTAGTTGCGGCCCTGATCTGGAATCAGGACAAGTTTATGATTTGCCAGCGCCCGGCCCACAAGGCCAGAGGGCTGCTGTGGGAGTTTGTGGGCGGTAAGGTAGAGCCAGGAGAAATCAAGGAGCAGGCTCTCATCCGGGAATGTCAGGAGGAACTGGCGGTCACATTGGATGTGGGCGAGGTATTCATGGATGTGATTCATGAATACCCCGATCTGACGGTCCATCTGACACTGTTCCATGCCACTATCCGGGAGGGCGTCCCCCAGAAACTGGAGCATAATGACATCCGTTGGATCACGGTGGATGAGATTGATCAATTTGAGTTCTGCCAAGCAGATGAAGAAATTTTAATAAGACTAAAGCAATCCAAGAGGCGGAAAGATTAGGCGAAAGTCTCATTAACCACATTAGGGAATGCGAACATACGGAGAAAGGAAAAGCGCAGGATGAATATCATCTGCTTCGGCGACTCTAACACCTACGGCTACGATCCCCGTGGCTATTTCGGCGGGCGCTATGACGCAGACAACCGGTGGGTGGACATCCTGGCTGCGGAGACCGGATGGACGATCTCTAACATGGGACAAAACGGTCGCGAGATTTCATCCGCCGCTCCAGACTTCTCTGTTGACACGGAGTTGCTGATCGTCATGCTCGGAACCAACGATCTGCTCCAGGGCAGAAGCCCGGAGCAGGCGGCTGAAAAGTTGGAGCGATTTCTTGCGGCTGTTCCGTTAGACCGAAGCAAGATTCTGCTGATCGCACCGCCACCGGTGGCCTTGGGCGCGTGGGTACCCAGCCCACAGCTCATTGGTGACTCCTGCACCTTCGCCCGATGCTGTAAAGTTTTGGCGGAGAAAATGGGTATCCGCTTTGCCGACGCCGGAAGGTGGGACATCCCTTTGGCCTATGACGGCGTACACTTCACGGAGCAGGGCCACAAGGCCTTTGCTGCCGGACTTTTGGAGGAACTGAAATGAAACGAATTATCCCTTTCCTGCTTGCCCTTTTCCTGCTGACCGGATGTGGCGGGACTTCTGCCGACAGCTCCTACCAGCAGATCACCCAGGAAGAAGCCAAAGAGATGATGGACACCCAGGAGGTCATCATACTGGATGTGCGGGAGCAGGACGAGTACGATAGCGGCCACATCTCCGGCGCTGTGCTGCTGCCAGTGGGTACCATTGACGAAACGACTGCTGCTGAGGTGATCCCTGAGAAGGATTCCACGGTGCTGGTCTACTGTCGCAGTGGAAACCGCAGCAAGACAGCCTCCTCCACACTGGCCGAGTTGGGTTATACCAACATCTACGAATTTGGCGGCATTAATACCTGGCCTTATGAAACAGAGCAGTAGGGCGGGCAGAGGTCTCAAGTGGCACAAAATATGTGCCGCCTAAACAAAGAAATAGCCGCAGGAGCATATGGACAGCGGCACAAGAGCGGGCGATACACCCTTGCATCAGGCGCTCCGTGAAGCCCTTGGCAAACTGCCTGGTCAATGCAGACTGTTATGGAAGACAGGGCTTGGTCATCATCAAAAAGCGGAATGCTATCACCATGTCCAACCCCGGCAGTTTCCGCATTGAAATTGATGCACCGAAAAGTGGTGGTATCCCCGCCATCTTCCGCGCCTGGCGCGAGCAGGGCTGGAGAGAGCCTGTCATAGAAGAGTCCTTTGAGCCGGATAGAACGGTTCTGTCATTATCGCTACTCAAAAAAGAAAGTAGCGATAAACAAGTAGCGATAAAAAGCGGCGATAAAGGAGCAAAAACAGCCGCTCAGAAAATTGCATCCTTGAATATCTTACCGATCATGCTTCTGCAAAGTGCTCGGACATTTCCAATATGCTTGGTGTTAAAGACGCACGCGCAAGACGGATGCTCGGTGAGATGATCATTGAAGAAACAATCGTTACCGAGGGCGGCAATCGGAACCGCATATATAAGCTGAAAGCATAAGGTAACCGTGCGGTGTAACTTCTGGATTGAAGTATTTGTTATTTTGCTTGCGGGACAACACCAAAATTATAGAATGGAATGGTCGGGGAAATTTTTGAAACGAAGAATTCGCTAACCAGGAGCGGGTGGTAATTGCGAAAATCGCAATTACCACTCTGCACACAGCAACCAAAAGCATATTCAGAAAGGTGAGGTGACCAGATGGCAGACAGAAAAATCCGCGCAGGCTACTACCGGCGGTACGACGGCAAGTTGATCTATCTGGTCACGGCGGCCGAGGATGCGGAAACCGGTGAGGAGACGGTCATCCTGCGCTCCTATTCTTTTTCTGAGGTTCCGCAGTACTTCACAATGAGCAAGAAATCTTTCTGCGCGTTCATAGAGATCAACGGCGAGCGGAAGGCCAGGTACAAGCGGGTCACCAATATGAAGATCACCGAGGCAGTCATCTCCAATCTTGCCGAGGACGGTATGCGCGGGCCGATTCGCAAAAAGAGAGCGGAGCGGGATGCTGAATACGACTCCCGCGTCTATCAATCTGCGCCTACCTACCTCACATACGCCAAAGACCTCTGCGAGAACTATCGTTTCGATTCGGCCAAGTATCGTCTCTGCATGAACGAGAAGCGGTATGCCGCTATCACCCGAAGTGACTTTGCCAAACTGAAAGAGGACATACAGTTTCTGGACAACTCGCTGAAGACGGTGCTGCAGGATCACCAAGCGTACTTCCAGGAGCGGTTCGTGAACGGCCTGTCTATCCGCAAGTACGCGGAAGCCCATCAGCTGAACCGCGGCAGCGTCGACTATCTGCAAAAGAAACTTCTGACTGCTCTGGCGCAGCTTCTGAAAGAGCGGGATGAAGCAGACGGGATCTGTCGTCTGCGGTCCAAAACAACTTGATACACTTACATCAGGACGAGAGCGTCTGCTGAATGGCAGGCGCTCTTTTTCTGTCAATTTTATGTCAGCCCGCTATATGGCTCGGCTAAGTAGTGAGGGGGTATTTTCAAAATGAATTTTGAGGAACGGTCAATCGAGAATACACAACTGCTCTTCGGTGAGGTGATGCCCGTGTCTGAATGACCGGACGGTGTATGGAGGATGATGTTCGTGCTGCAAACGAAGAAAGGACAGGAGGTGCTGTATGAAGTTCCGGCAGTGGCCCAAACGCGATCCCAACAAAAACTATTTTCTGGTTCCCAACGAAGTGTTTCACATCGGTCTCAGTCATTCGGAGATCTCCATCTACTGCTATCTGCTGAGCATCGAGGACAGAGAAACCTACCAGTGCTGGCCCAGCTACAAGACCATCGGCAAGGCGCTGGGGATGTGCGAAAACACGGTCAGCAAGTATGTGCGCAGTCTGGAGGAGAAAGGTCTTATCCGCACCGAGCCGACCATGATACGAAGCAAGGACGGCAGGCCGCTCAATGGAAACCTGCTCTACACCATCTGCCCCATCCAGGCGGCGGTGGAATCGTTCTATGAGCGGCAGTTGCGGCAGCTGGAGGAGGATGCCGCCCGTCAGAGGGTGACGGAGCGTCTGGCGGAATCCGCCCGCAGAAGCCCCCAAAACGCCCTGTGTGCGCCTTTGGGGGAGCGTGCGGGGGTGGATACCCCCTCGGCCTTGTAGGGCGGATTTGGGCCGCTTTCGGGGGCGTTTCCAGAGCTGGCTTCTGAATCGCTTCCGGGGATGGAAGAAAAAGCGGGGACGGAGGAGAAAGCAGGATAAAACCCTGGCGCCGCAAGCGCCGCCCGGCCGGCCACTTCTGCCCGCAGTGCGGGCAGTTTCGGGGGTGCGAAAGCTGGCGTCTTTGACGGGCAGAAAACAGGCCGTTGGCGTCAGCTTTCCCCCAAAGCCCCATATTGCAGGCTTTTCACAGATGTCTGATAGAAAAAAGGAGGATTTTTATGGGTAACGAAACGAAGGAGCGGCTTCCGCTGCGGATGAAGCCGGAAACCAGCCGGAGACTGGAGCAGTGGTACGCCGCGGACAACTGCCGGAGCAAAAACGAGTTCGTGGAAAAGGCCATCAACTTCTATGTGGACTACCTGGAGACCCAGGACAACCGATCCCTGCTGCCCACGGCGCTCCTGGCCGCGCTGGACGGCAGGCTGGGCCGGCTGGAGGATCACATCGCCAGGCGGGAGTTCACCCGGGAGGTGGAGCTGGATCTGCTCATCGGGATCATCGCGGATGCGGTGGAGGTAGACCGGGACGATCTGAAACGCAGGCGGGCGCAGAGCGTTCGGAACGTGAAAGCCACCAACGGACTTATCTCGCTGGAGAAGCGGGCACGCTCCGCCGGGGAGCCGGACTGGGATGGTGACGAATGGCAAGACTGATCCTGAAAAGCCCCTACATCAAAAGCACCGGCGGCGCGGCGGGGTACCTCCGCTACATCGCAACCCGGGAGCGGGTGGAGATTCTTCCGGATGACCGTCCGCCCACACGCAAACAGGAGAAGCTCATTGCAAAGCTGGTGAAGGATTTCCCCGACACCAAAACTCTCTACGAGTATGAGAGCTTCCAGACCAAGCCCACCAAGGCGGCGGCCTCTGCGTTCATCACCCTGGCGCTGGAATCCAACTGGGATGCGCTACGCCAGTCGGAGCAGTATATGAAGTACATCGCCACCCGGCCCCGGGCGGAGCGCCTCGGTTCCCACGGACTGTTCGGCGACAACGACGGCGTGTCGCTTGAAAAAGCGATGGCAGAACTGGAGCAGTACACCGGAAATGTGTGGACGCACATCATCTCTCTCAAGCGGGAGGACGCGGCGCGTTTGGGCTTCAACAACGCCGCGGCGTGGAGAAATCTCATCCGCGCCCACCGCAACGAGATCGCGGCGGCGATGAAAATACCACCTGCTGACTTCCGCTGGTACGCGGCCTTCCACGACGAGGGCGAGCATCCGCACATCCACATGATGGCCTGGTCGGCCACGCCAGGACAAGCCTACCTCTCCAAAGAGGGCATCCGCCAGATCAAGTCCAGGCTGACCAACGACATCTTCCGGGATGAGATGCTCCACCTCTACGAGCAGAAGTCGGAGTCCCGGGACGAGCTGGTGCGGCAGGCGCGGCGGGCCATGCTGGAGCTGGTGCAGGCGATGCGGGACGGCCTGTGCGACCACCCGGAGGCCGAGCGGCTCATGCAGGAGCTGGCGGCGGGTCTGGGGACGGTCAAGGGCAAGAAAACCTACGGCTATCTTCCCAAACGGCTCAAGGGGCTGGTGGACGAGATCGTGGATCAGATGGAGCGGCTCCCTGTGGTGAGCCAGTGCTACGACCAGTGGCTCCTGCTCCAGGGAAAGGTGGATGGCTACTACCACGACAAGCCTCGGGAGCGGCTCCCGCTCTCCAAGGAAAAGGAGTTCCGGCAGATCAAAAACGCCGTCATCCGGGAAGCGGAGCGGCTGCGTCTGGGCCAAGTTACCTTCGAGGACCAGGACATGGGCCAGCGGGATGAGCCGGAGCAGTTCCGAAATGCGCCCTATGCGTACTGGACGCTGCAGGAGGTCATCCGAAATGAAGAGCTGACGATGGAGGAGCGGAGCGGCGCGGTATCGGAGCTGGAGAAGCTGGCCAAGGGCGGCGACCGCTACTCGCAATACCTGCTGGGCAAGCTCTGGCGGGACGGCCCTCTGCTGATCCCCGACGGGGTGAACGCTCGGTATTGGTTCGAGCAGGCCGCCCGGCAGGGGCATCCGGCGGCGCAGTACGCCCTCGCCAAGCTGTTTCTTTCTGGCGATCTGGAGGTGCGGGACACCGCGCGGGGCATGGACTGGCTGCGCACCGCTGCGGAAGGCGGAAACAGGTGGGCCATGTACCGCCTGGGCAAAGAGCTGCTCCGCGGCGAGATCACGAAACAGGACGCGGCGGGCGCCGTGGAGTGGTTCACCCGTTCCGCCGAGCAAGGCAATCCCTATGCCCAGTACCTGCTGGGCAAGCTGTACCTCATGGGAAAGGAAGTGCCCCGGGATGAGGAGCGCGCCGTTCAATGGCTGACCCGGTCGGCGGAGCAGGGGAACGAATACGCCCGGTACCTTCTGGACCACAGGGAGGAACAGCGTCCGCCCGATGTGATGCTGGCGGTAACGCGGCTGCTCTACCACATGAGCCGGGTGTTCCAGGACAACTCCCTGCCCGAGTCCCGCCCCGGCGGCATCCAGATCGACCGCAAGCGGCTCAAAAAGCTGCGGGAAAAGAAGATTGCCCAGGGCCACAAACCGGATGACCATGAGGAGCAGCAGCCCGAAATGACCATGTGAGCGGCGCAGAAAATGGGCCGCAAAACAAGGAATAAAATCCCTTCCGCGGGAAGGGTGGAAAGGAATCTGATGAAACGATCCAAGTATAACTCGTTCAACGAGCTCCCTCTGATGCTGACCGTGCAGGATGTGGCCGATGTGTTGGGTATCGGCCTGGCCCACGCCTACGAGGTGGCGCACCGGAAGGATTTCCCCACCATCACCCTGGGCAGCCGCATCATCGTCCCCCGGGATAAGTTCATGGCGTGGATCGAGGAGCAGGCGGCTCAAAAGACGGAAATATTTTAGTAGCTATTTCCGGGATTCTGTGGTATTTGTTTGTGTTGCCGAAAGGAGGGACAACCAATGGCAAAGAAACGAGCAAACGGCGAGGGCAGCATTCGCAGAAAGCCCAACGGCCGCTGGGAGGGCAGATACACCCTGGGGATCGACCCCGCCACCGGCCGTGCCATCCAGAAAAGCGTGTCCGCCAAGACGCGGGCCGAGTGCAAGGAAAAGCTGGACCGGGCCATCCGGGACAACCGGGGCATCCCGATGGACCACAACGAGGACTACACCGTGGCGGAGTGGTGCAGGCTGTGGTTCGAGACCTACAGCAAGCCGGTGATCCGCCCCAACACCGCCAAGAACTACAGGAATATCATCGAGAACCACATCGTGCCGGCCATCGGGATGGTCAAGCTCAAGCGGCTCACCGCCATCCAGATCCAGCAGATGTACAACGATTCCAAGGCCCGCGGGCGGGTGCAGCGGTTTGAAACGCAGACCAACACGGCCCTGTCCGGCAGTACGGTACGCCGCATCCACATGGTGCTCTCCTCGGCGCTCAAGCAGGCGGTCAAGGAGCGGATCATCCCCTACAACCCCTGCGACAACTGCCGCATCCCGCGCAAAGAGCACCGGGAGATGACCATCATCCCGCCAGAGAAGCTGGGGACGTATCTCCGCGAGGCAGAGAAGTACGGCGTCCTGCCCATGTTCTTCCTGGAGCTGTCCAGCGGCCTGCGGCGCGGGGAGCTACTGGCGCTGCTGTGGGATGACCTGAACGTGAAGGATCGCATCCTCTCGGTGAGCAAGCAGGTCACCCGGATCGACGGGGAGCTGGTGATAACCGAGCCGAAAACCAAGAACTCTGTCCGCAGAGTGGCGCTGTCCCAGCAGGCAGTGGACATCCTGGTGCGGGAGCATGAACAGCACCCCGACAACCCCATCCTGTTCCCATCGCCCCGCACCGGTGGCTACTGGAGCCCAGATGCGGTGTCCAGGATCAATCGCAAGCTGCTGGCAATGGCCGGTATCGAGGAGCATGTGCGCTTCCACGATCTCAGGCATACCTTCGCCACCATGGCCCTCTCCAGCGGCGTGGATGTGAAGACCCTGTCCAGTATGCTGGGCCACTTCAGCGCCGGGTTTACCCTGGATACCTATACGCACATCACCAACGAGATGCAGAGGGGCGCGGCGGAGAAGATCGGCGGCTTCATGGAAACGGCCACAGCCAAGCCGGAACCCGAGCCGCCCGACCCGCCGGAGGAGAGCCGGTGCAAGGTGATACCATTCGAGAGAGTGGGGTAAAGGAACTCTATATAAAAAGTCAGAGTGCATCCCTTGCGGATGCACTCTGACTGCGCTTCGTGTTTATCGCACCTGGTTATCGGATCTGCTTCACCATCAATCCATGGCGATTGCAGTAGCAATACAGGTATCCTCGGCCTCGGAGACGAAAACGGCACTCTGCGTTTCCTTCCGGGTACAGCTTGATCATCTGAAACTTTTCGGATGTCACATAGGCCAAAAAGGAGATGTAGTGGGATTTTGTCATGGGATGATGGACGGTGATGAAGTGCTCATCCTCTACCGGCTCGATCTGGATCTCATGGTGTTCATCGGGCGCTTCCGCTTCCAAAGCAGGAAGAGACACGCCGCAGCAGCTGATGACCGTATCCCCCAGGGTGTGGATCACGTTGCCGCAGATGGGGCAGACGTACAGCTTGGAGCGAAGCAGATTGGCGGATCTGTTTTGATTGATGACAGCATCGCCCTTCATGAGTTCCATGACAGAGACCCCCAAGGCAGCGGAAAGCGGTTCAAGGAGCGAGATATCCGGCAGCCCTTTGGCGGTCTCCCACTTGGAAACGGTCTTGCTGCTGACATCGATCTTATCTGCAAGTTCTGCCTGCGTCATCTTTTTCTGCTCCCGCAGCTGCTTGATGGTATTGCCGGTGACATATAAGTTCATGCGTTTGGTCTCCTGTACAAAGATTTTATCGAGATTATAACAGGAGAGGTGCGGCTCCACAACCTACGCAGCGTAGACATGCAGCCAGGAACGGCAGAGAATGCCAGCGGCTTCGCGGAAATGGACACGGTCAAGCCGGAACCGCCTATAACGCACGAAAAAGCAAACCTCGCCATATTCAACCAGCAGTTCAATGACAACTGATCAAGTTTGGAGTATGCTTGACCCATCAAATCGTTCCGCCGGGGAGTGACATAAGGAGGTATGATCCATGAATATGAAAGATGCGTTTCGATTCCAGAATAAACTGAAAGCTCTGATGTGTGAGGCCACTGCCATCCTTCAGGACCGGCGCAATATCGTCAAGGTCAAGACCACTCATCTTCGGAGCAAGGTCATGTCCGATACTCAGGATGCCGTAGTGGAGGAAGCTGCTCCCAGCGAGTATGCCGGCCACGCCAACGAGGTAGCCGCCTTCCTCATGTCCCTGCTGGAGGAGCGGGAGAAATTGTGCCGGGCTATCCACGGCGCCAAGAACGCATTGGATTTGGATATGGACAGCGAGGTGGGCCTGAACCGGCAGCGTCAGGAATTGGCTGAGGTATTCCGCCATATGACCATGCTCCGCAACAGTGAAAAGACCATTACCGGCGGAGGCTCCGGCTTCCGATTCAACGGCGAGGGAAACCAGGTCTCCTACCGCTGTGATGCCACGCAGGTCACAACCATCGACTTTGATCGGAACAAGATCCGAGGCATGGCCACGGCGCTCAGCAAGAGGGCTGACGAGATCTCCATGTCTCTGGACAAGTGTCTGGTCAACACCGAGGTATCCTATGAGCCGCCCTTTGACATAAATGACAGCTTTGAGGACATCCTCAGCGATTTTATCGAAAAGAGTACGGCTGCATAAATGCCGTCACCACACCTTCAGGTGTGGTGGGCGTGGCAGAATGGATAGGCAGTGATGATCGGTTCAGGCGCAGATGAATTATGATGCTGCGCATTCCCCGGCAAAGAATGGACTGCATCTGATGAATGCAACATGAGCTCATAACTCATTGTGAAAGGCTCGTCAGTCGCCTCCATCCTCGTCCACCGAAATACTGCCATTTCTAACACACATCCATTGTCAAAAGCAGAATTCGACCTTACGCTTCTCTGATACCTGCCATAATGGCGTGATATTCTATTATGAAGTCGCTTGTTCACCCAAGGGCTGCGGCCGTCCAGCAGGATCGCGGCAGGCCCATGGGCACAGGCGGATAAGGATCTAAGCGGTTTTGAAATTCTGCCATGCCCACTGTACCTGAAGAAATTTCCCCATAAAAAGACCTGAGCAGCAGGCGGCTGCCTGCTGCTCCCAAGAAACGATATGAGAAGTGGAGATGATGATCTCGTTCATCGGCACCTGGAGCAAAGCGCTCAGTGCATAGAGGTTATCTACACTGGGAAGGCTCTGGCCCCGCTGCCATTTGTAGATGGCTTGCGGCTCCTCAAATCCGAAATAGCGCTGGAGATCTCGGACTGTCAGGCCGCGATCCTTCCGGAGCCGGCAGATATTCGCCCCGGTAGCCACAGGATCGATGACAGGAAACTGAATCATGGACATATGGATCGCCTCCATTCATCAGGATGATCTCCGCCTCAGCGGAGTACTTCAGCATACCTGATATGTTCTGAAATAGCAAGCGATCTTTGCCATTTGTAATGAGATTGTTATAGAAGAGTCTACGATCGGAACATCCTCGGTGCCATCCGTATATCAGCCAGCGATTGCTGTGCTGTGCCCTCTGGGGTGACCACACCAAGACAAAAAGAAGGAGATGATCAGCTGTGACGCAGTTGGTTCCATTGGACAAACGCAGTAAGAAAGCCCGGCGGGAATACCACGCGAAACAGCGTGGCTCCTGGCACGGGGTCAACCCAATCACCCGGACCGTACAGAGCAGGAAGACTTATGACAGAGCAAGAGTTAAACAAGCGGATCGCCGAGATCTTGGGATCTACTAAAAACGAGCCCGGATGCGGTCGACGTTCCGGTCGCCAATATCGCCGTACCCAATGTGTCAAGCACTCAGACCATCTTCTGTTTCTCATTCAGCACAGCAGGTACGCACCAAACATGGGGTATATCAAGGGAGACTATGAGAGATTAAGAACGTTACTTCATTCCGGACTGCACATTCAGTATATGAAGTCCAGCGATTGTCAACAGTACCTGAAGCGAAGATCCAATCGAAAAGTCCGTAAGTATTTCGGCCTATCGAAGAAGGGCAACCAGTATCGTAAAGTGTTTGAATACTGGTGGACGCTTTATTGAATTTAAGATAGGTCAAAGATCGACTTACAGCAGGAGAAATCCTGCTTCACGACCTACACAGCGTAGACATGCGATCAGGAGTAGCCGACAACAGCACCGATATTAACGGAAAAATGCAGAAGTTTCCCTGTTAGGGATGGGTTAGGGATTTGGCGGTTCCAGTCGCTACACTCACTCATGCCCCAGCCGCTGTTCTGCCCCTGGGACCGCCGCAAAACAGCAATCTCCAAAACCGCAAAACCCGAACTCAAAACGCAGAAAAACCGCCTAAATAAGCGGTTTTTCTAAGAAAGGTGGTCCGAGTGACAGGATTCGAACCTGCGGCATCCTGCTCCCAAAGCAGGCGCGCTACCAGCTGCGCTACACCCGGATATGAAGTTGTGGGGTGGCCTGGGCGGATTCTCCCAAAGCAAGCGCGCTACCGACTGCGCTACACCCGGATTTCTTAGATTACCCAGCACGGTTTGTCAGGGAAGAGAGCCCACAGCATATCAGGACAGGCTTCTTCTGTACTGGACTCACTCAGTATAGTATATTTTGAAAAAGATTGCAAGAGGTGGATTGTCTATGTTAAAATATTTCTGGAACAAATCTGAGAGGTGACAATTATGCGCATGAGAAAAAAGCCCAATCTGGTCCCGCGGATGGAGCGCTGCGCCCGCTTCTTGATCCAGGCACCGGAGGAGCAGCGCGGGCACTGGCGGGAACTGAAGCCGGATGCGGAGCAGATCTGGCTGGAGTTGGGGTGCGGTAAAGGCCGCTTCACAGCGGAGACCGCGGCGCAGAATCCCAATGTGCTCTATCTGGCGGTGGAGCGGGTGCCGGACGCCATGATCGTGGCCATGGAGCGCTGCGCTCAGCGGAGCCTGACCAATGTGTTTTTTGTGGATGGTGACGCGGCCAGGCTGCGGGAGTACTTCGCCCCGGACGAGGTCGACCGCCTGTTTATCAACTTCTGCGACCCCTGGCCCTCCAACCGCCACGCCCGGCGGCGGCTGACCCACCAGAACTTTTTGGTCCTATACCGCGGGGTGCTCTGTACCGGCGGACAGATCCACTTTAAGACGGATAACCGGGACCTGTTTGAATATTCCCTGTTCCAGTTCCCCAAGGCGGGCTATGCGCTCTCTGAGGTCACCCGGGATCTCCACGCCAATGGGATCCGGGGCGTGATGACCGACTATGAGGAAAAATTCCACAATCTCGGCACCAAGATCAACCGCTGTGTGGGGACGAAGGAGACCATGGACCCGGAGCCGGAGTATCTTCCCGTTCCCGGCCCGGACGCCCGTGCGGCGCTGGGATCCTCGGAAGAGGAGCCGTCAGAAGGTTGAGGACATAAAATCACGGCAGCGCCGCCCTGTACCAGTGGTACGGGGCGGCGCATTTTCATTCTATGCGGCCTTAGCGGGGGCGTCGGGATAGGCGGAGTACAGCACCTTCAGGGCGATGGGGGTTACGACGGCGGACACAATGATCAGCAGGATAACCGCTGGGAAATAGGCCGCGTTCATCAGGCCCACGGCCAGCCCCTTTTGAGAGACGATGAGAGCTACCTCGCCCCGGTTCATCATCCCCACGCCGATCTTCAGGGCGTCCTCCTTCTTGAAACGGCAGATCCAGGCCATCAGGCCGCACCCCACGATCTTGGAGAGCAGCCCCACCACCAGGAACGCCAGAGAGAAGGCCAGGATAGAGGTATCAAAGGCGCTGATGTCCGTGCTGATGCCCACCGACGCGAAGAACAGGGGGCCGAACAGGGTATAGGAGTTGACGTCCAGCCGGCGCTCGATGTCGTGGGAATCCCGCAGATTGGACAGGACCAGACCGGCCACATAGGCGCCGGTGATGTCGGCGATCCCGAAGAACTCCTCCGCCAGATAGGACATGAGGAAACAGAAGGCCAGGCCGAGCACTGTCAGCCGCTTAGTCCTGGGGTGGCGGAGGCTCATACGTTCAAAGACCTGGTACACCAGATAGCCAATCACCCCGGAGAAGAAGAAAAACAGCCCTGTATCTGCCAGTACCTTGACCGGAGAGGCGGATGCATCCTTAAAGCCGGTGATCACCGTCAGAACGATGATGCCCAGCACATCATCGATAATGGCGGCAGAGAGGATGGTGGTCCCCACCCGTGTTTTGAGATGTCCCAATTCCCGCAGGGCCTGGACGGTGATGGATACCGAGGTGGCGGTCAGGATGCAGCCCATGAACAGTGCATGGTAAAACGAGTCGGAGCCGAAGCCGTCAAATCCATAGAAGGTGATGTACAGAGCTGTACCTGCCGCAAGGGGCAGCAGTACCCCACACATAGCCACCAGCAGGGCGATAGGGCCGCTTTTGATGATCTCGTCGATGTCGGAGTCCAGCCCCGCGCTGAACATCAGCAGAACAACGCCAAGCTCGGCCATCTGCGTCAGAAAATCTGAGGGCTGCACCAGGCCCAGCAGACAGGGGCCGATGAGCAGGCCGGCCAGGATCTCCCCGGCCACCTGAGGGGCTTTCCACCTGCGGGCCAGAAGTCCCATATATTTTCCGGCGATCAGGACGACCGCAATGTCCCGAAAAATCACATAATCCATTCCGTTCCCACCTTGTCAAACAGCTCCAGCGGGGCCGCCGTCCGGAACCGCGCGGAGGCGGTCTCTATTCCAAAACATGTGCGGTCCACTGTTTATGATAGTCGTCTCCCGATGGGAAGTCAACGGATTCCCCTGTTCAGATTTTGTATATTTTTCACGGAGCATACAGAATGGAAATACAGCTGTTTTGTTAATAGGGATAATATTTGGAGAAAACCTCGCAATATGAGGCCGGAGTTCCATTTCAAACTTTTGGATCACCTTTTTCTTCTGGGTTTGTTAATCCTTTGGCCTCAACAGGTAGCAGGTGCGGCAGGGCGGCTCCAGCTGTGTTTCATCCGGGATGGTCCTCCTGTCTGCATTTTGGGTGTTTCAGATCAATCTGTGCGCGGTTCCCCGACTATGCTGTTCGGCCGATCCGGATGCACCACAAAGCTTACCTCTGCCATTTGTTCGATCAACGTGTCTGCATCGTGCTCCAGTTTGTACTCCAGCTCCTCTTGATACAGAGGAATCACCTGATAGAAGTTGACCTCCTCGCCGCCCGGCAAAGTGCAGACTTCGCCTCCGTTCCAGACAATATCCTGCGGACCCACCAGAAGTGCGCCGCAGAGTGCCGTGTTCTCCGCAAACGGCGATTGCTTGCCCATTGTGTGGCCAAAGCCCAGCCAGGTGTCGCTGGAAATGGGCAGGCGGGCCAGCACCTTCAGTAGCCGGAATGGCCAGTACCAGCGCTCGTCCTTCATGGATCCCTCGTCCAGCTTCCAGTCCGGCGGCAGAGCGATGGCCAGCTCCGCTCGCTCCAGCTTGTATTCCGCCAGTTCCTCCGGCACATTCATCCGGTGAGCCCCCATACCCATCGTTACCAGCGTGTAATAGTCCCGCTCCTCAGAGGGAGGAACCACGCAGATGTCCACGTGGATGTCCGGGGAAACTAGTTCATGAAATACATTCTCAAACTCACCAAAGGTGTTTTTGATGTGCTGCTCTACCACAGACATTTCTTCTTCTGTGTAAAGCTCCGGCTCACGGCTCTCCTCCGAGGACCAGAAGGCACCCTCCTGTTCCGTCCCGTCCGGGTTCAGGAAGATCTGGAAGTATGCGTCCTCCTCTGTCAGCTTGTAGAGCAGGCCCATGTGGTAGTCCAAGCCCACCAGCACCGTGTCCAGGCAGGCCGCCCTTTCGTTTGGGTGCACTCGTTCCAGCCACTGACCGCTTTGAAGCCAGCCCCTCAGCTGCTCCAGCCAATCTGTACTCAGCTTGGACATCCCGCCCTCATTCATCTGGAACACCAGATCCACAGGACGGCCGTTCACCATATATGGGAACTGCGTGTAAGGTGCGTTGGGTGTGTACTGCTCCGGCTTGGCGCCAAAGATGTGCCAGAAACGCTCCAGCCCCTCCTGATCGACGGTGATGCAGGAGATGGCGCGCTGCTTATCGTCGGCGTCCGCGTCCAGCCCTTGCTGGAGCGTCCGGTCGGCGTCGGGGTTGATCCAGTGGTATTCCATCTGTTCCAGGGTGGCTCCGGCTTTGATCTCTTTTTTCAAGGTCAGGAACTCATGATCGCCCGGTTCCAGTGTTAATCCGTGTTTGACGGCGTCCAGCGCGCCTGCTTTATCACCAAAATGAGCCCGCAGCCTGCCCGCTTGCAGCCAGATCCATGGGTACTCCGGCTCCTCCTGAACGCCCCTTTCCGCATAGTCCAGAGCCTCCTCCAGCTGTCCGCAGTACATGAGGGCCACCGAATACCGGTAGTACCAGGTAGCGCAGCCCGCAGCATTTTTCTCCGAGTGCTTCATCCACTGAGCTGCCTTGTAGTAAAACCGGTACTCATCCAGGTTGTTGCAGGCGAAGGAATACCACAGAGCGATCTGGAGGTCCTGCTGGGCCTGACGCCGGGTGAATTTTCCCGCCTGCACGCCCCGCTCTGTAAAGTCCTCCAGCCAGCGGTACATCTTCCCAAAATAGCTGGACACATCCCCGCAGAAGCCCTCCAAAGTGCGGATGTCCTCCGCCGAGAGCAGGGAGCCGGTCTCCGGGTCCACCTCAGGCTCTGGTTCCCGCTCCCACAGGCGGACCGTTCCCACATCCCGGCGGAATACATGGAACAGACCTTGGGCGGCATTGGAGTCAGCAAAGAAATCCTTGGCCGCATCCAGCACGGCGGGCAGATCCCAGGTGATGAAGTCCAAATACCCGTAGTACAGTCCGGTGGCTCCACCCAGGAAGGTCACGGCTCCTGCTCCGGCTTTGTCCAAAATCGCTTCTTGTAGTGCATCCCGGAAATCCAGAATGGCGTTGCTCCGTTCCTCGCCGGTAAAGCTATCTACCGGGTAACACAAAAATCCAGCCACGATGCCGTCCCGATGGTACTCGTCCACTGTATCCGTACAAGCGGCCATGTATTCGTTGATCATAACCGGCAAACGGCAGCTTCCAGTATAGACATCCAGCCGCCAGTCAGCCTCCGGGTCCTCCACCGGTTTCAGTTCATAGGCAAGGTAGCTGTTTTCCAGGTAGTCGCTGCCATCCCGCCAGAGAGAAAGTCCCATGCTTTGCAGCAACTCCGGCAGTTCAGAAAGCAGCTTGGCCGGTTCGTCTTTCGGCTGAGCATAAACATCAAACCCAGCAACAAAGGCGATAGCGGAAACTTCTCCGATGGTTTGATCTACCAGCATAGAGAGTGCCCACCAGACCTTGTCTGTGTCCTCTTTCAAGATCGGCGTCAGCTTTTCACAGTAAAGGACCAGACTTACCTGATGATCCTCTGTTTCCTCTGCCCACATCTGCACATCATCAGCCCGAACTTCGATCTCTCCAGCCCGCAGCTCGAACCCCTCACAGGGCTGGCGGCCTACCCAGATATTCCAATGCTCAAGCACCGATTCTGGGGCCTGCTTCTGGAAGTACACCAACGGGAACAGGCGGGAGCGAAGCCCCTCTGGACTGAGGATCAATTCATGCTTTTCGCCATTGAAGCCCAGCTCGAAGGAAGTATCACGCAGGGCCGTCTTGAGTGCATTCCCGCATTTTTCAATCAGTTCTTCGCCGCGCTGGTGCGTTTTGTCAGTATCCATGATCTGACGCAGCTCCGCCTCGATCTGAGAAAAGGCGGCCCACGACTCCCGCGTCCTCTCCCGGAAGTTTTTTTCAAACCGGGGCAGGGACAAACGGTGGCGGCAATCGTCGATGTACTCCTGGGTGTCCTCGTCGCCGGGACGGGCCTCCAGCGCCTGCTCAAAATACCGCAGGGCGGGGCCCTCCTGGTCCAGGTAATACCAGGCATAGCCCATGCGGAAATTCCAGCAGTGGTCGCCCCGGAAATATTCCTCATGGGGCTCCAGTAAGGCGATGGCCTTTTCAAAGAGTCCCCGGTCCCCCGGCTGTGCCAGGTTGTTGTAGGCCCGGGCCAGCTCACTGTCCAGTTCCGGGGGGCGTTTCCCGGCAGGGACAGCCTCCAATATATTGATGATCTTCTGAAATTCGCTGTTTTCATTCCATTTTTGGCACTGTTCCAATAATTCCATATCAGCGCCTCCTTTCCTGCGTCTGACCAGCACAGCTCCCGTTTGTTTCGCTGTCCGCTTCCTCAAAGGTGTGCCAAACAGGTGGTTCCTTGTTCCGGTTCAGCAGGGACTTGATCTTGGAGAGAAGTCCTTCCACCAGATGGAACCACACTTGTCCAAAGATAAAAATCACAGTCAGGATCAGGAGCCACATTCCAATTTCCTGCCACACTGTGTCTCACCTCGCGCTCCGCTTATTTGGTCGAAAACTCATTCTGGAAGAAGGCGGTAAACGCCTCCAGCTCCTCTTTCTGATAGAGATAGATATACAGGCTCTCATCCTCCAGCCATTCATAGGCGTTGATGCCGATATACTCCTTCCGGTTCGGATAGATGATGAAGGCGTCGGTGGGGTACTTGTTCCGGTACGCCTTGAAGATCTCATCCCGGCGGTAATAGGTGGGGTCTCCATAGCCAGAGAGGTCCGGGAGGGTGGGCACCACAACGATGGTTCGGGTGGCTGCATTCCAGCCCAAGATTAAATTGCCGATTTGAGTTTTGCTCCCATGAACAAAGCCATAGTTGAACCGCTTAACGTCCTCGGTATAGCCCACGATCAGGCGGTACTCCTCGCCGTGCTCCACCGCCTGGTCAAACAGGGCGCGCACCTTTTTTGCATTGGCCGCGCTCTTTTCCATATCCGGCTCCGGCCCCTTAAACAGTTTGCTGAACAGTCCCATAGTGGTATCCTCCTCATTGTTTTTGAAAAAATTTATTTACTCCTCCGCCCGGAACACCGGGCGGTAAAAGTCATGGTTTTTGAGGGCCTTGTTATAAGCCCACGCGCTGCCAGCCGTTCAACCGCTCCTGCACCGCGTCGATCTTCCAGCCCTCGCCCACACGCTTCATCAGAAAGCGGCGGTCAAAGCCTGTATTTTTCTCTCTGGTGTAGATATAGAGCTTATTCCGGGTGATCTGCTCCGCATCAAGGAACCGCTCGCCCTTGTAAGTGCCCTGAGGGCTGTACGAGAGGCTCAGAGGCCGGTAGCCCATACGGGGCGTTTCGCTCACATACTTCTCCCAGATTGCCAGCAGGCGGGGCACGGCCTGGGCGTCCTCAAACCCGGCCTGCTCCATATACTGCTCCCATTCTGTCATCTCGGCAAAGAAAGCGGACAACACCCCGCGGCACTCCACCGCCGCCTGCTCATCCAGCTGGACGGGCTTTTTGGCTCTCTCCCTCTGTACCTGAGAGAAGTGTTCCATCTGCTCCCTGGTGAATTGCACATGGGACACCGGCTCGATGCGGCTGTTGCCGGCGATGGACAGCAGGCCCTCATAAGTAACGGTAGTATAGTCAATCTGGATATGGGCGAGTTTGGGGATGAAGGCCGCATGGAGCAGCCCGGCGTCATCCAGCCCGGTGTGGTTAAGAGTTAGAAGATCCAGCTTGCAGTTTTGCAGGGCGGACAGGCCGCTGCCGTGGATGGCGGCGTTGCCGTCCAGCAGCAGATAGCGCAGCTTGGGCATGGCGGAAAAGATGGGGAAACAGGCGTCGGTGAGAGTGCCGTCCTCCACACCGAAGTTGACCATGCTTTTATGTCCGGCAAAAGGGGAGAGCAGTTCATCCGTTACCGGATAGCCTTTCACATGGAAGCCCACCAGGGTGTAACCGGCCAGCCGCTCCGTGAGGTCCATGGTCAGCTCCGGGATCTCATACTGCTTCTCTCCGTCTAAAGTTAGAACACCATTTTTCCAGTCTGCTGTTCTAGCCCGTTTTGGTAATCCCATTGCTTACCTCCTTATTCCTGCTCTCCATAGCTGGCTTCAATGTCGATAAACCGCACATACACGGCGCAGACCTCGCCTTTTGCGTCATAACCGAAGTAGACGGGATAGTAACCGTCCCCCCAGCCGGAGGAGAAGATGGGCAGGTTGCAGTCCGTGTCCGGCACCGTCCAGTTGAGCCAGTCACCGTGGCTCAACTGATACTTGGGGTGGGCTTTGGCGTTTTCCTCCAAAAGATCGCAAAACAGGTCATTGTAGGGGTCGATGTCCGGGTCCTCTTCCAGCCTCTTGGCCCAGTATGCCTTAAAGGCCGACTGGGTCTGGATGTCCGCAACACAGCCCATCCCGGCGTCTACACCAAAGCCAAAATAATCGTCCTCATCCAGTTCCTCGTCCAAATCCTCTTTGCCCGTCATACCCAGCTCATAGCGGACAGGCTTCTCCGGAGAAACCTCCACCTTGACACAGGCGTAGCGGTCGCCGTATTGTTCGCTGGGCACCACACAGATCTTCAACGGGTAAGTTCCGGCGGGGATCGTTTGAAGAAACGGCAGAGCGTCCTCCAGCTCCACCAGCGGATCGCAGGCGAAAATCGTTCCGGTAGGAAAATGGACGGTGCCGATATACAGCGCATCCACCCCCATATTTCCAATCACTTTTTCTGTGAAATGGGCCTCCAAATCAGTTTTGCAGGCCAGCTTGTCCTGGATAGATTCGTATTTGTTCCGCCACTCGGTGGTAGGCATATTGGTCTCTCCTTTCAGTTCCGGCTCCACCCGGATGATGGGCCGGTAAAAGTCATAGTCACCATTCAGTTTCTTGTCCTCCTGCACTTCCGGCTTGCAGTGTGGTGAACAGGGCAGAAAACCCAGGAACGGCCCCAGCCCGCCGCAGATACTGCACCCGCCGTCGCCGCCGCAGGTGGTGAACTTCTCAGCCTGTACCACTTCCCGCATATAGGGGTCGTAGGCGATGGACAGACCGAAAAAGTTGGGCTCCTCCATATCGTAGGGCCTGTTCTCGTCCTCATCCATGTCCTCAAACCAGTGCAGGCGCATGGAGTAGTCGAGGCCATCTCCCCAGGGGAACAGGGTCCGGCAACCACCGCCGCACAGATAGGCCCACTCATCTGCCGTGGGCAGGGAGAAGCCCTGTTTTTGCAGTAGGTTTTGAAAGTTCGGATACTCCACCTCATGATAGAGGCTGACCTGCCAGCTGTCGCCATCCCGCTCGAAACGGGCGCGGCCCGCCAGCGTCAGACTGTCCCTGCCAGTCAAAGCGAATTGGCGGAAATCCTCCAGCCAGTCCGGGCACAGCCGTGGGTCATCCAGTTCGACTGGCTCCCAGTTGATTTCCTCCAGTTCCCGGCCCACCAGCATAGGGCCGATGGCCGCCTGCCGGACGGGAGCCATGCTTTCCCCAATGAATTCTGCCGGGTCCTGCTCCAGATCCCATTCCTGGAACAGGTACTCCAATTCCTCTTGGCTATCCTGATTCAGCCCTACGGCGAACCGTTCCCAGCCCAAGGTGACGGTATCACCGGGGACAAAGACAAACTCCCGGCCATCTTTCTCGAAGATACCAGTGGTGCAGCTCTGGCCCCAGCGGTCAAAGCGCTCCATCCGTACAAAACCAAAGTGATACTGCTCTGCCAGCTGCTCCATAAGGGCTTGTTTCTTCTCGGGGAAAAGTTGGTCAAACTGAGGACGAAACAGTGCTTTTCCCATGTCCAGCCGGTTATCTGCACACTTCTGCGGCGGCGCTGGTTCCTCCCCCGGGAGGAAGAAAGGCAGATTCGGATAAGTTTCTGCATACTCCCGCCATGGTTCCAGCTTTTTGGGCTTGTTTGCTGTCCGCAGAAACTTCCAAAAGTCGATGGGGTAACGAAATACCGGCCCCACGCCGTCCCGCCGGGTGACGATGACCACCGTCCCATCGGTGAGCATCCCGATGTGCTGCATTTTCTCCCTGCCGAACATTCCCGGACGGATGCGCAGCACCTCACGGGTGTTCCTATTGATGAGCTGGGCAAAGTCATCGGAGAGGATCTCACCATTTCCCTGCACCAGCAGCCAATCTTCGGTAAACCAGCGAAGTTTCAGCCCCTCGCCCATGCCGGGCAGGGCGGCGATGCGGCACCGCCCGGTGTCCATGTCCAGCTCCAGCAGGCATTCCTCCACCCGCCCCTTGCCGCTGACGGCGTGGATCATGTAAATGCGGCCTGAGCCAGGAACGGGAACGGCTTCGGAGAGATGGTCGTATCCGTACAAAGGGAAGGAGTGTTTTGTTACATCGCCGTTTTCCCAGCGGTAAATGTGCCCTTTGTACCACTCGTTGGAAAAGTAGACCCGGCCCAATCCGTCCGCTGTGATACCGCAGTGGTAGGTGCCGCTCCAGCCGTCCTTGGGTAACGGCCAGTTCTGTACATCTTGGCAAGTACCCCGGTCCGTCAATTGAATCCGTGTGGCGTTGGTGGGATCGCCCACCCAGAGGGAATGGGCGGTCCAGCAAAAAGAGTTCGGAGCTCCCTCATATCCGATAGGGGAAGGCTCAAAAAAGTTCAGGGTGTTGGGGTTTTTGCACAGCAACACCTTCCCGATCAGTCCGCTTGCAGAGACCCCTGATGCGGCATACAGCCCGCTTTTATCCGAATAGGAGATGCATCCGAAATGGTATAGGCTCTTGGAGCGAGTCACCTTCGGCGGGCGGCATCGTAGATCTGCCACACAGCCATAGTTCCATTCCTGGGAATGACTGCTTTTCCATTCTCCCGCCGCAAAGTCACCCGCCAGGGAATTGAAGAAATAATCGTACTCATCCTGGAGTATGTATTCCTCGCAGGGCATCAGCGCACCAGGGTCTTGCTCCTTGGCATGGTCGCCCCAATTGCGCCCCTGTTGTTTCATCAGGCGGCAATATTGCCCCCGTTTTTTGCAGTAGCGTTCCCATTCGCTGCGCTCTTCCTCTGGAATCAGGACAAACAGATACTCATCCTCATCGTCCAGGTTATACAGTGCCCAGCCGAAGGCAGACAGTTCCTGTCCCAACGCTGCCGCCCCTTTTTCGTGGGATAGTTTCATATACTGGACGCCAACGGCATCAAAGCGTTCCTCCAGCAGTGCCGGGACCTGTGCGCCCCATTTTTCTCGCAGCTGGGCCAGAGTGTCCTGTACGGCACCGTCAAATTTCAGAATGTCCAGCGCATCGGATATAATTTGTGCCCAGTTTGGCATGAAAGTACCCCCTTTTTTTAGTGTCTCAAAGCTTGCTGCTCAGTCGCTTGACAGGCGCAGACATTACATCTGGAAAATGCTTGCACAGAATCTCTGTGAATAAGGTCATTGCAATAAAGGGCTTGAGATTATCTGCTGCAATCTCAAAATATTGAAAATAGCCCCAATCCAACTCATCCCGCTCTCCGGTCACAGACAGGTACCGTACCGCATCCGGTTTTCGTCCATTCAGATCAATTTTTTCTCCACCGCGCCAGAAAACAGCGGTGCAGTATACTGTTCCGTTTTACTTCTCTCCTTTGAATCGCTTACTTCACTCATCCGAATCTTCCTGACATTCTATTCAAAAATTTCCCGATACCGTTCTCTCAGTTCTTCCGAGGCCGTTTCCACCACCTTCTGACCACCCTTGGCGCTGGCTTTGCCCCAGATCACATAGCAGACCGTTTCCCATGCGTATTGCAGCACTTCCTC
>OOAG01000132.1_pt1 | contig 74313 bp, 57 predicted proteins | sample 1671461 | NCBI WGS metagenome assembly OOAG01 (sample SAMN06348159, study PRJEB24527) | human gut metagenome | biome: human gut; feature: ankylosing spondylitis patient; material: feces | host: Homo sapiens | place: China | collected 2015-10 | reverse complement strand
GCACGAAGTGCGCAGCGGGGGTCCTGCCATGTCCGAGGACGATTTGGGGGCAAAGCCCCTGGCCTCCCCGGCGGGTATAAGGTACGGCGACTACAGGTATTCGATCTGGGCGCCTTCCGTGTCGCACGTCAGAATATGCGTCTCACACTTGGGGAACTGCTCACGCAGCTTGACCTGCAGGAACTTCGCCACGATGGTATCGTCGGTTACGGCCATGAGGGTCGAGCCGGAGCCACTGATCCAGATGGTCTTGGCGCCGCCGTTAAGGCAGGTGTCGCGCACGGCGTTGTAGTCGGGAATCAGGCGACGGCGATACGGCTCTTGGATGCGGTCGTCATTGGCGGCGGCAATCAGATCCAGGTCGCCGGTCTCCAGGCCGCGCGTCATGCCGGCGATGCGGCCCATTTGCCATACGGCGGTGGAGAGTGGAATCTCCTGCGGCACGACCTTGCGCGCCTCACTCGTGTGTACCTCGTAGGGCGGAATCACGGTAATAAAACGCAGGCGATCGCTCACCTCGTAGCGCAGGCACTGGGGGAGCGAATCGGTCGGCGTAAAGGAACAGACGGCGCCGCCCAGGATAGCGGGGGCGACGTTGTCGGGATGGCCCTCGACCTCGGTGGCGATGCGGACGAGCTCGGCGCGGTCGACGGTGTGGCCCGTCAGCGCGGCGGCTGCCATGATGCCCGCGACGACGCAGGTGGAGCTGGAACCCAGGCCGCGGGCGACGGGTACATCGGTCTGAATGTCGATGGCAACGGGAAAAGCCGGCTCGCCCCATGCGGCCAGCGCATCCACAAAGCTCACGTAGACTAGGTTGTTCTCGTTTTGGAACTCCTCGGGGCAACCCGTGATGGTGAGCTTGTCGGCGCGCTCAAAGGTGAAGTGTGAGTAGAGGCTGACGGCCATGCCGAGGGTGTCGTAGCCGATGCCTAGGTTTGCGCTGGTGGCGGGGACGGTGATCTTGATCATGGGAATCTCCTGGGCGGTCTGCCTGTTTAGTTCGCTGCTCGGGCAGTCCTGGCTCGCTCGGAAAGCACATTAAGTGCTTTCCGGCTCGTGCGGAACTCGCGACGAACTAAACAGGCAGACCCGCATGTCAGTTCGTCATCATCCCGGTGGGTTTCTGATAAAAGAAGGTGCGCCGGCTTTCGCCGGCGCTTAATAAGGGGTTTAGTTGGTGCTCATTCGTTTTGCTGCAGACTCGACGTAGCTTGCCATCTCATCGACGTCGCAGACGTCTTCAAAGCGGACGGGCTTGGACTCGAGCTCGGCAAGTTGTGCCGGGGCGACCGTATCGGTGGCCTGCTCGAGCACACGCATAGCCTCAAAATCATCCTCGGGAACGTCGAGGCCCAGAGCGTCGCAGCAGGCGCGCGGGAACTTGTAGGGGCTGGCGGTCGAAAGCAGCACGCGGGCCTTGGCGCCCTCGGCGGGGGTGACTTTTTCAAAGACGTGATAGCCGCAGGCGGTGTGCGGGTCAATCACGTAGCCGTTTGCGTCCCAGCAGCTCTTGATGGCAGTGCGAACCTCGGCCTCGCTGGCCCAGCCGCAGCCAAAGATGCTCTGAATCTTTGCCAGCAGGTCGGCGGGAACTTCGTAGCGACCAGTCTGTGCCAGCTGCTCCATAAGGCCGGCAACGAGCTCGCAGTCGCCGTCGGACAAGAAGTAGAGCATGCGCTCCAGGTTGGAGCTAATAAGGATGTCCATCGACGGCGAGATGGTCGTGAAGAACGGGCGGTTACGGTCGTAAACGCCGGTGGTCAGGAAGTCGGCAAGCACGTTGTTCTTGTCGCTCGCCACGACGAGCTTGGCGACGGGCAGACCCATGCACTTGGCGTAGTAGCCGGCCAAGATATCGCCAAAGTTGCCGGTGGGCACACAGAACTCTACGGCGTCGCCAGCCTCGATAGCGCCGGCGCGCAGCAGTTGCGCATAGGCGGCAAAGTAGTAGACAACCTGCGGCACCAGGCGGCCGACGTTGATGGAGTTGGCACTCGAAAGCACAGTGCCGGCGGCTTCCAGGCGCTCGGCAAGCTCCTTATCGGCAAAGATGCGCTTGACGGCACTCTGGGCATCGTCGAAGTTGCCGCGGATGCCGCAGACGGCGACGTTATCGCCCTCCTGCGTGGACATCTGCAGATTCTGCACGCGGCTGACTTTGCCTTCGGGATAAAAGACGGTGATGCCCGTGCCCGGGGCGTCGGCAAAGCCGGCGAGTGCTGCCTTGCCCGTGTCGCCCGACGTGGCGGTGACGATCATGATGCGCTCGGCGCCGCCGTCCTTGGCGGAAGTGCGGGCCATCAGACGGGGGAGCATCTGCAGGGCGACGTCCTTGAAGGCGCTTGTGGGGCCGCCAAAGAGCTCCATCACATAGGTTTGAGGGACGTCAGCGCCCGGTGCGGCGTCGAGTTTGACGAGCGGCGTGACCTCTTCGCTCGCGAACGTGCCGCGGTATGCCTCATTCACACAGGCCGAAATTTCTTCGGTCGTGTAATCATTCAGTAACATTCCCAACACATCTTGAGCGATTTCAAAGTACGATTTATCTGCAAGCGAGCTGATATCGAGTTGCTGGGTGCCCAGCTCGTCCGAGACAAACAAACCCCCGTCGGGAGCGATGCCGGTACGGATTGCCACCTTACTTGAGCACGATAAAGTGCGTCCTCGTGTACTATGATAAGTTCCCATATAACACTGCTCCTCGGATGCCTTGGTCCCAATCGGTGAAACCATGGTATCAGAGCGCGCAAAATAGGTTCGCAGAGGCTTTTTAGAAAGGTAACCTCCAGCCCATGATTAAGATTGCCAAGTTTGGCGGCTCGTCGGTCGCCGACGCCGAACACTTTAAGAAGATCAAGGCCATTGTCGATGCCGACCCGGCCCGCCGTTTTGTGGTGGTTTCTGCCTGCGGTCGCCGCTTTAAGGGCGATACCAAGGTGACCGACCTGCTCTACTTGGTTAACGCACACGTTAAGTACCACGTGTCGTGCGAGGAGCTGCTCGAGGACATTGGCCAGCGCTATTTTGATATCGCTGACGAGCTGGAGCTCACCTATCCCATCCGCGAGGAGTTCGCGGCCTTTGCCGAGCGCGCCCGTTCCGGTGGCTACTCCACCGAGGAACTCGTGAGCCGCGGCGAGTACTTTACCGCCCGTCTGATGGCCGAGTACCTGGGCCTGCCGTTCCTGGATGCCGCGACGGTCGTGGCGTTCCATCATGACGGTACGCTCAGCATGAACCGCACCGCCGAGCTGGTGCAGGAGTACGGCCAGCAGGGCGGCTTTGTTATGCCCGGTTTCTACGGCGCGACGCGTGAGGGGCAGATCAAGCTGCTCGACCGTGGTGGCGGCGATATTTCCGGCTCGATTCTGGCCAAGTGCCTTGGTGCCGACCTGTACGAGAACTGGACCGACGTCTCGGGCTTCTATTCTGCCGATCCTCGCATTGTGCCCGAGGCTCAGCCCATCGCCCGCGTTACCTACGAGGAGCTGCGCGAGCTTTCGTACATGGGCGCGAGCGTCCTGCACGAGGAGGCCGTGTTCCCCGTGCGCGAGGCCGGTATTCCGCTAGTCATCAAGAACACCAACGCGCCGCAGGACCCTGGCACCATCATTAGCGAGACGGCCGACGAGGGCGAGGCGGAACCCATCATTACCGGCGTGACCGGCAAGCGCGGCTTTGTCGCCATCAACGTTGCCCGCGACCGCACCAAGCCCCGCGTCGGCTTTATGCGCCGTGCGCTTTCGGTCTTCGAGCGCTATGACGTTTCCGTCGAGCACATGCCCACCGGTGTCGACCGCTTTGGCGCCGTGGTGCAGGAGCAGGACGTTCACGATTCGCTGTACTCGCTCGTGGGCGACATTCAGCAGGAGGTCGAGCCGCTCGAGATCGAGGTTGTCGAGGGTCTGGCACTTATCGCGACCGTCGGCCGTAACCTGCGCGGCCGCGCAGGTATCTCGGGCCATCTGTTTGGCATGCTTGGTCAGGCCGGCGTGAGCGTACGTATGATTTCGCAGAGCTGCGACGAGATCAACATCATTATCGGCGTAGAGGAGAAGGACTTCGATCTGGCGATTCGGACCATTTACCGCGCCTTCTCCGACGAGAACGGCATTGTGAAGGTCTCCGACCTGGAGGCTCCCGTGCCGGTCGATCCCGCCCCGGCCGCGCTCTACAAGTAGCTGCTATCCCAGTAGATTTTTGGGACTTGCCTCAAAAACTACGGCGGGGCGTTTCGTTTCGGTTTCGTTTCGACGGGGCGGGTTTTGTATCCGCCCCGTTCTTGTATACACTGGCAACAATAATCGGCCTGCTCGGCGTGCGGGCAAAAGCCACAACCTTTAAAGGGGGAAGCATGAAACAGTACACGGTTGCTATTTTGGGCGCGACGGGAGCCGTGGGCACCCAGATGCTCGAGTGCCTCAACGAGCAGGAGTTCCCGGTCGGCAAGCTCAAGCTGTTGGCAAGTGCACGCTCCGCGGGCAAGACCGTTGAGTTCCACGGCGAGCAGATCGTGATCGAAGAGGCTTGCCCCGAGGCCTTTGAGGGCTGCGACATCGTACTCGGCGCTGCCGGTGACGATATCGCCAAGGAGCTGCTGCCCGAGGCCGTCAAGCGCGGCGCCGTCGTGGTCGACAACAGCCACGCCTTCCGCATGGATCCCGAGGTGCCGCTGGTTGTGCCCGAGATCAATGCCGACGACATCAAGTGGCATCACGGCCTTATCGCCAACCCCAACTGCGCGACCATCATCGGCCTAGTTCCTACGTGGCCGCTGCATCAGCTCGCCGGCGTGAAGCGCATGATCGTCTCGACGTACCAGGCGGCTTCGGGCGCTGGCGCTCCCGGTATGGCTGAGCTCGAGGCTCAGCTGGCCGCCCTGGGCCGCGGCGAGGAGATTCCCGAGCCGCGCGCCTTTGCCGCCCAGCTCGCGAGCAACCTGATTCCGCAGATTGGCGGTGTCAAGGAGGAGGGCTTTACCTCCGAGGAGATGAAGCTGCAAAACGAGGGCCGCAAGATCATGCATCTGCCCGAGCTGCGCGTGAACTGCACCTGCGTGCGCGTGCCCGTGCTGCGTTCGCACTCCGAGAGCATTACGCTCGAGTTTGAGCGCGACATTACGGTTGAGGAGGCCCGTGCTGCGCTGGCTGCCGCTCCGGGCGTGAAGCTGGTTGACGATATGAGCGCCGAGGATGCGCACGATCGCTTCCCCATGCCGATGGATACGTCCGACCAGGACCTGATTTGGGTCGGCCGCGTGCGCCGCGACATCTCGAACCCTGAGGCCGCGCGCGGCATCACCTTCTGGTGCTGCGGCGACCAAATCCGTAAGGGCGCGGCAACCAACGCCGTCCAGATCGCTAAGCTGCTCTGCGAGTAGTGTGACCTATCCGGCGGGGGCCGGGCTTGGTTTTCAGAACGTCCTCGACCATGTGTGGCGCCTTGTCCTGCTCCTTCGGAGCCGCGGACAAGGCGCCACACTGGTCTGCGGAGTGTTCTGAAAACCAAGCCCGGCCCCCGCCTGCGGTGACTCGGCTGCGAGCGGCCTGCGATGGGGTCGTTGTTGGTTGGGGCCGCTGGGCTGATGTGGGGGCACGTGGCCGTTGCAGGCCCTGGTCCCGGCGGCGGCCCCGGCGCTTCGCGCCTGCCGCCTTGGGGGACTTTGGGGCGCGGCCGGCAGCTGTGGCGCGTTGCGCCTGCTGCCTGCGGGGACTTTGGGGTCGTGCGGCAGCTGCGGCGCTGTCGCGCTTGCTGCCTTGGGTGACTTTGGGGTCGATTGGGGTTGTCTGCACAATTCGCGGTATTATGTTGCGGAGTTTTGAAAGGAGCCGCTGGTGGTCACGACGACATTTGCCTCGCCTTTGGGCGAAATCTTGCTTGCCGCTGATGGCCGCGGTCTGACGGGGCTTTGGTTTGAGGGGCAGGAGCACTTTGGTTCCACGCTTCTCCGGGAAGACTCCGAACATGTTGAAGGCGCCGACGCGGTTTCCGGTACCGGTGGAATATCTTTGGTGAATCCCGCAAATGGTGCGGCCTCCTCGGTGCTCGAGCGTTCTTGGGCTTGGTTGAATGCTTATTTTGCAGGGCAGGAGCCTCGGTATACGCCGCCGTTGCATTTGATTGGCACGGCGTTTCAGCGTGAAGTCTGGTACGAGCTGCTTTCTATCCCGCGTGGCGAGGTCGCTACGTATGGCGAGATCGCCCAGCGTGTTGCCGCCCGCCATCGGGTGCCGGGGAACGAGGCACCCGTTGTATCTCCCCGTGCTGTGGGGGCTGCGGTCGCGCGTAATCCCATTTCGATTATCGTGCCGTGCCATCGCGTAGTTGCCGCCGATGGTTCGCTCAACGGATATGCCGGCGGGCTTGACCGCAAGGAGTGGCTGCTTCGGCTTGAGGGCGCGTACGAGGAATAGCGCTCGAACGCTTTGCATAACTAGGACGCCGCGAAAGGACGAGCCTCCGTCCTTCTACGGCCGGCATGCGTCCAGACGCTTGGCATCTGCGCTTTAAGTTTGGCTAAGCCATATCTTGCGTATTTGAAAACGCGCAGGTTGAGCCGCTAGGGCTGTGCTAAGGCAGCTTTCGGTGCGCTATTATCGGCAGTATCGAAACCTGTATTTCCATGCGCCAAAGGAGCAACTATGAAGCTGATGCTTGCCGAGGACGAACCTGGTCTCTCCCGCGCCCTCACCGCGATTCTTCAACATAGCGACTACGAGGTCGACACCGCCCTCGACGGCTTGACGGCGCTCGAGAATCTACTCACCAACGATTACGACGCCGCAATCCTGGACATCATGATGCCCGGCATGGACGGCATCGAGGTGCTCAAGCGTACACGCGCCGCCGGAAAGCGACTGCCCATCATCATGCTCACGGCAAAAAGCGAGGTGTCCGATAAGGTCGAGGGCCTGGATGCCGGTGCCAACGATTACCTGACCAAGCCGTTTGCCGCCAAGGAACTGCTTGCGCGTATTCGTGCCATGACGCGTGCCGCGACGGCAATTGACGCCACGACGCTCAGCGTGGGTAACGTGCGCCTCGACACGGCGGCTTGCACGCTTGTGGGACCTTTGGGCGAGGAGCACCTGGCCAATCGCGAGTTTCAGCTTATGGAACTCTTTATGCGCAACGCCGGCACGCGCATGCCCACTGAACGTCTGATGCTCGAGGTTTGGGGTGAGGACGCGCCCGAAGGCGCCAACGTGGTGTGGGTTTATATCTCGTACCTGCGCAAAAAGCTGACGGCGCTTGGTGCCAACGTTGCCATCCGCGCGTCGCGCAACCAGGGATATTCGCTCGAGGTTGTCGAGGAAGGAGAACGGGCGTGAGCGTGCGCACGTGGTGCAAGCGCATGGCGGCGAAGCTCGGCATGGGTGTGGGCTCGGGTAATCCGGGGCGCGCCGATGCTGCCAGTGCAATGGGCCGTCGCCTGCGTCGTAAGTTCATCCTCGTTGCCATGGGCGCTGTGACCGTGGTGCTCACGCTCATCATCGCTGGCATCAACATTGTCAATTATTCGCATGTTTGCAAGATGGCCGATGCACGACTGGACTATATCCTGGCAGGCAAGGATGGCATTGATGGGGAGGGCGAGCCTAAGACCGGTCCCGGTCAGGATGCGGTTGCCGGCAAGGTTGCTACCGGTAACCGGGCGGCCGTTCGCGATGTGCATTTTGAAGGCATGACGGCGGAGTCTCCCTTCGACACGCGCTACTTTACGGTGTCGATTGCCGGCGGGCAGGTGACCGATGTCAACACGGCCCGCATTGCCGCGGTAGGTGCCAAGCGTGCCGCCCGCATCGCTGCAGGACTATATTCCAAGGGTTGGACTTCGGGCTTTTCTGGCAACTACCGTTATACGGCTACGGTTCAGGGCGACAAGACAACCTATGTGTTCGTGGACTGTTCGCGCGAGCTTGCAAGTTTCCATTCGTTTTTGAGCGCGAGTGTGGCAATCAGCTGCATTGGCTGGCTGGCGGTGCTGGCAATTGTAACGGTCGCCTCGGGTGCGGTGATTCGGCCGATGGTCGAGAGTTATAGCAAACAGAAGCGCTTCATTACCGATGCAAGCCACGAGATCAAAACGCCGCTGGCCGTGATTGACGCCGCCAACGAGGTCCAAGAGATCGAGAGCGGCGAGAGCGAGTGGACGCAGAGCATTCACGAGCAGGTCGCGCGGCTGACGGCGCTCACGGAGCGTCTGGTGTTCCTGGCGCGTATGGACGAGGGTTCGGCCGGCTTTACTATGGCGACGATTGATCTTTCGGAGGCCGTGGACACGGCTGCGACGCCATTTGAATCGGTGGCGGTTTCGCGCGGAAAGCGGCTGTCGACGTCGATCGCGAGCGGTGTGCGGGCCCATGCCGATGCCGCGGCAGTGGCGCAGGTTGTTGAGCTGCTGCTGGACAACGCCACACGCTACGCAAGCGAGGACAGCGTGATCGAGCTGAGCCTGCGTGCCGTTTCGCGCGGTGCGGGCAAAGGCTCGGCCGAGCTTGTCGTATCGAATGCTGTTGATGAGCTGCCCGAGGGCGACCTGGACCGGCTGTTCGACCGCTTCTATCGTGCGGACGTGTCGCGCAGCTCCAAGACAGGTGGCTCGGGCGTGGGGCTGTCCGTCGTGCGCGCCATCGCCGAAGCCCATGGCGGATCAGCCACCGTATCCGGCCACGATCATCAGATCACCTTCACCGTCCGCCTCTAAGACCTGCCAAAAAGGGACAGGTTTATTTTGGCAGGTTTTATCTGTGCAGACGGCAGCGGAGGCTGGCGGTGATCGGCGCCATGAACGCCACCGACCCAAATAAACGCACCTCTAACTGCTAAAATATGGACATCGTTGTTCGGCTCCCGAAGGAAAGGAGACGGTCATGCAGTACGAGATCGGCGGAGGGGCTTTCCCGGTTGTTACGTGCAACCTTAGCGACGGCGAATCCATGATCACCGAAAGCGGTGCCATGGTCTGGATGACCCCCAACATGGAGATGTCCACCTCGGGCGGTGGTATAGGCAAGATGTTCTCTAAGGCTTTTTCGGGTGAGGCGTTGTTCCAAAACATTTGGACCGCGCACGGCGATGGCATGATTGCGTTTGGCTCTTGCTTCCCCGGCCGCATTATACCGATCGAGATTGGCCCTGGTAAGAGCTGGATTTTGCAGAAGCGTTCGTTCCTTGCCGCGGAAAGTGGTGTTGAGCTGAGCATCCACTTTAACAAGAAGGCAAAGACCGGCGTCTTTGGCGGCGAGGGTTTTATCATGCAAAAGCTCACGGGCTCGGGTATTGCCTTTGCCGAGATCGACGGCGACCTAGTTGAGTACGAGCTTGCTGCTGGCCAGCAAATGATTGTAGATACCGGCAACGTGGCCGGCTTTGAGGAGACGGTGAGCATCGACGCGCAGATGGTCAAGGGCGTCAAAAACATCATGTTTGGCGGTGAAGGCGTGTTCAACACTGTGCTCACCGGTCCGGGGCGCATCTGGCTGCAGACAATGCCCATTTCCAATCTTGCGGCAGCAGTGGCTTCGATGACCAACAACAATAACTAATCGTGTATAGGATGACGCGCGCGGCGGGCCCGGCCTGTCGTGCGCGTTTTTTGGTGGCAAACGCCCTGTTTATCGGGTGCGGCTGTGCTCCTGCAGGGCGTAGATCGATTTGTCCATGTTGAACAGATAAGCCACAACGCAGACGATGAAGAACATCGGCAGATTACCGAAACCGAAGACCTCGCAGCCAATGAGGATCGGCGCGAGTAGCGTGTTGGTGGCGCTGCCAAAGACGGCGGCGTATCCCAGCGCGGCGCAGAGCTCGACGGGCATGCCGAGAATCCCGGCGAGTACGACACCCAGGCTGGCTCCGATGGAGAACAGCGGCGTCACCTCGCCACCCTGATATCCTGCGGAAAGCGTGGCGATGGTGAGTACGAATTTGAGCGCCCAGTCCCAAGGCATGATCGACGCCTCGCCGTTGTCACCCAGTGCCGCGGATATCAGGTTGGTGCCAAGGCCGCAGTATCGCCCCTGCCACAGCGCGAACAGAATCGCCGACAGCGCAAGGCCCATAACGGCAACGCGTATGTAAGGGCTGGGGAGCAGCCGCGCTGCAAGGGTCTTGGCATGGGCAAGGCACCAGGCAAAAGCTCCACCTACCATACCAAACGCGATACCCAACAGCGCCAGTCGTCCAAGACCGGGGAGGTCGAGCGCATACGAGGCGGTAATGGCGACCTCGAACTTCTCGAGTCCCAGAGCGCCGGAGGTCATGCTTGCGGCAAGCGAAGCCGTAAGCGCGGGAAACAGCGCGCGGTATTCCATGCGTCCTGCGACCAGTACTTCGATTGCAAAGACCGTGGCGGCGAGGGGCGTTCGGAAGAGTCCGGCAAAGCCGGCGGCCATGCCGATAAGCAAAAACGTGTTGCCGGGGTCTCGGAAAGGTAGACGTCGGCCGATCCAATGCGAGACGGTTGCGCCGATCTGCACGGCTACGCCTTCTCGTCCCGCGCTGCCGCCAAAGAGATGCGTGGCCCACGTGCTCAGCATAATGAGCGGCACCAAACGTGGGGAGATGGCGTCCTCGCGTCCGTGGCCTACGTCGAACACCAGACTCATGCCGCGGTCGGTGCCCTTGCCCCAGGTGCGGTAGGCAAACACGATGGCAAGGCCCGCAAGAGCGAGAAAGGGGAGCAGCAACGCGACGTGCGAGTCCCGGAAGGCGCCAATTGCCAGGAGCACACGACCAAAAAGGGCACAGATGGCGCCAACGATAACGCCGATAGGGATTCCGACGGCGCCCATGAGCACGAGACCGCTATAGGTGTTGACCAGGCGTTTAATCCTGCTCGATGCGCTGCTTTCTGACATTTTGCTTTCCGACACTTGCTCTCTTGATAGAAAAAGAGCTGGAGTTGCGCATCGTTGAGAGGCTTTCCAGCTTTAGCAAAACAAACTTATAAGATGCGACGGGCCGCGTCAAGATAATTACCGGACGGCCTAGGAGGCGGCTGGTTGGCTGGCTTAAAACCTAGCGCGTGAAATGACGCCCCACGCTATTCAGCGCGCTTGATAGGATGACGAACCACGGTCTTAAGTTTCTCCGGTGCGCATTTGCGTGGATCGGAGAGATAGATTTCGTGATGTAAACGGGTGTCTGAGAAGTCGGGAACATAGCCCAGCTCGGTCGTGTATTCATGCATAGCGTCTACGGTCGCCGGTTCGTTGTCGTAGGGCCCGGTGTGCATACATTGAACGCAGAGACCCTCGTCAACTTTAAGCAGTTCGACGGCGGAAAAGTCCAGTTTCTTTTTGGTCGTGGCTTCCGCGACTGCCCAGCCAAAGTCATCTCGGGTGACGAAATCGGGCAGGCGGATGCACGAGATAAAGTTGAAATTGTCCTTGCGTACATAATCGATGTCGCCGCTCGGGGACTCTTGCCACCAGAAACCCTCGAGCGGCGGTACCACAAAGTCGAAATAGCCCTCGATACTCCTTGAGCCTTTCTTCGACATCTTGACGGTATAGGCGATGCCGTAAAGTAGCGGCAGGGCGTTTTGATACTCGCCACCTTCGGTATTTGGGTCACCCTTTCCGCGAACGGCAACGTAGCTCATAGGCGGGACAGTTACGATACTCGGCTTGCTTGCAGGTTTGTAGAGCTCCTTGCATTCCTTCTTAAAGTCGAACGCCATGTTGGCCGCCTTTCTGCGTATTGGCCTGCTTAGATAGTTGAATCATATCATAGAAACGAACAACTGTTCGAATGATTTGGCTGACAGATTGAGATGCGTGCGTTGTGTTTGGCGGTCGGCCTGACCCCGTTGATGATTTCTCGGCCTCCCCGGCGCCCTATCTATAGCTGCCGTTTCCCCATATAAAACCTGCCAAAATAAACCTGTCCCTTTTTGGTAGGTGGGAAATGGGTAATACTAAAGAGTTATCCGACCAGATGGGAATTAATCGATGGCCTATATCGAATTCAAAGACGTCATCAAGGCATACGGCGAGGGCGATGCCCGCATCCACGCGCTCGACGGCGCGAGCTTTACGGTCGAGCGCGGCGAGCTCGCCATCATTTTGGGTGCTTCGGGTGCCGGCAAGACCACGGCCCTCAACATTCTGGGCGGCATGGACACGGCAACTTCTGGCACCGTGACGGTGGACGGGCGTGACGTGAGCTCTGCCAACGAGGCTCAGCTTGTGGAATACCGTCGCGCTGACGTCGGCTTTGTCTTTCAGTTCTACAATCTGGTCCCTAACCTGACGGCGCTTGAGAACGTCGAACTCGCGGCGCAGATCTGCCCCGATTCGCTCGATGCCGAGCAAACGCTTCGCCAGGTTGGCCTGGGCGACCGCCTCGCTAACTTTCCGGCGCAGCTTTCGGGCGGCGAGCAGCAGCGCGTATCCATCGCCCGCGCGCTGGCTAAGAACCCCAAGCTGCTTTTGTGCGACGAGCCCACGGGCGCGCTTGACTACAAAACCGGCAAGCAGATCTTGCAGTTGCTACAGGACACTTGCCGCAAGCAAGGCATTACGGTCATCATCATCACCCACAACTCTGCGCTGGCGCCCATGGCCGATCGCCTGATTCGCTTTAAGAATGGTCGCGTGGAGAGCGAGACGGTCCAGCAAAATCCCGTGCCTATCGAGACGATCGAGTGGTAGCGCCCATGGACCAGGACCGCCAAAACAGCCAGCGCCGCGACGCGCAGAACACGGAGCGCGAGCAGGATTTTACGACCTACCGCACCGCCCAAAGCTCAAACGATATGGTGCCGACGGTTTTTCGCCGTGGCATCTACCGTACAATCCGAGGCAGTCTTAAGCGCTTCTTGTCCATCGTGGTCATCACCGCGCTCGGTGTGAGCGTGATGTGCGGCCTCAAAGCGGGGTGCGAGGACCTGTGCGATTCGGTTGACGCTTACTTTGACCAGCAGAATGTTTATGACATCAACGTGCAGTCGACCTATGGTCTGACCGATGACGATCTTGCTGCCATTCAAGAGGTCGATGGCGTCGAGACGGCCGAGGGCATCTACACCGAGACCGCCTACACCGCCGTGGGTACAACGCGCGAGCGCGTGGTCGTGCAGAGCCTTTCCAAAGAGAACATTGACCAACCGGTGCTAGTACGCGGCGAGCTGCCCGAGACTTCGGGCGAAGTGGCAGTGACCTCACGTTTTTTGAAGGCTTCGGGCAAGAAAATCGGCGATACGGTGAGCTTTGCCGCCAACGATGCGAGCTCGTCGAACCAAAGCGCCAAGGACCAGTTTGCCGATGGAGACTATACCATCACGGCCGAGGTTCTCGATCCCACCGACGTGAGCTCCGACTCGACAGTCAACGCCTTTCGCGCTGCTTCGACTGCGGACTACAAGTTCTACGTGAGCGAGGATGCCGCGACATCTTCTTCCTACTCCGCTGTCCACGTGGTCGTCGAGGGAGCCAAGAGCCTCAACTCCTATTCGGATGCCTACTCGGCAAAGATCAATGAGGTCAAGGGCAATATCGAGAAGATCCGCGAGGAGCGTGAGAAGGCGCGCGCCCAGGAGCTGACGGTCGACACACCGGCGAGCTTGGACGCAGCTGAGCGTCAGGCGAATATGGTCTTTGGGATCGAGCAGGACAACATCAATCGCATGGCCGAGGGCAGCGACGAGCGTGCGCAGGCGCAAGCCGACCTGGACCAGCGCCGTGCCGCCGCCGACCAGCAGTTTGCCGATGCCCGCGCCGAGCTCTCTGACCTGGGCGAATGCACCTGGTACATCCAGGACCGCGGCAATATCGCAAGCTACTCGAGCGTCGAGAGCGATAGTTCTTCGATCGAGGCCATCGCCACGGTGTTCCCGTTCATCTTCTTTATCGTCGCCGTGCTTATCAGCCTCACCACCGCCACCCGCATGGTCGAGGAGGAGCGCACGCTTATTGGCCTGTACAAGGCGCTCGGCTATTCACGCGGGCGTATCCTGTCCAAATATGTGGACTACTCGCTGTGGGCGTGTCTGATCGGTGGCGTGCTCGGCAATATCATCGGATTTGTGGGTCTGCCGCTGTTCTTGTTTACGGTGTTCGACGACATGTACTCGCTGCCCCAGATGCTGCTTTCGTACGATATCGTGTCCTCAATTGTCTCGGTGGCGCTGTTTGCCGTGGGCGTGGTGGGCGCCACGATTATCGCCTGCCGCCACGAGATGGCCGAGACCCCGGCCTCGCTCATGCGCCCCAAGGCCCCGCGCGCCGGCTCGCGCATCTTGCTCGAGCGCATCGGCTTTATCTGGCGCCGCATGGGCTTTTTGAACAAGGTGGCAGCGCGTAACCTGTTCCGCTATAAAAAGCGCGCCTTTATGACCATCTTTGGCATTGCGGGCTGCACGGCGCTTGTGATTTGCGGCATGGGCATTCGTGATACGTCGGTCGCGCTGTCGCCCAAGCAGTACGGGCATATCACGCGCTATGACTTGCTGGCGGTCGCCAATCCCGACGATTTTTCGCAGACGTGCGCGGCATTGGATGAGCGCAGCACGGCCAATGATTCCAACGTGACGGTGACCTCGACCCTGCCGATTGTGACCGACAACGTCACCTTTACGTTTGGCGGCAAGAGCGAGACTGTGCAGCTCATCGTGATTCCCGACGACCGCACGGGTGACTTGGGCGATTACGTGCGCCTGGAGGATGAGTCCAAAGAACCGCTCGCCCTCCGTGACGGAGACGTGTATTTGAGCAAGAGCTCTCAGCTGGTGCTGGGGATCAAGCCGGGTGACACGGCTCACGTCCAGGATTCGTCGCTCAATGTTGCCAAGGTCAAAGTCAGCGACATCTCGCTCAACTATCTAGGCAACACGCTTTACATGACGCAGGGCACCTATGAGCGCGCGTTCGGTCGAAGTGCACGCCTTAACGGCGTTTTTGTGCTGCTTAAGGGTTCGTCGGCCGACCAGATTGCGTTTAGCAAGAATCTTAAGAGTGACGGTTGGCTTACGATTTCGAGTACGGCCGAGCATTGGGAAAACTATGAGGCGAACTTTACGATTATCAATTCGGTCGTGGTGCTCGTGACCTTTATGGCGGCGTGCCTGTCGTTTGTGGTGGTGTTTACGCTGTCTAATACGAATATTTCGGAGCGCGAACGCGAGCTGGCGACCATCAAGGTGCTGGGCTTCCGCCGTGGCGAGGTTCACCATTACGTTAACAAGGAGACGTTGATCCTCACGGCGATCGGAGCCACGCTGGGCGTACCGCTGGGCGGCTTGCTGGCCGAGAGTTTTACGTACATTTTGCAGATGCCGTCGCTGTACTTTGACGTCGAGGTCGAGCCGCTAAGCTACGTGCTCGCCGTGGTGCTTTCCTTTGGCTTTACGTTTATCGTCAACCTCGCCACCAACCGTACCCTCAACAAGATTGACATGGTCGGTGCCCTCAAGAGTGCCGAGTAACCTGCCAAAAAGGGACAGGTTTATTTTGGCAGGTTTTATCTGGGCAAACGCCGGGCACCTACGAGCGACCCGGCGTTTGTTGCTTTGCTATCTTTTGCCCGCAGGCGTGGATGAGAGGCTCTCTTTAGCCTTCGAGATTGGGCTTGAATGGGTCGTATGCCACAAAACGGGCCTATCTACTACGTTTAATTGGATACCCTCAACCATGCCGGGAAAACGAAAAATAAAACCGCAGGTAGAAGGCCTGTCGATTTTCGAAAAAGGCGGTCATGGTTGGCCCCATCGAGTTAAACGTAGTAGATGGCCCCTTTTCGTGGCGCGCGGTCAGCTCAATGCTAATCTCCGTGCCGGAACTGACCCAGTTGTTTGTAAGTTGCGGTGATATACGGACTGTTTGGCGCTTTGGAGCTTCAAAACAGTCCCTATCTCACCGCAACTTAGGAGAAGGGCGGGGGTGGTTGGGTGCTGGTGGGTCGGAGCGTGTTAGGCCTGTTTGCGGTGCTTCCATTGTTTGCGGCACCAGCGCATGAGCGCCTTTATGACGGGAATCGTGATGAGGATGATCCATGCAGGATGGGGCTGTCCCAAACAGAGCCACATGTAGAGGAACCAAGCGATGGCGGCTGCCGGGTAGATGGCCTCGATCAGCTTAGACAGGTGGCGCCGATCGATGAAGTCACCAATCGCGTAGTAGACGGGAACCAGAAAGACGAGGAAAAGCCCCATGCCCCATGTGCCGTAGACAATGCCGAGCACCAGATAGGCGAGAGTGACAAGTGCGGGGAAGGGGAATTTGTTCCATGCACGTCCGACCTTGGTGTGGAAATGCTTGCCATGATGGTCGAGCTTGTCGTGTGCTTCCTTCCAGCTGGAAAACGTCTCGCCGTCGATGGTGACGGTGCCGTCGTCATTGGTGCGTACGCTATGTCCATCGTCCTCAAGCGTATCGATATGCACGCCGTCCGGCCCCACATGCACCTCTTCGCCCTTGCGCTCGTTGGTCACATGGATGCCGCTCCAACCAACATGGACTTCCTCGCCTTTATTGGGATCAATGACGTGGATACCGCGCGCGAGGGAAATATCGACAAGTGGCTTATCGCTGCAATCAGCGTGCTCAGTAGAAGCCTCAGCCTCTTCAGCCTTATCTGAAGCTTTGGTGCCGGCGTTGCTGTTCTGTGCCTCATCATCAGCCTGTGAGTCATCAGCGCTAGCCACCGCCTCCCCATACAGCAGCTCATCCAGCGACACGCCATACAGCGCGGCGAGCGCAATAAGGTTATCGGTATCGGGCGAGGATTCGCTGCGCTCCCATTTACTAACAGCCTGGCGGCTTACGCCCAGCTGGGCAGCAAGCGCCTCCTGAGAAAGGCCGGCAGCTTTACGGCGATCGACGAGGCGCTGTGCCATCGCAAGATCCATGGTGGTTCCTTTCGTTTGATGGTCGAATCGAATGAGCCGAGTATGCCGAGAACAACCGGTAGCGACCACCATTTCTAGTTAGAATCTGCCCCAACCCTACCGCAACTACCGGTAGCAATCCCTAACGACCAGCCATTTCAGGACAAATGTCAGTGCAAGTAGCAGCCAAGAGCCCCCACTCAGTAAGTTGCGGTGGAATAGTTTTTGGATTCAGCCATTTGCGGACTAAGCAGGAACTATTTCACCGCAACTGAATTTCAGACCAGGCACCCGCAGCAAGAAGACGAATAGCCCCGGCGAGTATGTAAACGCGGGGCCCTCCGACCCCGCCCGACGATTTCGATTGGCGACCTTTGACGGAGTCAAGGGAGGAGCCAAATCGAAATACGTCGGGCGGGGTCGGAGGGCCCGATGGGGTGGATTCCAGCCGAGGTTATTCGTCGCCGAAGCTGATGCCCAACGCCTTGGCCTCGCGCACCAGATCGCTCTGGGGGTCGACATACTTGAGCTTGCCGGCGACATCCTCGAGTGGCATGTGGCACATCTTGCCGTCGCGCAGGGCAATCATGTAGCCGAACTCGCCGCGCAGGCAGCCGAGCGCTGCCTCGACGCCGCACTGGGTCGCAAAGATGCGATCCTGGGCGTCGGGCTGACCACCGCGCTGCGTGTGACCGGGGATGGCGACGCGGGTCTCGCGACCAGTCTTGGCCTCGATCTCCTTGGCGATGTCGTACACGATTGACGGGCTCGTGCGCTCGGCGAGCTTCTTCTTGTACTCCTTCTTGGACAGCGCCGCGTCCTCCTTGGAGATAGCGCCCTCGGCGACGGCCACGATGGTAAAGCGGCTGCCGGTCTCCATACGATGCTCGATGGTCTTGATGACGTTGTCCATGTCGTAGGGGATCTCGGGAATCAAGATGACATCCGCGCCGCCCGCGACGCCGGCGTACAGCGGAATCCAGCCAACCTTGTGGCCCATGATCTCGATGACGAACACGCGCCCGTGACTCGACGCGGTAGTGTGGATGTCGTCGATGCACTTGGTGGCGACGTCGATGGCGCTTGTAAAACCAAACGTCATCTCGGTGCCCCAGGTGTCGTTATCGATGGTCTTGGGCAGGGCGATAACGTTGAGGCCCTCTTCGCGCAGGCGGTTGGCGGTCTTGGTGGAGCCGTTGCCGCCCAGCATAAACAGGCAGTCGAGCTGCAGCTTATGATAGGTATGGACCATCGCGGGCACCTTCTCGACGCCGTCAGCCTCGGGAATATCCAAGCGCTTGAACGGCGTGCGGCTCGTGCCCAGGATGGTGCCGCCGCGGGTGAGGATGCCGCTAAAATCGGCGGGCGTCATGACACGGAATCTGCTGTAGATAAGGCCCTGGTAGCCGTCCTCAAAACCATAAATCTCGATAGGCTCTTCGCTATTGGTCATAAGCGTTTTGACGATGCCGCGCATGGTGGCGTTGAGTGCCTGGCAGTCGCCGCCACTGGTAAGAAGACCGATCCTAAGCATGATGAATCCTTCCGGGCAAGTTATAACATGCGCATAAGTTTACCCCCGCACACTGTTGGTACGGGGGTAAAACGTGTTAGCTCAAGCGTGTAGAAATGTAAACAACGTCAGGCGAGCGTAAGGTCGACGGGCCTGGCTCCTTACAGTGCGAAGGCGTCGACGTCGCCCCAGCGGCGGCGCAGCGTAATAGCGGCGGCTGGTTCGGTATTGTCAAAGACGACCGACCATTGCGTATTGCTGGTGATGTCTTCCGGATTGGGCTCTTGCGCTGCGGCGCGCAGAGCTTCCCAGACAATCGTTTCGTCCTGGGCACCGACATGGGCGTCAAGGACATCGGCGATTGCGGCGGCGCGCTCTTTACCATGGCCCAGCTCGCCATTCTTTTGGTTGGGCAGCACTTCGTCGTCATAGCAGGCGTAGAAGTTCGTAACCTGGCGTACAGGAGTCGCTTTGAAAGCGCGGTCCGGATCGCGCGGATCCCACTCTACTACGCGCGCGTCACCGGCGGCGTCGTTGATAAAGAAGTGGTAATCGCGTCCTGCCATGGCGTGCATGTCGTAGGCAGAAAGCAGATCGACAGCTTCTTGCGTGGTGGCGGCACAGTCGAGCACCAGACGGATGGCGAGCGAGGTGTTGATGACGGGGCGTTGCGTGTCCTGGTCACAGGGCTTGGAATCCAGGGTGAGTACGGCAATGGACACGCCGCATTCGTTAACACCGTCGAGCTGGGCAAACGGGCCCATCAACGCCGCGGCGCGTCCGGCGACGGAGTCAAGCGGAGTGTTATCGCCCAGGTTGTTAAGGGCGGCAAGCCCGATGGAGGCATAGCCGCCGCGTGGGTGATTGCGCACCAGCAGCGCCGAGGTGTCGTCCTTAAAGTCGTAATTGCGACCGGTGCGCACGCGGCCTTCGGCATCTACGGCGACAAAAGCGCTGCAGGCAAACTGGGGCGCCTGGACATGTGCCGGCACACCGGGCAGCACCTGCGCCACCACGGCATCGATGTAGGCCTGGTCGTCGCGCACGCCAGCGGCGATGATGCGGTCAAGATCGTAGTCGTAGGCGATGTCGATTGCGTACAGGTCATAGCCATCCGCGTAGCCGGTCAAGCGTTTGAGCGACGCGGCGGACTTGATTTGCTTGTGATAAACGATGCCGGTGGCAGCGGCAAGGCCGACGGCGACTCCCGCGACACCGCAGGCGATGGCAATGTTACGTGGCTTCATGACGGCTCCTTTCGTCCTGTTAGCGCAATTGTCGCAAAAGGAGCGCGCGCATGATGACTCAACTTGGTGAGCGGCGCGGAATTAAGCACGGAATGAAGAGTGCGGCGCTGACGTGGCGGGGTATGCTGGAGGGGACCATCAACCCAGTGAAAGGGGAGAGCATGACGGATCAGGAAACGCCCGAGCGCGCGCATGTGACGGCCGATGATATCGAGGCCGCCAACGACCTTATCGACTTTATCGAGGCATGCCCCAGCATGTTCCATACGGCGGCGACCGTTATGGCCGAGCTCGACGAGGCGGGCTTTACCTACCTGCCCGAGAACGCGGCATGGGATATCGAGCCGGGCGGTCGCTATTACACGCAGCGCAACACCTCGAGCGTTATCGCCTTTAAGGTGGGCGAGGACCTGGCCGCAACGTGGGGCGAGGACGGCGTTGCCGGCGACTATCATTTTCAGCTCACAGCGTCGCACAGCGATTCTCCGACGTTTAAGGTCAAGTCCGTGCCCGAGCTCGACGGCGCGGGCGAGACGCTGCGCCTGAACACCGAGGCCTACGGCGGCATGATCGACTACACCTGGTTCGATCGCCCGCTGGCACTTGCGGGCCGCGTGCTGGTGCGCGAGGGCGACCGTATCGAGAGCCGCTTGCTCGCTACCGAGCGCGAAGTTGCCATCATTCCGAGCCTTGCCATCCATATGAACCGTGGCGTCAACGAGGGCTTTGCTCCCAACCGAGCCGTTGACCTATGCCCGCTCATCAGCGCTGGTGACCTTAAGCAGGGCGACTTTGACGCCCTGATCGCCGACGAGCTGGACGTTGAGCCCGAGCAGATTTTGGGCCGCGATCTGTTCCTGGTCAATCGTCAGGATGCGCGCATTTGGGGCTGGGCCGACGAGTTTATCTCGACGCCCAAGCTCGACGACCTGGCCTGCGCCTACACCTCGCTGCAGGCATTTTTGGGTGCCGAGAACGCGCACGACGTGTCGGTCTTTTGCTGCTTTGATAATGAGGAGGTTGGCTCCGAGACCAAGCAGGGCGCCATGTCGACGTTCTTGGCCGACGCGCTGCGCCGCATTAACGGCTCGCTGGGCTTTGACGACGAGTCGTACCACCGTGCGCTTGCCGCTTCGATGCTCGTGAGCTGCGACAACGCGCATGCCGTGCACCCCAACCACGCCGAGAAGTGCGACGCCCGCAACCAGGTGGTGCTCAACGGCGGCATCGTCATCAAGGAGGCAGCCAACCAGCACTATTGCACCGATGCCTTTAGCCGCGCGGTGTTCCAGGCTATCTGCGATGACGCCGACGTGCCCACGCAGGCCTTCGCCAACAAGAGCGACATGGCCGGCGGTTCTACCCTGGGCAACCTGTCGAACATGCAGGCGAGCATGCATGCCGTGGACGTGGGCCTGCCGCAGCTTGCCATGCACTCGAGCTACGAGACCGGCGGCGTGCGCGACGTGATGTACGCCATCCGCGCCCTCACCGCCTTCTACCAGCGCAACCTAACCATCAACGGCGCCGAAAGCGTAGAGTTCTAAACCTGCCAAAAAGGGATGTTAATTTTGGCATGTTTTATCTGGGCAAATGCAAAGGGTGAAACCGAGCTAGATCGGTGATGCGTAGCCGCCGAGGCGCAATGTGCCTCGGCGGTTTTTTGTGTACAGAGTACGGCTAATGCTTATAAATGCTATACATGCTTTACGTATCTACCATAGAGTTTTATGATAGTTTTGAAGTATTAAGGAGGGGTCATGACCACAACAGCCGCTCAGATCAACGTACGTCTCGATGCCGATCTTAAAAGAAGTGGGGACGTCGCTCTCTCCAAGGCCGGTATGACGCCGAGCCAAGCGGTGCGAGCGCTCTGGCAGCTTGCAGCGTCGCTGGCCGATCGCCCCGGTGCGCTCGAGGATATCCTGCTGCCCAGTCGTGCCCGGGCGGAACAGCGCGAGCGCGAAAAGGCCGCCAAACGTAAGCTCGAGCTTATAGATCAGGGGTCGAAGCTGTTCGCTGCCGCTTGCTGTGAGTCGGGAATCGATATGGTCAAGGCTCAGCCATCGGACGACGAAGAGCTCAAACGGAATGCCTATGCGGATCGCTATGGCGAGGAGATGAGCTGGCTCTATGAGTGAGACTCCAAAGCGCATCTTGGTTGACACCAACGTGTGGCTCGATTACTTCATTCCCTCACGACGTGGTCGTGCGGTGGCGATTGAGTTTTTACGCGATGCATGCACGGCGCAGGTGGATTTGCTGTATGCGGCGACATCGTCCAAAGACCTGTTCTATTTGATTTCAAGCGAACATAAGGCATGGTATCGGCGAGAGCATGGGTCTCTTTCCCAAGATGCCGCTGCGGCAGCGACATCGCTTGCATGGGATTGTCTTAGCGTGCTGTCGCAGCTTGCCACGCCAGCGCCCTGTGACCTGAGCGATATATGGATGGCGAGCAGGCAGCGTGAGCTCCATAGCGATTACGAAGACGATTTAATCATTGCGGCAGCGATAAGCGCTCAAGCAGATCTACTGGTCACCAGCGATGCCAAACTCTGTTCACACGCACCCGTCGCAGCAATGAACGTCGAAAACGCAAGAAAGTACTTGGCAACGCTCAAATAGCTCTAGACCTCACTGGCCGAACAAAAGTCAGCGAGGGCCCACAGATAGAGCCAACGCCAGCCAGACCCCGCAGGTTGAACAAAAGTCAGCGAGAGCCCGTCTGGTCGAGCAAGGTGCCTTGAAAGAGGAGGGCATTGGCCTTCTGGCCATGCCCGACGATTGAAAGGCAGATTGCCGTCCAGACGGGCTCGCAGCGTCGAGTGGTCCGCCGTTCGTTAGAACGGCGGAACCCTAATGTTCGATCCAGCAGCGCAGGGTCTCGCCGGCCTGCAGGTGACGCAGATTCTCCGCGGCGATGTCGACCACATTGTTGAGCGTAGCCTCCAAGTGGAACCAGCCCGAGACGTGCGGCGTGATGAGCATGTTGGGGGCATCCCACAACGGGCTTGTCTCAGGCAGCGGCTCGGGGTCGGTGACGTCGACCGCGGCGCCGGCGAGATGTCCCGACTCCAGGGCGGCAACCAGGTCGTCGGCAACCACAAGGTCGCCGCGGCCGCCGTTGGCAAAGAAGGTGCCCGGCTTCATCGCGGCAAAGAACTCGGCGTTCGCCAGGCAGCGGGTCTCGGGTGTGCTAGGCATAAAGGATGCGACGATGTCGGCCTCGGCCAGGCGCTCGGGTAGGGCGTCCATGCCGTCCATGTCCTCAAACACGATGGGGTAGACGAGCGGATGGCGCTTGATGCCGCGGACGTGTGCACCCATGCTGCGGCAGAGCGTGGCGAAGTGGCCGCCGATATCGCCCGCGCCCAGCACGAGCACATTGGCATTTTTGAGCGAAGTGACCGGCCCCAAATCCTCCCAGCGATGCTCGCGCTGCAAGTCGTGATAGCCAGGCAGACGCTTCATCATGGAAAGGACCATGGCAAACATGTGCTCGCTCACGGCCTGGCCGTAGGCGCCCACCGAGCAAGACAGTTTGGCGTCGGCTGGCACGGTGCCGGCGGCCAAGTAATCGTCATAGCCCGCGGTCTGTAGTTGCAGCAGCTGGAGGTGCTCGCATGCGGTAAGCAGGGCAGGGTCTATGTTGCCCAAGATCACGTCGGCGTTGACGACTTGTTCGCGCGTGATAGCGTCGGAGCTCGTGTAGATAAAGTCCTCGCCCGGAGCGCTCGACTCAAGAATTGCGCGATGGCGGTCGTTGACGGGCAGCAAAACCAGGATGTTCACAAGCAGTCCTCTCCGCTCAGCCTACCAAAAAGGGACAGGTTTATTTTGGCAGGTTTTATCGGGCAAAACGTTCAAATAAAACGCCGGATGCAAGACGAGCGTGCCCGTCAGCATCCGGCGCATCTACGGCTACCAGCTGAGCAGTTCGTAGCCGTCCTCGGTCACCACGAGCTGTACCTCGCACTGGGCCGAATCGCTGCCGTCCTTGGTGCGCACGCACCAACCATCGCCCTTGCTAATCTTGATGTCGGGCGCTCCGGCATTGACCATAGGCTCGATGGTAAAGACCATGCCCGGAGCCATGATGGTGTCCACATCGGGTGCCTCGGTGGTAAAGCCCACAAACGGGTCCTCGTGGAACTCCTTACCGATGCCGTGTCCGCCGTACTCGCGCACCACGCTAAAACCGGCGTCCTCGACCGTCTTTTGCACGGCCTCGGCCATGACGGAGAGCGGCAGCCATGGCTTGACGGCTGCCAGACCCGCCTCCACGCTGGCGCGGGTGACGTCGACCAGGCGCTGGCGCTCGGCCGAGACTTCGCCGATGCAGAACATACGGCTCGAGTCGCTAAAGTAGCCGTCTAGGATCGTGGAACAGTCCACGTTGATGATGTCGCCCTCGTGCAGCACGTCCGTATCGCAGGGAATGCCGTGGCAGACCACATCATTGATCGAGGTGCACACGCTCTTGGGGTAGCCCTCGTAGTTGAGGTCGGCCGGCGTGCCACCGTGCTCGACGGTGTAGTCGTAGATCATCTGGTCGATCTGGTTGGTGGTCATGCCTGCGGCGATATGCTCGCCCACATAATCGAGCACGCCCACGTTGATGGCTGCCGAGCGCTTGATGCCCTCGATATCGGCGGGAGTCTTGTAGAGCGTACGGGGCAGAACCTCCCAGCCCTCCTCCCACAGGCGCTCGAGGCGCTCGTCGAAGGCGCTATGGCATTTCTTATATTTCTTGCCGCTGCCGCACCAGCAAGCGTCGTTGCGGCCGGGCACGGGTCCTTTGTCATACATGGCTAACTTCCTTTCATCCGCAGCTAGTATAGCCCACCCACGTGTCCATAAAAGTTGCGGTGATATAGTTCCGATTTAAGCGGTTTAACAGCACAAATAGGAACTATATCACCGCAACTGATGGAGCGGGATGGCTGACACTAGCTGCTGCGTGGTTTTGCTAGTAGCTCACCTGGCAGGGGATGCCGAGGGCTTGGACGCGCGCGGCGATGGCGTCGAGCACCTCGGGCGCTGCTTTGGCAAGGCCGGCGACCGGCGTCTCGCGTGCCACCGTGTAGATGGTCGTTTCCTGCGGACGAATGCGCTCGAGCGCCGCGAGCCAGGGGGCAACGTACTCCTCGCCGGTGTTATCGAGAGACTTGCTCCGGTACTCACCGCTCAAAAACATCGTCTGGATAATGACGTGACCGTCAAAGCTTGCGAACGTCTCGATCTGGTGCTCGACGTCATAGGGGCCAACGGGCTGGTCGAGCAGCTGGATAAACGCCGGGTCGACGGTATCGAGCTTAAGAATGTTGTCGTCGACCATCATGAGCGCGTCGTGCACCTCGGGGCGGTCGGCGCGCGTGCCGTTGGAGAGCACGGCGATCTTGGAGTTTGGGGCAAGCTCGTCGCGCAGCGCGACGGCGCCGGCAATGGCCTGCGGAAACTCCGGTGCGGCGGTGGGCTCGCCGTTGCCTGCGAAGGTGATCACATCGGGGAGCTCGCCCTCGGCTGCCATCTCGCGCAGCTTTGCCTCGAGTGCATCGAGCACCACGGCAGCCGTGTTATACGGCTCGTGGCAGGGGCGCTCGGCGTTGAGGCCGTTTTCGCAGTAAATGCAGTCGAACGTGCAGATTTTGCCGCTGGCCGGCATCATGTTGACGCCGAGCGAGAGACCAAGGCGACGGCTGCGAACGGGTCCAAAGATGGGGCTGGCATTCAAAAATGTAGACATAGGCATATGCTCCTCAAGACTATTGCGCCTAAGCATAGCATCGGCTCCAAAGCGAGGTGCGGGCTCTTGCTTTACAAGTTTCGTTTTTTCACGTCGCTCATGATGCCGTGCCATGAAAAGCCTCGGGTCGGGTACAGTTAATCTGTTAACAAGTCGTAAGGCAATGCGGGACCATTCAGCCGTACTGACGTGCAATTGGATGGGCATTGATGATGGGGGCACAACATGGATTTTACGGTCGAGAATGCGGGCACCACGATTGCCTGTCGCGAATATGCCGGCCCGGATGTGTCGCCTGATACTCCTGCCTTGGTGTGCGTGCACGGCGCTTGTGTTGACGGCACATTTTTCGACGGCATCGCTTGTGAGCTCAGCCGCAACTACCGCGTAATTGCCTACGACCGCCGCGGCTGTGGTGGCAGCAGCGAAGCGGCAGACGGCAGCTATGATCTTGCCGCTCAGGCCGCCGACCTGCAGGCCGTGATCGAACACGTTGGCGCTCCGACAAATGTGCTTGCGCACAGCGCCGGTACGTTGGTGGCGCTGGAGCTTCTTCGCACTGAACCCCATCTCGTCGCCCGTGCGATTCTGCATGAGCCGGCTGTGTCGGCCGAAGGCGTCGGCATGGGCGCAGCTCCGGTTTTGCTCGATATGATTGCGGCTGGAAAGGTTTCAAGGGCGCTCCGGCTTTTCTTGGGAGCCCTCGGCGACTTGGACCCCGAGGCTCCTGGAACGACCGAGGCAGAAGCCAAGCATGCCCTGCGCAACGGCCGCAGTTTCATGGCAAACGAATACGGGATTACTATGACCTGCGTTCCCGATTGGGATAGCGTTCGCGCGTCGAAAACGGTGGCCGCCGTGCTCCTAGGCGAGCTCTCGATTGGCACGCCCCGCGAGGCTGGCACGCGAGCGGCTGCCGAATATCTCGATTGCCCTCTCGTGACGATCCCGGGCGCGCATAACGGTCTGCGCGATCGCCCGGCAGCGGCTGCCCGGGCTGTCCGTGGCATCCTGGGGCTCTAGCATCCGCAATAGCCAAAGCAGGCTTCATCCGCAAACGTTTCGGCCGTATTAACAAACGTGCTCAAAACCTCGCGTCTGCGGCTTCAATCGCGCCGTCTGCCAACTCATAAGAATGTGGCAGCATTCACGTACTTACCTGCATCGACAAGGTGTTACCCTTGTAACATTTGGAACCCACCGCTCCATGCGAAACTATCGAAAGGGCCCCATATGCTCAATACTCACGAGGTCAATCTAACCGACGAGGAGGCTGCCGTCGAGGTCGCCCGCGTCGCGAAGACCTACCCCGTGGTGCGTTTACTGTCGGCCGATCAGATTAAGAGTGAGCCTAACTGCTTGCTCGCCGGCGATCGCTGCCCTTGTCTGCGTCAGTCGAGTCTTGAGGCTTTGGCAGACTCCGATGAGGTGTCGGAGCAACTGCTCAATGATGGCACTGAGTACCGCGCCCGTCTACGCCCTCTGAAGGTCGAGGGCGAGCCTCACGTCTTGCTGATGGTGCGTCCGATTGATGAGCAAGAGGCCGCGGAAGAGGACCTTGTCTACACCGACGTGCTGACGAGCGTGCGCAATCGCCGATATTACGAGGAAAAGCTTCGCAGCGCCCGCATGAATGCCGGCGTTGCGATGATCGACGTTGATGATTTTAGGGCCTTCAACGATACGTGTGGCCGTCATGCCGGCGACCTTGCGCTCGGTGCTGTGGCGACAGCCATACGCAGCGGAATCCGTTCGACTGACGAGCTTGTGCGCTATGGCTGCGACAAGTTTGTGGTTGTCATGCCCAATATTCCCTCCGATGACTTCACCCGTCGCCTGCATCAGGTGTCCGATGCCGTTCATTCCACGATTATTCCGGGCCATGAGTACGTGAGCTTGACGGCATGTGTTGGTGGCGTTCGCATTCATGGCGAGACGGTCGATGAGGGCGTTGGCCGCGCTGCTCAGTTACTGAGCCGCGCTAAGGCAAAAGCCGGTACGGTCGTGACCGATGCCGATTCCATCGAGGCCTTCCAAAGCGAAAAGCCTTTGGTGCTTATCGCCGATGACTCCGAGATGAACCGAGCCATTCTCAGCGAGATGCTCAAGGACGAGCATTGCATCCTCGAGGCCGATAACGGTCGTGTGGCGCTCGACATGGTCGACCGCTATGGCGATGAGTTGTCGCTCGTGCTGCTGGACATTGTGATGCCGGGCATAAGCGGCTTTGAGGTGCTGGCCGATCTGTCGCGCCGATCGGGTATCGATAATCTGCCTGTCATCATGATTTCGAGCGAAGATTCCGATGATGCGGTTCTGCGCGCGTACGAGCTGGGCGCCTCAGACTATATCAACCGCCCGTTTGACTCCCGTGTCGTGCGCCGCCGCGTAAGCAACACCATCCGCCTGTACGCCAAACAGCGCCGCCTGACGAACCTGCTGTCCCAACAGTACAACGAGCGCGTCAAGAACAGTCGCATGCTCATCGACATCATGGCCGGCGTCATGGAGCTTCGCAACGGCGAGAGCGGTAGGCACGTTACGAACATCGAAAAGCTGACCGAGCTGCTGCTTGGCTATCTGGTCCAGCGTAGCGGCACGATCTCCCTCGACAATGAGGAACGCTCCACGATCGCCCTGGCTTCGGCGCTGCACGATATCGGCAAGATGTCGATTGACGATGCGATCCTCAACAAGCCCGGGCGCCTCACGCCCGAGGAATTCGAGATTATGAAGACGCATACCACGATTGGCGCCAACATGCTGCTCGAGCTGGGCAGCCATCACGCCGGCAATGCGCTTATGGAATATGCGTACCAGATTGCGCGTTGGCATCACGAGCGCTGGGACGGCAAGGGTTATCCCGATGGCCTTAAGGGCGACGAAATTCCCATCGCCGCGCAGGTGGTTTCGGTGGCTGACGTGTACGATGCACTGACGAGCGTGCGCGTGTACAAGGACGCTATCCCGCACGAGGAGGCGATCCAGATGATCCTGGACGGTAAGTGCGGCACCTTTAACCCGCTGCTGCTCGATTGCCTGCTCGAGGTGCAAGACCAAATTGCCGAGACGTTGGCACGCCCCGCCGACGTCGTCGCGTTTCCCACGATTTAGTTTGACCAAAGGAGTTTTTAATCCATGATTTCCATGCGTGAGGCGTATGAGAAGATCGGCGCTAATTATGACGACGCGTGCGCTCGGCTGATGGGCGGGGAAATGCTTGCCCGCTTTGCCCTCAAGTTTTTGGATGACGAGAGCATGGGCAAGCTGGAGGCCGCCATGGCGGCAGGAGACGCCGAAGGTGCGTTTATGGCAGCGCACACGCTCAAGGGCGTGAGCCAGAACCTGGGATTCGATAATCTGTACGAGCCGGCGGTTGTGGTGACCGAAGCGCTGCGCGGCGCCGATGCCGTTGACGGCGCTCGCGAGGGAATGCATGCGCTGCAGCAGCAATATGCGGCAACGATGTCGGCCTTGCGCGAGGCGGCCGAGTAAGAGGCTGTGAGCCTTGATGACTATGAGCGTGGATAATCTCCCGTTTTAGGCCCGGTGGCGGCCTCAAAGTGGGAGATTATCCACTCTCGTTCGATACGTGTCCAAAATCCACTCTCACCCCTTCTGATTAGTGAATGGGCTATGCGCACTGGCGGGGCTTTCCGCATGCAATCCATATCGTTGTTCGATAAACTGTTCGAATAACGATAGAGTCGATGAGGGTGAGTGTATGTCCAACAGCGTTCAGCGTATGGCCAAGGCGGGCGAAAATATCAGGAAGCTTGGTTTTTGCATGGCAACCGTTTTTGCAGGGATGCTCATCGCTTTTGCCGCGTTGGTTGTTTACGTGATCTGGTATGCGGTTGCAAACGTTGTTTCTGTCGATTCTTTCGGTGTCGTGACGCTTCTCGATGGCGGGAGCATCGTTATCCCAAGCGGGCTGTGCCTGGCACTCGTCGTGGGCGTTTCGCTTGTCGTTTTGTGCGGAATCAGCCATAACATCTCTCGGGGCGTCTCGCCCTTTACCAAGGCGCATGTGCGGCTTATCCGTGTTCTCGCGCTTGCCTTTGCTGTTAACGCCGTGGTTTCGTTTGTTGGTGCCTATGAATCGGTCAATCTCACCATTGGCGGACTGGAGCTTTACATCGTGCCTCATTCCTTCGTTATTGAGATTTGCCAAGGCGCTACCTTTGATGCGGGGTCGGTTATCGGCGCAGTTGTCTGTCTGTTTATCTCGGCGATCTGGAGTTATGCCTCGCTGCTCCAAGAGCAGTCTGACGAGCTTGTGTAGGAGGAAACATGAGCTATCTCATCATCGAGCTTGAGACGCAGCTGCTTAAGACCGGAAAGACCAGCGCTGATCTGATTCGGGCGACGGGGCATACTCCGGCTAATATTTCAAAGCTAAGAAACGGAAAAATAAAAGCTATTCGCCTTAAGACGCTTCTCGAAATCTGTGATGAGCTTGATTGTCAACCGGGAGATATTATTCAGCGCGTGAGCGAGAGGGAGCTTGAGGAGCTTATTGTCGAGCGCGCGAAAAATGCCGTTAGGCAGATGCGGGATGGCGGAGGCAATGAGGCATCGCTTCCGACATCAGTCTTCGCTGTCGATTTGAGCGACGAGTAGCTTAAGGCGAACAACTAAAACGAAATATCAGCGTGAAGGGACCCGTGTCTAACACGGGTTCTTTCTTTTAGATTATCTTGACAAATAGTAGTTATCGAAAAACAATAACAACAATGAAAAACGATAAAGGGAAGAAGGAACGATATGAGCGGTTTTGCTATCAAGCGGAACGGGAGGCCAATGAACGCATCAGCGATAAAGCTATCAAAGGTGTCAAAGCGCTATGGAAAACGGCGTGTGTTGCATGACGTTTCCTTTGAGGTGAATCAATCTGAGCTTTGCGCCCTTGTTGGTGCAAACGGGGCGGGCAAAAGCACGCTTATTAAAATAGTGCTGGGCCTCTGCGAGCCATCGTCGGGGAGCGTGGAACTCTTTGGAGGCAAGTCGAAAAAAGAGCTGAGCCTGATGCGGACGCGTGTCGGCTATGTGCCAGATTCCAGCGGAGCATACCAATCCCTCAGCGCGGCTGAAAATCTTCGGATTCGATGTGCGGAATGGGGGCTTGATGAGAATTGTGAGATTCCTCGCGTTTTGAGCCTAGTTGGACTGGATGCCGATGAGAAAAAGAGCGTGAGCAGTTTTTCTCTGGGAATGAAACGGCGACTGGATATAGCTACGGCTTTGTTGGGCGACACCGACGTACTAATTTTCGATGAGCCGGCAAATGGATTGGATCCGTTGGGCATCGAGAGTATATGGGCCCTTATCGGTCGATTGAATCGAGAGCAGGGTAAGACCATGCTCATCTCTAGCCATGATTTGGATGAGTTGGCATCGGTTGCAACAAGCTGCCTGTTTATTCATGACGGCGAACTGATAAAAAAGGAATCGATGGACGTCATAAGGGATGAGGCGTCGTCCCTAAAAGAGTATTACAGGCGCTTGGTGAAGGTGGTCTCGCTATGAAGCGGGCGATCCATCCCATAAAGGCAGATATGATGCGTTTGCACAGGATATTTCCGGCGAAGTTTGGTCTTGCGCTTATGCTGGCGTTCGGCCTTCTCTTCGGCATCTTTCTAAAAAACGGAACAACGTTGCTCGCCTGTGGCAATAGCGTTTTTGGGGAGGATATTGGTTTCATCTGGAATGTAATCGATCCTTCTGCACCCGATGAGTCCCTTGTGCGCAGCGCTTTTGCCGGTACATCCCTGTTCGTTCCACTCATCGTTTGTTTGGTGCTTTTACAGGAGCATGGCTATAAAGAGGGGCACCGAATTTCTTCGGCAAGAGGTCTCAACCGCTTTTATGGGGCTCTAGCCCATGCATTTTCGTCTGCTTTAATAATTGGCGCAGCGTATAGTGCGCTTTGCCTTCTTCTTTTTGCAATAGCCATAATACGTGGAGGGCATAACTACTCGCACAACATACTAACTGTATTTTTGCCTGCAATGATAGTCAACGCCGTATTGGTGATATCGGTTGCGCTGGAGACGGTGACCATCTATCGGATAACGGGCAGCGCTGTATTGAGCGGGGCCGTGGTGATAGTCGGATTTGTCATGAGCTTGACGCTCTACGGAGCCTTCCTTCAGGCACCTATACCATCCTTGCGATGGATCTTCTTCCTTCCGGGGCCGTACCTTGGAGTCGGATGTGCCCTTGGGTATAGCGATATGGGGCAGCTGACGCTTCTGGGATATGGCGTGGCAGCCAGCTGTCTATCGGTATTGATTTACGCTCTCTTGAGCTTTCGCGCTGGGGGTGTGCTCAATGGCTCGTCAGATTAAAAGACTTCTCCAGTCAGAATTGAAGCATGTGAGCAAATGGGCGTACGCCTTAATCCTGGTAATTTATGCGTACATGGTGATATTGCAGCTTAATTCTTTCCCGATGTGGTTCTGTAGCCTCCGTGAGAACAGTTTCTTGGGCTTTTTCCCAGACCCGACGCTTCCGCTATCGGCGGAGGATGTCCTTCTATTTGGTAATGCAGAGGTTTTTCGCGGTCTGCTGTTCAACGTAGCCCCGTTGGCTCATGCATTGTTCTTTCCGTTCATTGCTGCTTGTATTGTGCCGCGCTTTGTCAGTTCGGGCTTTGTCGAGGAACCGTGGGGGCTGTCGGAGGCCCGGGGAGGGAAGCGTGTGTGCGCTATCGTTGCGCGAGCGATGCTGTCTTCTTTCGCCCTTTTGGGCGCGTTTATCCTGACGAGTGTCGTTTTGTACTGTCTTAACTGCGCGATCGTTTTGGATGCTCAGCAGTATTTCAACCTGCATGTATTTTGCTATCGACTTGTTCTTGCTGCCGCCGCCTGCCTTGCATACGTGGTTTCTTGCGTAATCGTTGTTTCCTATTTTGGGTCCGGCTTCGGTCCGATTGGCATGCTGTTGCTTGTCAACGTTGTAGCGATCTACATACAGATCGGGGCCAATTCCATGCTTCCGCTTCCAGCCTCGATGCTCATGTGGATTTGCGGCGTGACCCCGTTGGGGGACGGTCAATGCGTTTCGATTTTAATTGACTGCCTCATAAACGTAGCAAGCGTTTTTGCCATCTGCTTTACGGTCGACCGATTGTGGTCGAGATTTCTTTGATTGTTTGTGAGGGATAAACATACCGAGCGTATCAAATACAGGGGGGCGGGCACCGTGGCTGGTGTCCGCCCCCCCCTGGCATGGAAGGTTTAAGCCTGTGTGATTCGCGAGCTAGCGAGCCCGCTTAACCTTGGCCGCTGCCTCGACAAACGACTTCCACAGGTCAAAGTCGGTCTCGAGCGTCTTCCACGTGTACTCAGGGTGCCATTGCACGCCCAGGCAGAACGGCTGGCCTTCGACTTCGATGCACTCGGGCACGCCGTCGGTTGCCTTGGCGACCAAGCGCGTGCTTTTACCCAGACGATCGACGCAGCAGTGGTGTGCGGAGTTGGTCTGGATCAGCCTGTGCCCGCCAACCGCGCGCTCCAGCAGCGAGCCCGGCACGACCTCGACAGGATGCACAGGGTCGTTGAGCACGTGGGTATGGCGCCACTGCGTGCGGCCCTCGCGCGCGCCCAGGCTCGGCACGTCCATGCACAGGGTGCCGCCGGTGGCGACGTTGAGCAGCTGCGTGCCGCGGCAGGTGGTAAAGAGCGGCTTTTTGGCGCGGAGTACCTCGTCGACCAGCTTAAACTCAAAACTATCGCGGATTTCGCAGCAGAGGGTGGGGTCGTAGGGTCGATCATCGCCCCAACGTTTGGGATTGACATCGGGGCCGCCGGGAATGGCGATGCCGTCGGCGATGTCGACGTAATGACGGATGACCTCAATGTCCTCGGTGATGGACATCTGCAGCGGCAGGCCGCCGGCGGCAAGGATGGCATCGACAAAGACACTTGCGATTTCCTCGTTGGGGGAGAGCGTCTCTCTTAAAAACGGCTTTGCCTCTTCCCAACGCGGCGCGACGAGGATGAGCGGGCGGTCGGCGGGATCGACGTCGACGTGCGGGGTGTATGACGATGAAGTGCGAGTTCCGATCATAGGTGTTGCTTTCGAATCTAAAGGTGACAGGGCGCATGAGAGACGTAGGACAACACTTTCAATGGATTTGTCCCACGGGGTGGCTGGCTAGTGGCCCTTAATGGAGTTGAGGAAGTCCTGGGCGCGCTTGGTCTGGGGGTGGTCGAAGAACCCGTCGGGCGTGCCGGTTTCCACGATCTGGCCATCGGCCATAAACACGACACGGTCGGCCACGCGGCGGGCAAAGTTCATCTCGTGCGTAATGACGATCATCGTCATGCCCTGCTGCGCCAAGCGCACCATGACCTCGAGCACCTCGTTAATCATCTCGGGGTCAAGGGCACTCGTGGGCTCATCGAAGAGCATGGCCTTGGGCTGCATGGCAAGAGAACGGGCGATGGCCACGCGCTGCTGCTGGCCGCCCGAGAGCTGTGCGGGCACCTTATCGGCCTGCTCGGCAACGCCTACGCGGCTCAGCAGGTCCATGGCGCGCTCGCGGGCCTCGTCCTTGGAGACGCCCAGCACGTCGACCGGTCCCAGCATGACGTTCTGCAGCACCGTCATATGTGCGAATAGGTTGAACTGCTGAAACACCATGCCCAGATCGGCGCGCATGCGGGCAAGATCCTTGCCTTCCTGCGGCAGGGGCTCGCCCTCGATGAGAATCTCGCCCGAGTCGACGGTCTCCAAGCGGTTGATGGTGCGGCACATGGTCGACTTGCCCGAGCCCGAGGGGCCAATCACAACGACGACTTCGCCGCGGTCGACCGAGAGATTGATGTCGTTGAGGACGTGCAGATCGCCGTAGTGCTTATCGACGTGCCTGAGCTCGATCAACGGCTGATTGCCGGTGGATGAGGTGCTCTGTGCCATGGTGCTCGGCTCCTTATGACTCGAAATGGTAAAGCGTTAGCGGATGATGGTCGCGCCGGTCTTGTGCGAAACGTAGACAGCGGCCTTGTTGATCGCGACGTTGATGAGGATGTAGATGACCGCGATCACCAGATAGACTGATACGAGCGCGTCGTAGTTGGTGATGAGCACGCGGGCATTTTGCATGAGGTCGGGGTAGCTCACCACGTAGGCGACGGTGGTGTCTTTGACTACGACCACGAGCTGCGAAATCAACGACGGAATGATAAACCGAATCGCCTGGGGCAATACGATTTTAAAGGTGATTTTGGCCTTGGAGAGACCGAGCGCTTGGGCTGCCTCGACTTGACCACGCGGCACGGCGTTGACGCCGGCGCGGAAGATCTCGGCAAGTACGCCGGCTGCAGCGAGCGCGACGGGAAGCGTGAGCATCCAAAACGACGGCAGTGAAATCTTGTACTGAGGCAGCACCAAAAAGAAGAAGTAGATGAACAGCAGGCTCGGCACGCCACGGAAGAAATCGGTGAGCACGCGGCAGACCAGCTGCAGCGGCTTGATGTCGCTGGTACGGCCGAGCATGAGGGCTAAGCCCAGTACCAGCGCGATGGCGCCGGCGGTGAGCGCGACCTTTACCGTGCCCTCAAAACCGGCAAGCAGGAACTTCCAGGTGGTGAGGTGCGTAAAGAAGTACCAGTAATGGACCGAAAGCTGGCCGGTCACATAAAAGCGCTGCAGTACCAGAGCGATGAGCGCGGCCACGGCAACAAGTGAGATGGCGGTGCCGACGCGAATCTTGGCGCGCATCTTGGGGCCGGGAGCCTCGTAGAGCGCATCGCGCATGGTGAGCGCGGAGGTGGAGTGCTTGCTCATCGGAGGATCCTCACCTTCTTATCGATATAGTTGCCAATGTGGCTCACCACAAAGGCCGTGCCCAGGTAGCCGAGCGCCGAGATAAAGAACGCGGCGACGCCGCCGAGCGAGCGCGTGTTGATGTAGCTCACCACGCCGGTGAGCTCCTGCGGTTTAAGCGGCACCTGACTGCCGAGCGCGGTGGTGAGCATGACGGCGATAAAGAGGTTGGTCATGGGCAGCACGCTCGAGCGCAGCGCCTGCGGAATCACGATCTTGGCGAGGATACGGCTGAAGCTCATGCCCAGCGAGCGGGCGGCTTCCACCTGACCGACACCGACGGTGTTGATGCCGCTCATAAAGTTCTCGGAGCCAAAGGCAGAACCCAGGAGCACTGTGGCGACGATGACGCAGGTGCGGTAGGGCAGGACGACCTTGAGCGACGGCAGCGCATAGACGACGATGATGAGTAGCGCGATGCCGGGGATGTTACGGAAGACCTGGACATACAGGTCGCCAAAGACGCGCAGCGGCTTGAGCGGCGACACGCGCATCACGGTGACAGCGACAGCCAGTACCATGGCGATGGCAAACGACTCGAGCGTCATACCCCAGGTTGCTAGCAACGCGTCGATATAGTTCTGGCCATAGAGCGACCAGAGCTCGGAGAGACTCATGCGGACCTCCCGCCGGTAAGGAAAGGGGCTCCCGTGTGTACGGAAGCCCCGACAACTCAGTGAGGAAACAGTTTAGCGCAATAAAGCGCATCGCGCGTTTCCATATGGTTTCGTAGCGGCCGTTACTAGGTTCGCTGCCTAGGCGCCGATCTCGGGCAGCTCGGGAACATTGGTGTCGCCCGTACGGTCGCCGATGCAGATCTGCCACAGCTCGGTCCAGGTGCCGTCGTCCTCGATCTTCTTAAGGAAGTCGTTGACAAAGGCGACGCCGTCGGAATCGAGCGGCAGGCCGATGCCGTAGGGCTCTTTGCTGCCGAAGGACTTGCCGGCGATCTTGTACTTACCGGGTTCGCGGACCAGGGCGCTCTGCTGCATGTTGTTATCGATGACGTAGGCGTCAACGCGGCCCTGCTGGAGTGCCTGGCGGGCCTCCTCGTCGGTCTTGAACTCCTGCTGGCTGGCCTTGGGAGCGAACTCCTCCAAGATGGCGGGGCCGTTGGAGCCGGACTGGACGGCGACGTTCTTGTCGGCCAGGTCGTCGACGCTCTTGATGTCGTCGTTGTCGGCGAGCACCAGGATAGCCTGCTGGGTGTAGTAGTAGGGACCGGCAAAGGAGACGAGCTTCTTGCGCTCGTCAGTGATGGTGTAGGTGGCAAAGACAGCGTCGACCTGGCCGTTCTGCAGGACGGACTCGCGCGTGTCCGAGGTCACCTGGGTGATCTCGACCTTGTTCTCGCCCAGAATGTAGTTGGACAGGAGCTGTGCGATACCGGCGTCGAAGCCGCGGGTCTGACCGTCCTTCTCGTTGAGGAGGGAGAAGAGCGTGGAGGTCTGGACGCCACCAATCGTAAAGACGCCGGCATCCTTGACGGCCGTAGCCCAGGTGCTGGCGGCGATGGCGTCGTCATCGGCCTTGGGGCCGTCGTTGACGAGCTTGTCGAATGCCTTGGCGTCGAGCGTGGCGGAAACCTCGGTATCCTCGGAGCTCTTGGAGGAACCGGCGGAACCCTTGTCGGCCTCGGTGCTGGTGTCGGAGCAGCCGGCAAGACCAAGGCCGGCGACGGTTGCGAAGGTGGCGGCGACGAAGCCGCGGCGGTCGAGAACGACCTGCTGGGAGAGGTTCTTGCTCATGGTAGAACACCTTTCTCAATAAAATCCCTAGCGGTTGAGTAGAGTTATACCCTATCCCACTCAAATGGGTCAACACGAAATAACTCAGAAACATACTTACCTTATGGGTTATTCTACCTATCAAAGAGGGACAGGCACCTTTGTGGTGGTTCTGGCCGATGCAGCGGCATGCCTTGCTGTTTTGTCTCGATCTGTAACATCTGCAGCCATTTTTGCCGAGTAACTGTTACAGATTGAGATTTTCTCTTCAGGGGGATTCGAATGTCTCGATCTGTAACAGGTAGACGGCCAGAAGGTCTCTATCTGTTACAGATTGAGACAAAGGTCAGGGACTAAGACGTCTTGTATAGATCTGTAACAGTTAGACGGGAATTCGGGCCCTAGATGTTACAGATTGAGATAGTTACAATAAAAATAAAAACTTCCGCAGGGGTGCTTCCCTTGCGGAGGTTTTTTACTCGTTGAGTAGCCTTACGGCCTCGGCGGCCATGTTCTCGACCGTCATGCCGTTCTGAGCGAGCAACTCGTTGGGGTCGTAGCGGTCGGGGAAGCCCTTGGCGATGCCAAAAGTGCGCGTGCGCACGGGCGTGCAGGCCAAGTAGCACGCGACACGCTCGCCCCAGCCACCGTCCAAGATGCCGTCCTCGAGGGTGACGACAACGCGATGCTCGGCGGCAAGGCTGTCGAGGAACTCGCGGTCAAGCTTGGTTGCAAAGCGAGGGTTGACGAGCGTGGCCTCGATGCCGTACTCGGCAGCCAAGCGATTTGCCACGTGCTCGCCCAGCTCAAAGAAGTCGCCAAGCGCGAGCACGGCCACGTCGCGGCCCTGGCGCACCACGTTGTAGCGCGCGACACCGTAATCGGCGTCCTCGGCAGGCGCCAAGTCGGGGCGGCTTACCAGGCCAATGCCGGGCACGCGAATCGCCACAGGATGCTCGCGATGGTCGAGCGACCAGCTCAGCATGGATAGATATTCCTCCATGCAGGCCGGCGCCAGGTAGCGCATGTTGGGAAGACCGCCCAGCATGGAAATATCAAAGAACGAGAGATGCGTCTCGGATGTGGTGCCAAAGATCGACGCGCCAAATACCAGGATGGTTGCGGGGGCGTCGTTGAGGCACAGGTCGTGCCACAGCTCGTCGTAGGCGCGCTGCAAAAACGTGCCGTACACACCAAAGACTGGCTTGGCGCCCGAGCGCGCAAGCGCGGTGGCAAAGGTCACGGCGTGCTCCTCGGCAATGCCCACGTCAACAAACTGCTTGCCTGCCGCGGCGCGAAGCTCGGGCGTAAAGCCCATGATGTAGGGCGTTGCGGCCGTGATGCCCACAACCTGCGGATCGCGCTCTATGGCAGCGCTCAGGGCCTCGCCCGTAATGTCGGCATAGGTGCGCGGCGCAGGCTCGCTCGGATGGCCCGGGCAGAGCTTGCGCCCAGTCGCCATGTCAAACGGACCTACATGATGCCAGCGCTCGGGGTCGCTCTGGGCTGGCTCAAAGCCCTTGCCCTTGGCGGTCGAGACGTGCAGCACGATGGGGTGATCGATATCGCGCAGCTCCTGCAGCGCGTCGACGAGGGCCAACACATCGTTGCCGGCGTCTAAATAGCGGTAGTCGAGCCCCATCGCGCGGAAAACGTTGCGCCTGCAGGTGCCGTTGCTGGCGCGCAGCTCGGCCAGATTGCGATACAGGCCACCGTGGTTCTCGGCAATGGACTGGTCGTTGTCATTGACGACGATGATCAAGTTGCTGTCGAGCTCGGCGGCATTGTTGAAGCCCTCAAACGCCAGACCGCCCGAAAGCGAACCGTCGCCAATGATGGTGATGACGTTGTACGCATCGCCCGCCAGGTCACGAGCGTGCGCCAAGCCGCAGCCCAGGCTCACCGATGTAGAGGTGTGGCCCATGGCGAACAGGTCGTGTTCGGACTCGTCGGGATTGGCAAAGCCAGAGGCCTCGCCGTAGCGTGCCGGGTCGATATAAGTGTACGCGCGCCCAGTCAGCGCCTTGTGGGCATAGGTCTGGTGCGATACGTCAAAGACAATTTTGTCGGTGGGGGAGTTAAACACGCGATGAAGCGCAACCGTAAGCTCAACGACGCCCAGGTTGGGGGCAACGTGCCCGCCGACGGCGGCGGAGCTTTCGAGGATGGCGTGGCGGATCTCGCCGCAGAGCAGCGGAAGCTCGGCGCGATCGAGAGCCTTGACGTCCTCGGGCGTTGTCGTTTGCGTAAGCAGCATCGTTGTGGGTTACTCCATGCGAATCGTGCGCCGGCACTCCCTCGGCCGGCACAATTGCACAAGACAGTCTCGCACATTTTGGCGTTTGATATGTGACGGCGGCGCGGTAATTCGCCAACTGGTGGGGCAAAACGTTTTGTCCGATGCCATACTGATAAGTTCCATGATGATTTTATTCATTGCGTGCAGGCTGCGGCTTGCCGCCGAGCGCCGCCGGAAGGAGGCCGCATGTCCGATACCGTTCGTGCCGAGAAAATCGCGCGCGAGGTCGACGATGCCGCCCGTCAGCTTGCCCAGGCGGGCCGCTTGGACCTGATGCATGAGTTTATCCAACATGGCGATGTGACGGTTTATGCACATGTGACCTCGGTGGCGCGGGCAAGTCTGTCCTTTGCCGAGCGCCTGGGCCGCGTCGGTATCTCCGTCGACCGCTTATCGCTGCTGCGCGGGGCCCTGCTGCACGATTACTTTCTCTATGACTGGCACGATCCCGACCCAAGCCATCGGCTGCATGGCTTTCGCCACCCGTTTTTTGCCTTGGCGCGTGCGGAGGAAGATTTTGAGCTGACGCCGCGCGAGCGGAATATTATCGTACGGCATATGTTTCCGCTGGTACCGGTGCCGCCGACGTGTCGTGAGGCATGGATTGTGTGCCTGGCGGATAAATGGTGCGCGCTGCGCGAGACGATTGCCGGCCGTCTGCCGCGCAAAGGCGGCGCGAACGATTTGAACGAGGGGTCGAGTGACGGCTCGAGCAAAGAATCGAACGAAAAGAGGAGTGGGTAGACGGTGGGAACCGCGATCGACATGGCATTTGACGGCGCGACGCTTGCCGCCTGTCCGCTCTCGGCGCTGGTACTCTCGTTTGCCTTCTACGGTTTTTGCGGCTGGGTATGGGAGTCGACAGTCTGCGCCATGCTCAACCACGGACGCTTTGCCAACAGCGGCTTTTTGCTAGGGCCGTGTTGTCCCATCTACGGTGCGGGCGGCATCGCGTGCTGGTTGCTGCTGCGTGGAATCCCAGACGCCTCGAGCCAGTTTGTCGCTGCCGCGCTCGTATGCAGCGTGATCGAATATAGCGTGGGCGTGCTGTTGGAAAAAACGACGGGTGCCCGGTTTTGGGATTACTCGCATCTGCCGTTTAACCTGCACGGACGCATCTGCCTGTACTGGGCCTGCGCATTTGGCTTGGGTGCGTTGTGTATTTGCCGTTTAGTGGAGCCGGCATTGCTGGGGCTGCTTGGCCATCTGCCGGTGCTGATTGTGCGGCTGTCCGCCTTTATCGTCGCGGTCGCGATGATGGTCGATGCGGTGTGCTCGTTGGCCAGCTGGCGCCGCCTGTCCGATCAGCTTGAGCGTGTGCGTGCCGACCTTGCCGACCGCATCAATGAGTCGCTTGCCGACGCCTCCGACTCTATGCTCGAACGTATTCCCGATTCGGCGATCGACTCGGTGGCGCAGACGCATATCCGCGGTCGCGCCGTTAACGCTTGGCTGGCCGAGCTGGGCGACGCGGCGCTCGATGCCCTGCGCGAGAAGGCTTCGATGCCGACGTTTATCTCGGATGGTGCTCGCGGCCTGGCGCTTGCTGCCCGCCGCGTTGCCGATGCCGCGCCGAGCATGCCGCGTCCGTCGCTCAGTCGTCGCCTTGCCGGCAAGCGCATGAGCCGTCCGGTGCCGAGTGTGTCGCTCAGTCGTCGCGACCTGCGCTTCTTCAATGCCTTTCCGCGCTTGCGCATCAATCGCTACGAGGGCGTCATCCGGGCCACCGATCTCCGCGACCGAGCTCGCGAGCTGTTCCGGCGCTAGGCGGGGCGGGCGCGCTCACGGCTTCCTTGCTCGCGTATTTCCCGTTCGTTTCGCGCCCGTTGCCGCGCCGTTTCCAAGATTGCGGCACCGTTTCCATTCGACAACGCAGCGTTTAACAACGCCGTATCTGGTCTACACCAGTTGCCCCTCGGCCGCATTATGGGCGCCGACAACGTTCATGCGACCAAGGGGGACGAATGTACGATACGGGATCGACAACGTTTATGCTCATCTGCACCATGCTCGTGTTTTTAATGACACCGGGCCTGGCGTTTTTCTATGGCGGTCTGTCTAGGCGCAAAAATGTCATCAACACCATGCTTATGTGCTTTGGCGCCATTGGCCTGGTTGGTGTGCTGTGGATTGTTGCCGGCTGGTCGCTGGCCTACGGCGGCGACGGCTCGAGTCCGTTTATTGGAGGCCTTGACCAGTTGCTGTGCCTACCGGTGCTCAACCAGGTGCTGCAGGCGGCCGAGGGCAATGCCGCGGGCGGTGCCGTCTACCCTCAGATCATCAACATCGCCTTCCAGATGGCGTTTGCCATGATCACCGCCGCTATCGTTACGGGCAGTCTGGCAGGCCGCGTTAAGTTTGGTGCCATGACGGCCTTCCTGGGCATTTGGCTGCTCGTGGTCTATGCGCCGCTCGCCCACATGGTTTGGGGCGGCGATGGTTCCTTTATCGGCGACATCATCGGCGCGCTCGACTTTGCCGGCGGCGACGTGGTACACATTTCGTCTGGTCTCACGGGCCTGATTCTCTGCTTAATGCTCGGCCGTCGTCGCGGCTTTGGCATGGTGAGCTACCGTCCGCATAACGTGCCGTTTGTGGCGCTGGGCGCCGGTCTACTTTGGTTTGGTTGGTTTGGCTTTAACGGCGGCAGCGAGTTTAAGGCCGACGCCGTGGCGGCACTCGCCATCCTCAACACCGTGACGGCCAGCGCGGCGGGCATGGTCTCGTGGCTTGCCGTCGAGCGCGTGCACACCGGTCGTCCCACGCTGGTGGGCGCCAGCACCGGTCTGGTTGCGGGCCTTGTGGTGGTCACGCCGGGCGCGGGCTTTGTCGAGCCGTGGGCGGCGCTGGTCATGGGCCTGATCGTCTCTCCCGTCTGTTACCTGGCCATCAGCCATCTCAAGACCAAGTTCGGCTACGACGATGCGCTCGACGCGTTTGGCTGCCATGGTATCGGCGGCATCTTGGGCGGCGTGCTCACGGGCCTGTTCTGCGTGCCGGAGCTTTCGTGGACCGGTAAGGGCGGCCTGTTCTACACGGGTGACATGTCGCTGCTCATCTCGCAAATCCTGGGCATTGTGGTGACGGTCGCTATTGTGCTGGTGCTCGACTTGGTGATTGCCGCGGTGGTCAAGGCGCTGTTCCGCGGCAGCCTGCGCGTGGACGAGGCCGATGAGGCGCTGGGCTTGGATGCGAGTCAGCACGGCGAGAGCGCTTATCCTTCGTTCTCCGGACTCGATTAGCAGCTTCCCCAAGCACCGCACCTTGCCGTTCAATCGTCGCTCACGTACTTAAGTACGCTTCGCTCCTCTTTCACGGCAATCTGCGGCACTTGGGAAACCTGCTAAGACCAGTCAGTTGAACTTTTTGATTTCTGAGGTTGGTTTGCGGCACCTGGGAAACCCGCGTCTCATGTAAAGGGATACGTTGATTTTTGAGAGGAATTCATTATGAAAAAGATCACGGCTATCGTGCGCCAGGAAAAGCTTGAGGTTCTTAAAGACGCGGTGTTTGCTGCTGATGTTCGCGGCATGACTATCAACCAGGTGCAGGGCTGCGGCGCGCAGCATGGCTGGAAGGAATACGTGCGCGGCAACGAGTTGCTTGTCAACACGATCCCTAAGGTGCAGTTCACCCTCATCTGCGCCGATGAACATGTCGACGGCATTGTCGACATCATCTGCAACGCCGCCCGTACCGGCGCCGTTGGAGACGGCAAGATCTGGATTGAGCCGGTCGAGGAAGTTATCCGCATCCGTACCGGCGAACACGGCCCCGCCGCGGTGTAGGATCGACCGCCTGCCATCCGCAACGTTAAAATGCTGCAATGAGGCACAAGACTTGCGTTGCGGATGGGCGGATTATGGGTCGCAATAAATATCCCGAGGAGACGGTCGCGAAGATTCTCGACGCGGCACTGGAGCTATTCTGCGCACAGGGTTATGAGGGGACGAGTATTCAAGATATCGTTGACCGTCTCGACGGCATGACCAAGGGCGCTGTCTATCATCACTTCAAGAGCAAAGAAGAGATTTTCAACGCCGCGTTTGATCGGGCGATGACTCCGATTGTTGAGCACCGCCGCTCGATGCTTGGCGTCGGTAATATGACCGGAGCCCAAAAGCTCAGGCGGCTGTACGCGCCCGAGTCCGTTGTTCCGCAAATTGAGCTATGGGCACGCATGCATCCTGCGGCGGATCCGGTAAAAAGCTCGCGTCTACTGGCGATGCAGTACCAGGGCTCGTTTGACGAGTCAGCCGATGGCTGTCTCTTGCCAGTGATCGAGGAGGGCATCGCCGACGGCTCCATTGCGTGCGAATGCCCGCGCGAAGCGGCGGAGGCCGTATCGTTGCTGGCGAATCTCTGGTTGCTGCCACTGTTCCGTCCGCTCGAGCCCAAGGAGCGAATGCTCGCTCGTGCACAATGTCTGGCGCAGATGGCCGCTGCGGTGGGACTCGATTTGGGCGAGGAAGTGCTCCAGACAACGGCACGGATTTGGGACGTATGGGACCGCGCTGGGTGGTAATATAGATACCAACGGTATGTAATTGATTTGTGAGGGTAGCCACGGCTGCCCTTTTCAAGTCATTAAATACATACTAGTGGTATGTATAGGGGGTGGGCTTATGGCTGGGCTGAGAGACGTCGGCGTCTCGTTGAAATCAAAAACAGTGCGGTCAATCAGGCTCGCGGAACTTCTGGTTGCGCAGCTGTGCACGTATTCGATGCTGTCGGCGCTGTGCTTTGCGTATCCACTTTACTTGTTCGATTGCAGTGGATCGTCAACGTTATATGGCGTCGTCGTGGCGACGGCATTCATACCCGGCGTACTCGCAACTCCGGTTGGCGGAATCTTGGCGGATAGGGGAAGACATCGCGAGGTCCTCGTGGCCCTTGGCATTGCTCTGATGACTGCATCGCTGCTGTCTATCCCCATGAAGCGCTCGTTGCCTCTTGCGGTCGTCGTAGTAGCGATACTTTGTGTTCAATATGGTGTTCAATCGCTGCTAAAGCCAATGCTCCAAATTGAGACGGTGCACATGGCGGGTGAAAAGAAGGTTGAGCGGGCCACTGCATTGGTTTCGCAGGTGACCATGGTGAGCAATATCTCGGGTCCTGTGGTCGGGACGGCAGTCTATGGGTGCTTTGGCATCGATGCTCTTTGCGCAACCGCGTCGGTGGCGTTTGCGATTTCAGCTCTCTTGTTTGGGGTCGCAATCAAACAAAATGCCTCATCTGAAACGATGGGAGACGGCGCGACTCGTACGACATACCGAAACGATTTTTGGGAGTCGATTCGGTATCTGTTGCAAAATGCATCATTGGTCGCTGTGATTTTGCTTGCGGCCGTTTTGAACCTTGCGTTGGTTGGGCTAACGATTGGCGCTCCCATTATTGTTACAAAGCATCTCGGCATGCAATCGTCCTGCGTTGGGATAGTTGAGGTTGCTCTGGGCTTGGGTGGTCTTACTGGCAGTGGCTTGGTCAGCATTTGGCCGCATCGCTTTTCTCTCAATGGCATATGTCGATATGTTGCGAGGATCTGTTTTGGAGTCGTACCGATTATCGTTACGCTACTGTTCGGCGCAGATGTATGCGTGTTCACCGTGTTTGCGGTTGGTTCGGCATGGATCATGGTGTGGGCAAGCATTGCGTCGGTTGAAATCATCGCGTTTGTTCAGCGGGTAGCGCCGGCTGAGCTCTGCGGAAAAGTGCTTTCGGTCGTTTACATGGTCCTTTCCTGCGCAACACCTATCGGCCAATTGACGTACGGGGTTGCATATGATCGATGGACACCGGCGATTGTATTCGCAGGCATGCTGGCGGTGCTGACGTTGACGACGGCTCTGTTTTATCGGCTGAAAAATCGCTTGCGGCGATTGTCTTAACGTGCTGGGGCACCGTGAATTTGCGGAGGCAGTGGCCCGCCGCGCCGGGACGGCATTGTTTGGGCATGCCTCTCCTTCGTCTACAATATCGTGCAGACGAAGGAGAGGCACGCCCATGATCAAGATGTTCGCGAGTGACTTAGACGGAACGCTGCTGAACGCCCTGCACGAGGCGGATGGGACCATCCGCCGTGCCATTCGCGAGCTGACCGAGGCCGGCCTGCATGTGGTTCCCGCGACCGGACGCTCGACGCTGCCGATCGGCGAGCATGGCTTTACGGGGCTGGCGCTCGATGCCTGCTGCTCTAACGGCTCCATCGTGCGCGACAGTCATGGCGAGGTGCTCAAGACCTGGACCATCGATCCGCAGATCACCGAGGAGCTGCTCAAGGAGTTTCCGGATATCTGTTTTGACTGCTCCACGCCCGACGGCATGTTTTCGAGCGGATCGTTCGAGATGCACCAGGCGGGCTTTAAAAAAGACAGCCCTATCAAGCGCATCGTGATGCGCGGCATGCGTGCGCGTGGCGGGTACCACGAGGAACAGTACTTCGACCAGTCGATCGGTGACATCCTGCGCCACGATGTGTGCAAGATCAACTGTCGCGTGACCTCGCCCGAGCTGGAGTGCGACCTTAAGGCGTATCTGGCCGAGCGCTCGGACCGCGTGGTCAACGCGCCGTTCGATCCGGTGATGTTCGAAATTACGGACGTGGCGTGCAACAAGGGCGAGAGCGTGGCATGGCTGGCGGGCTACTACGGTATTGCCGAGGACGAGGTCGCGGTCTACGGCGACGGCGGCAACGATATCGCCATGCTCAAACGCTTCCGCCACAGCTACGCGACCAAAAACGCTAGCGATGCAGCTAAGGCCGCCGCGAGCGCAACTATCGGCAGTTGCATGGTCCACGCCGTCCCCAAACACATGCTCGCCACCATGCGCAAGCAAAACTCCCGCACCGTCATCGAATAATGTGACAAAGAGACTGCCCCCTCGTCACATTCCAAATATTGCCTTTACGTGTTGATACACACGGTGTGCAATAATACTCGCACTGTGCAATAGCGCACAGGCTGAGTAACAAGGAGGACGCTTGTCCCAGCTCGAGAAATGCGATCGCCGGTCCCTTCGCTCGCAGCGTGCCCTTCGCCAGGCGCTTGCCAGCGAGCTTGCCGAAAGCGGCGACCTTTCGCGCATTAATGTCGCGTCGCTCACCGAGCGCGCTGGCCTTACGCGTCGCACGTTCTATTCGCACTACCGCGATATCCCCGACTTTATCAATCAAATCGAGGACGGCTTGCTGGCCGAGATCCGTGAGCGCATTGAGTTCATTACCGCAGCTCAGCTGCCTGATCTCTATCACAATATCGATGAGCTCGAGCCGGCGCCCGGTTCGGTTGAGCTGCTGCGTTATCTTGCGGCCAACCGCGACTTAATCGGTGCGCTGCTGGGGCCGGGCGGCGACCAGGCCTTCATTAAAAGGATTATCGACACTGCGCGTGAGGCTGTGGTGCCGCGTGCGCAGACGGGCATTTTGGGCCTGGCGCTGGGCACGTTCTTTGACTACTACGTCACCTACGTCGTGAGTGCCGAGGTCGGCATGATTCAGCGCTGGTTTGAGCGTGACCTTTCCGAATCGCCCGAGGCCATGGCGCGCATTATGACGGTGCTCGCTTTTGTTCGTCCTGGTGACCTGTATGGCCAACCCATCGATATCAACGTGCCGGAATACGGCATGAAGCTATTGAACTTGCAGCTCGAGGACGCGGCCGACACCGCCGCAACCGTCGAGTCCAACAACTAAGAGGAGAGACAGATGAGCAAACTCGTCGAGGGCATCAAGGATCGTATGGTTGCTGCCGCACGCGAGGCCGCGCCCGCCGTGGTGGACGCCGCGCAGAAGGCCGCGACCGCGGCAGCCGAGAAAGTTGCCGAGGCAGTTGCCGATGCCAAGAACGCGGCAGGGGAGACGTCCGTTACTAGCGAGCCCGCCACCGCCGCTGAGCCCATAGCCGCCGCCCACGCCCCCGAAGGCGCGATCTTCAATCCCGAGAACGCCCGCGGCAACCTACACCTGGGCATCGACGTGGGCTCCACCACTGTTAAGCTCGCCGTGCTCAACGACGACAACCAGATCGTCTACGCCAAGTACCAGCGCCACCACACCGACGTCCGTGCCTGCGCCCGCGACCTGTTCGAAGGCGCTGCGACCGTGCTGCCGACGGCCCAGATGACCTGCGCCATTACCGGCTCGGGCGGCCTGCTGCTGTCCCAGTGGCTCGACCTGGAGTTTGTCCAGGAGGTCATCGCCAGCAAGCGTGCCGTCGAGACCCTCATCCCGGCCACCGATGTCGCCATCGAGCTGGGCGGCGAGGACGCCAAGATCATCTACTTTGATAACGGCATCGAGCAGCGCATGAACGGCACCTGCGCCGGCGGTACGGGCGCGTTCATCGACCAGATGGCAACCCTGCTGCACACCGACGCGAGCGGCCTCAACGAGCTCGCGGCCAACGCCACCACCATCTATCCCATCGCCAGCCGCTGCGGCGTCTTTGCCAAGACCGACGTCCAGCCGCTGCTCAACGAGGGCGCCCGCCCCGAGGACGTGGCCGCTTCCATCTTCCAGGCCGTTGTGACCCAGACCATCTCGGGCCTGGCGTGCGGCCGTCCCATCCGTGGCAACGTCGCCTTCCTGGGCGGCCCGCTGCAGTATCTCTCCGAGCTGCGCCACCGCTTCTACCTCACGCTCAACCTGGACGAGGAACACCGCATCGTGCCCCAAAACGCTCACTTGTTTGTGGCGAGCGGCGCCGCCATGGCGCACGAGTCCAACAAGCTCAGCACGTTCCCGCAGCTCATCGAGGCCATCGACAGCTTGGGCGACACGCAGGGCGCCGAGGTCGAGCGTCTGAATCCGCTCTTTGCCACCGACGAGGACTTTGCCGAGTTCAAGGGTCGCCACGACCAGGAAGTCGTCCCCAAGGGCAAGCTCGACGGCTACACCGGCCGCGTGTTCATCGGCATCGACGCCGGCTCCACCACCATGAAGGCCGCGCTCGTGGGCGAGGACGGTCAACTGCTGCACACTTGGTACGGCAACAACAACGGTGACATCCTGGGCACGGCCAAGGTCATCATGGCCGATTTCTACAACCACATCCCCGCGGGCTGCACCATTGGCCACGTGACCACCACGGGCTACGGCGAGGCGCTGCTCATCGAGGCCCTCAAGGCCGATTCCGGCGAGATCGAGACCGTCGCCCACCTGCGCGGCGCCAAGGCGTTCCTGCCCGGCGTCGAGTTTATCCTGGACATCGGCGGCCAGGACATGAAGTGCCTGCGCGTCAAGGACGGCGTGATTGAGCACATCATGCTCAACGAGGCCTGCTCGTCGGGTTGCGGCAGCTTTATCGAGAGCTTCGCCGTCTCTATGAACATGGACGTACGCGCGTTCGCCGATGCCGCCATCCATGCCAAGGCCCCCGTCGACCTGGGCAGCCGCTGCACGGTCTTTATGAACTCGCGCGTCAAGCAGGCGCAGAAGGAAGGCGCCACGGTGGGCGACATCGCGGCCGGCCTGTCTTATTCCGTCATCAAGAATGCCCTGTTCAAGGTCATTAAGCTGCGCGATCCCAAGGAGATCGGCAGCCAGGTGATCGTTCAGGGCGGCACCTTTATGTCCGACGCCACGTTGCGCGCGTTCGAGCAGCTCACCGGCGTTCACGCCGTGCGTCCCGACATCGCCGGCTGCATGGGCGCCTACGGTGCGGCCTTGCTCGCCCGCGATCGCGCTGGTGCCGACGGCACCTCGACCATTCTTTCTGCCGAGGACATCGCACACCTCACCGTGACGCAAAAACACGTCCGCTGCGGCCGTTGCTCTAACAACTGCCAGCTCACCGTCAACGACTTTGGCGGCGGCAGGCGCTTCATTACCGGTAACCGCTGCGAGAAGGGTGCCGGCCACAAAAAGCAAAAGACCGAGGCGCCCAACCTCTTCAAAAAGAAGAACGATCTGCTCTTTAACCGCGAGGTGCTGAGCCCCGACGAGGCCCCGCGCGGCACCGTCGGCATCCCGCGCGCGCTCAACATGTACGAGAACTACCCCTTCTGGCACGCGTTCTTTACGCGCTTGGGCTTTAGCGTGCAGCTGTCTGACCAGTCGAGCAAAAAGACCTACCAGGCGGGCATCGAGTCCATGCCGTCCGAGAGCGTGTGCTATCCGGCCAAGATGAGCCACGGCCATGTGATGAACCTCATCGACCGCGATGTCGACTTCATTTGGATGCCGTGCGTGCGCTGGGAGCGCAAGGAGGATCCGACCGCCGGCAACTGTTACAACTGCCCCATCGTCATGAGCTACCCCACGGCGTTGGCACTCAACATCGACGAGATCCGCGAGCAGAACATCGAGTTCCTGTACCCGTTTGTGCCCTATCATGACAAGACCGAGCTCAAGCGCCGTCTGTACCAGGTGCTCGCCGTCGACCGTGTGGCCGATGCTGAGGCCGGTCGCGGACGCGTGCGCGGTCCCAAGATCACGCGCTCCGAGGTCGATGCCGCCGTCAACGCCGCCTTTGAGGCCGATGCGCGTTTCCACGAGGACATCCAGACCATGGGCGAGGAGGCTCTTAAGTGGGTCGAGGACCACGGCGGTCACGGCATCGTGCTCGCCGGTCGTCCCTACCATAACGACCCCGAGATCAACCACGCCCTGCCCGAGCTTATCTCGAGCTTTGGCTTTGCGGTCTTTACCGAGGATTCGCTCGCGCATCTGGTAAAGCCCGAGCGTCCGATTCGCGTCGTCGACCAGTGGATGTACCACAGTCGCCTGTACGCCGTCGCCCGTTTTGTGACGATGCGCAACGACCTGGACCTGATCCAGCTCAATTCCTTCGGCTGCGGCCTCGATGCCCTGACCACCGATCAGGTGCAGGAGATCCTGGAGGCCAGTGGCAAGATCTACACCGTGCTCAAGATCGACGAGGTGTCCAACCTGGGCGCCGCGCGCATTCGCATCCGCTCGCTCATGGCGGCACTCAAGGACCAGGAGGCCGAGCGCTTGGCCGAGGCCACGGCTGCGGGCAAGGTCTTTGAGCAGGGCGACGCTGCGCCGGTGGCGCCCTCCACGGATGCCCCCGCGTTCGCGAGCCGCAAGTACACGTTCGAGGCTCAGCGCGAGAGTGCTTCGACCGCATGGCCCAAGGTGCCCTTTACCGAGCAGATGCGCGACGAGGGCTATACCATCCTGTGCCCGCAGATGGCGCCGATCCACTTTGACCTGGTCAAAGAGGTGTTCCGCGGTGCCGGCTACAACTTGGAGCTGCTGCCCTCGACCGACCACGATGCCGTCGAGGCTGGCCTGCGCTATGTGAACAATGACATTTGCTACCCGTCGATTCTGGTGACGGGCCAGATTATGGAGGCCATCGAGAGCGGTCGGTACGACCTGTCCAAGACCGCCGTGGTCATCAGCCAGACCGGCGGCGGCTGCCGTGCCACCAACTACATCGCGCTCATCCGCAAGGCCCTGCGCGAGAGCGGCCACCCCGAGATCCCGGTGATCTCGCTTTCGGCCGTGGCGCTTGGCGAGGACAACCCCGGCTTCAAGCTGACGCCGGCGCTGCTTAAGCAGGCAGTCTACGCGGTGCTCTTTGGCGACGTGATGATGCAGATGCTCTACCGCTGCCGCCCGTACGAGGCCACGCCCGGTGCCGCCAACGCGCTCTATGAGGAGTACATGGCGCGCGCTCGCAAGCTGGCGCCCAAGTTCAACAGGCATAACTACACCAAGCTGTGCCGTGAGGCCATTCGCGCGTTCGACACCATGCCACTTGTGGGCGAGGGCACCAAGCCGCGTGTGGGCGTGGTCGGCGAGATCCTGGTCAAGTTCCACCCCACGGCCAACAACCACGTGGTCGATGTCATCGAGCGCGAGGGCTGCGAGGCCGTGGTGCCGGGCCTGCTCGACTTCTTCCTGTACTCCATGAGCAACGCCGAGCTGCAAAAGGACGAGCTGGGCAGCTCCGCTACGACACGTGCGGGCATGCAGGCGCTCATCAAGCTCGTGGACTGGATGCGTACGCCGGTTGAGGAGCTGCTCGAGAAGTCCCAGCGCTTTGAGGCGCCCGAGCGTATCGGCACCATGGCCGACAAGGCCCGCACGGTGCTATCGGTGTGCAATAACATGGGTGAGGGGTGGCTGCTCACAGCCGAGATGCTCGACCTGATCGACCACGGTGCGCCCAACATCATCTGCACGCAGCCCTTCGCGTGCCTGCCCAATCATGTGGTGGGCAAGGCCGTAATCAAGGAGCTGCGCCGTCAGCATCCCGAGAGCAACATTGTCGCGGTGGACTACGACCCCGGTGCGTCCGAGGTCAACCAGCTCAACCGTATTAAGCTCATGATCAGCGTGGCGAAGGAGAACATGCGCGCCGGTAAGGGCTTTAAGCTCGAGAAGGTGGCGCCGCTCGCGATGGACGAGGTCACCGGCCAGATGCGTGCTCATGACGGCTGTGTGAGCTGCGGGCCGGCCAGCGAGGAGGCCGTGGCATCGGTCGCCGAGCGCCTGGGACGCGGCATTAAGAAGTAACTGGCCTGCTATGGGCTAGATATGGGACAAACGGGTGGCAGCCGTACCGGTTACCACCCGTTTTTACTGGACATCTGTTGCGTAAACGGTCCAACTATCACCCCCTGCGAACTTAGATTTCGGAAGTATGCGGCAAAATTTGAATAGGCCGAGCACGCTGGATATGTCCAAGCTCTGTGCCTGCGGTTTTATTGGTGAAAAACCGGGGTGTGCTCGAGGGCTCCGGAATTTGCCGCATACTTCCGAAAACAACGTCTCGGTGGCACCAAAAATTGCCTCCAGAACCCTGAGATAATGAACATATGTAGCCGTTCGCCGCAAATTATCGTCCGTTCATGGAACCTATCTCCAACGAGTTGTAACCATATGGTTTGATGTTGGAAACATATGATTGCCGGCGGGCCGTAGGTGACGTTTGCGCTGATATCGGAGGTACCAAGTATGTTTCGTGCTCCGTTAAACAAGTATCGGGCTGGCTAACATGAGCCGCCGTTTTGTCTCGATAACCCTTGCAGTGGTCTGCCTGGCTGTGCTCCTGGGCGCTACAGGGCTGTTTGCTATAAGCCGAGAAACGTCCTATATGCAGGAATGCGTTTCCGAAGGCTTTGCCATTGATGGTTACTATCGGGATGACAAAACGAGTCGGGAAACCCTGGCTTTTCTTGAGGAGGACAACTGTCGATGGCAGCTGGTCGACCAAGACGGAATCTGCACAGACGGGCAGTTTAAGCGTACGGATGACCCCAACATCCTGTTATTAAAGAAGGAAAACGGTGAAGAATTCGGTACGGTCCACGTGGCGTATATTTCGCGTCGACGCGATCAGGGTTGGCTCTACCTATTTAGAGATACCAAGGTGACCCGCTTTAATCTGGTGAGCACTTATCCGGCGTTTATGGTGGAGTCCGGCGATGTCGATGTGGAAAGTTGATTTACGGCAATAAAGCAGCGAGCGGGGGCGCGGTCATGAACTACGCCCCCGCTTTTTGCTCGTATTCGTGCCGCGTCTGCGCCTCGTCTCGGCCTGCGCCCTGCGTTACCTCACATCAAACTCCACGCGATCGAGTTCGGGTACATTGAGGTCGATGAGCTTGCGGGCGACGTGGCGGTCGTGCGCCCCGAGCGCCTCGCTTGTCGTCACGTGGGCGACAATCTCACGCTCGACAATGCCTTCTTCGTTGCCCTCAGTTGCCGAGGTCTCGACGGCAACGGTGTAATCCTTAAAGCCCGGCAGCACCGCGGCAAGCTCGCGCGTGGTCTCAGTGATGCCGTAGCCGTCCTGCACGCCGGCCTGCGCCGAGCCAATGGACCCCGCGGTCATAACGATGCAGGGGATGGCAAAGATGATCGTGTCCACGATGATGCGGCGGCGCACTTTGCGCGACAGCTCGTCGACCTCGGCATTTTCCTCGGCGGTCACAATGCCGTCGCCGTTGAGGTCACGCTTGAGCGGCACGCGCAAAAGAAGTAGTACGGCTTCGGCCGCCAGCGCGATAAAGACGACGTTGATGCCAAACTCGTAAAGCGCCGAGAGAAACAGCGACCCGCTTGCGATGGCGATGCCATAGCCCGCCGCGCACAGGGGCGGCATGAGCGCGGTCGCCACGGCCACGCCGGCGATGAGCGTTGCGGGCTCCTGGTCGCGTGAGTTGCCTAGGCCGCCCGCAAAGCCGCCGGCGAGCGCGACGGCGAGGTCCCACACGGTGGGCGTCGAGTTGTCGATAATGGCGGCTGTGGTGGCGCCAAGGGGCGAGAGCTTAAAGTACAACGTGGATGTGACCAGGCAAAAGGCCATTTGCAGCGCAAGGCCGGCGACGGCTTCGACGGTAATCTCGCGGTCGAGCGTGGCGATGCCGTATGCCATGGCAAGGACCGATCCCATAAGCGGGCAGATGAGCATGGCGCCCACGATGGCGATGTCCGAGTCGATATCGAGGCCGATGCTTGCGATGAGCATGGCGATGATGAGGATGCACAGGTGAGAGCCGGTCAGGCGTGCCCCGTTTACAAAGCGCTTGCGAATCACGTGGTAGGGCGCGCGACCCTCGCGAATATTGAACGCTTGCTTTAGGAAGCGGGTGGCGTTCTCCATGGCCTCGCTATGGGCGGGGCGGATGCCGTGGCGCCGGTGATGGCGTTCGCGTAGTCGCTTGATCTGTTGTTTGTCGAGTTCCATGTCCACCTCGTTCTGGCACGGGCCGCGCAACGCGCCCGTTGTCCTAACTCTACACCGTGGCGGGCGGGGTGTCTGTTGGATGCGGGATCCGATAGGGCGGATGACGCGGGAGCAAATGCAAATCACAGGCTCAATTCGATCCCGCAAGAATATGATGCACCAGCTCCTACATATGTGACGAAATTGTGAAGCACGAGAGCGCGAATTTCAAAAAAATCCGCTGGTGACCAATGTTGCGCAACAGAATTCAAAAATCGGCACCTACAGTTTGAATCGTATGGATACATCCGTGTCAAAGGGAGAAAGCCATGGCAAACTACAGTCCACAACACTTTGAGCCTCGGGCTAAGGCCGTCAACGTCAAGGGCGTTGCCAACCGCGCCGTCGCAACCGTTTTGACGGCGGGCCTCATCGCTCAGCCGCTCATGTCGCCGCTGGCGGCAATCGCCGCACCGACGGCAGATAACGGCGATTCTGTTCAGGGGGGGGGTAGTTCTGTAGAGAACACCGTTGCCGCCGGTAACCAAGCGGTCGTAAAGACGGCTGCCCAGCTGGCCGAGGAGTCGGCAAAGCAGTTCAAGGACGCTCAGGCCGCCTACGATGCCGCCCAGAAGAAGGCCGACGCGGCGGGCCAGTCTCAAAAGCAGGCGCAGCAGCAAAAGAATCAGGCCTCGCAGGCCGTGACCGATAACGCCGCCGAGCAGAACGCAGCAGAAGTCGCCGCGCTCCAGGAGAAGATTGACGAGCTCAAAGCCGCCGTCGAAAAGACCGAGCAGCAGCAGAAGAAGCTGGGCGACCTGAACGATCGGCTCGAACAGGCCAACAAGAGTGTCGAGGATAAGACCCAGGCGCTCAAGGACGCCAAGGCAAAGCAGGATGAGGCCAAGAAGGCCCTCGATGATGCCCAGGCCAAGCTCGAGGCCATGGGTATGGACGAGTACGAGGCCGCCAAGAAGGCCGTCGAGGACGCGCAGGCAAAGCTCGATGACGCCAATAAGGCCGTTACTACTGCACAGGCCAATCTGGACCAGGCCAAGGCTGCCGAGGCCAGCGCCCAGCAGGAAAAGCAGAATACCGAGGCGGCTTTGACGACTGCCCAGGCCAAGAAGCAGGAGACTGCCGCTGCTCTCGCAGCCGCAACCACCGCGCGCGATAACGCCCAGCAGAAGTTCAACCAGGCGCAGGCCGCGCTCGATGCTGCCGTCTCGGGTACGGGTGTTGACCTGAGTGCGCTTGAGGCCGCCAAGAAAGCTGCTGCTGGTGAGCTCAAGACCGCGCAGGCGGAGCTCAATGCCGCGACGGATGCCGACGCCACCGCACAGACAAATCTGCAGGCCGCCCAGGCTGCCGTCGCTGCCGCGCAGGAGAAGGCCAACGCCGCCAACGCTGCTGTGGCATCTGCCCAGTCTGCATACGATGCGGCAAACAAGGAGTACAAGGACGCGGCCAGTAAGCGTGACGCCGCGAAGACGGCATACGAGCAGGCCCAGCAGACCGAGGCCGACAAGAAGGCGGAGTACGATAAGCTTGTCGAAGTTCGCAAGCAGAAGCGCAGCGAGTGGGAGGCAGCCTGCGCTGCTTCGAACGCCGCGGAAAAGGCTTATGACGCTGCTAATGTCCAGGTTGAGGCTCTTGAGCAGCAGATTGCTGAGCTCAAGTCCAACATGACCGTTGACCAGGAAGTCATCAGCCAAGGTATACTCGGCTTCATGAACTATATTAGCGACGGCAGCCAGTTCACAGCCACGCAGAAAAAGAACGCCCAGGAAGCCGTATCGATGCTGACCGGTGCCGCTGACAAGGCCGAATGGTATGACCAGTACGTCGATCAGGACATGTCTCGCGACACCAACCCGCTTTCCTTGGAGCAGATGCGCAACGCCCTGACATATCTCGACACCCAGAACAACCTCCGCAAGGCGAACGGTCAGTCGGCGCTCAGCGTCAGCCTCCGCATGACTGCGGCAGCCGCTCTTAATACATCATATTCATCGAACATCTGGGGACACTCGAACTGTTACTTCGACAACGGCGAAAATCTCGCTGGCGGAGGCGGCGCATATACCGGCGGCGAGACCGAGGATACGCTTGGCTGGCCATATACCGGTCTCTACACCCAGGAGAAAAAGGCATTCGATAAGTACGTCGAACAGTATGGTGACGCACTTGGAAGCCATCGATATGATTCATACTATATCTACCAGCACTACTACAGCATCTACAAAGAGTGCGGGCACTATCTCAACATCATCGATGCCGGCACGAAGGCTATCGGTATCGCGACCGGTAGCGGTAAGAACACCGATTCCGAGGTAACCATATTCGATTACAGCGCTGATGACACTCAGGCCGATTTCACTGTCTCCGAGTTCAAGAAACTCCTCAACGACTACATCGATTCCGCTTACAACGCAGGCGGCACGCAGGAGCAGAAGGAGCAGCTCAAGGAGCTTCAGGGCAAGCTCGCCGAGGCGCAGAAGAACTTTGGAACTACTAGGAAAGCTTACTTCGCAGCTGTAAACGGGCAGGATGCCGCCCAGGACGCTTTCACCGCAGCAGATGTGAACATGAACACCGCCAAGGGTGAGTACGAGAAGGCTAAGTCCGACACCGCCGCCGCGAAGACGGCATACGACGCCGCGAAGGACGCACTCGGCGGAATCGACATCGAGTCCCTCAAGCAGAACCTCGATGCCGCCAAGAGCAAGGCCGCCACTGCCCAGGCAGCTCTCGATAAGGCAAACGCCACGCTTGCTGACAGCAAGACGAAGGCAGCCGAGGCCGCTGCTCACAAGGCGAAGGCTCGCAGCGCCCGCGACGCCGCCAAGACAAAGTCCGAGCAGGCCAATGAGGCGTATGACAATGCCACTGCTTCGGTCAAGGATCTTACCGCCAAGCGCGATGCCGCCAAGACGGATCTTGCGAACAAGCAGGGCACGCTTAACGATGCCAAGAAGGCCGACGACACTGCCCAGGCTGGCGTTGACAAGGCTCAGGCCGCAGATGTGCACGCCGCGACCGCTCTTTCGGGCGCCAAGCAGGCAGTTGCCGCCAAGACGCAGACCCTGTCCGACGCACAGGCGAAGGCCAAGGCCGCCGAGGGCGAGCTGGCTACCGCGAACAAGGCCTTCGAGCGCTTCGCCGGCGCTCAGAAGGCGGTCGACGACGCCAAGGCCGCCTATGACGCTGCCGTCACCGGTGTCGCCGATGCCCAGAAGCAGCTCGAGGCCGCCAACGAAGCCGTCGTCGATGCGAACCTCGATATCGTCAAGGCCAAGGCCGAGCTTGCCAACGACGAGGCGCTCAAGGCCGATCTTGAGGCTGTCGACCACAAGGCATCCCTTGCCGCGGGCACGACGGGTAACGAGAAGCTGGTCAAGCTGAACGCTGCCTACGCTCGCTATAAGGCCGCCGTCGATGCCGCCGCTGGTCTCAAGGCTGCTCTGAGCGATGCCGATGCCAAGCTGTCCGATGCCAACGACGCCTATGCCGCCGCGCTTGCCGAGCTTGGCGATGCCAAGGATGCCCTGGCTGCCGCTCAGGCCGAGTACGACAAGTATCATCCCAAGGCTGAGCCGCAGGCCAAGCCTCAGGTTGCGCAGGCTGCTGCAAAGGTCTCCGTTGCCAAGAAACAGGCTGCGCCTGCCGCGCTCGCCCAGACCGGTGATGACTCCGCGCTTGCGGGCGAGGTCTTCGTTATCGGCGGTATTACACTCGTGGCTGCGGGTGTGACGCTCGGCGATCGTCGTCGCAAGCAGATGTAGCGTTTCGAGCGTAGTTTCTGCAACGAACTTCGGTTCATAGCGGGACCGTCTCGATAGCCAAACGATAAGGCCGGCGCGCTGTCATACGCAGCGCGCCGGCCTTTCTTTGCGTTGGTATCAAAAAGCCCGGTCGGCAGCCGCAAAAGCTACCGACCGGGCAAGTCGTAGGCAATATGGTTGCCGTCGAGCAGCTGCTCAGCTTAGCCCAGCAGGCTTAAGCCCACGGAGACAAACGCCAGGATAACGCCGACGATGGACTCGCCGCCGAGCAGGCCGCTGGCGACAACCAGGCCCTGTTCCTGGAAGGCGGCGTCCTTGGCAGCCCTCTCCTCGTCAGAAAGACCAGCGGTGGCGTCGCGGTGGGCGGACCACTTGTCGTAGGCGAGCTTGACGCAGGAGCCCAGGAATGCCGTGAGTGACATGTAGAACGGCAGATACACGCCCAGGCCGATCATCATGGCCGGAATGCCGAGCCAGTACATGACGATGCCGGCGATAAAGCCGCCGGCGAACCACGGCACGCTCGGGATGCCCGAGACCATGGTGGCGACCACACTTGCCTGCGCGGCAACAAAGCTCTTGTCGGGGCCAAAGGCGTCCGGGCCATAGGCGGTGACGAGCGCGACCATGACGGCTGCGGCGACCAAGGCGCCCACGATGCCGCCGATGGCCTGGCCGATCCACTGTGCGCGCGGGTTGGTGCCCAGCACGGCACCGGCCTTAAAGTCGTTCATGACGTCGCCCGCAAGGCCGCACGCCACGGCTACGATGCCGGCGATAAAGAACAGCTTGACCTGAGCGATCTGTGCGAAGGCAGCCACGATGAGCATAACGATGAGGCCAAAGATTTCCATGGGGTCGATGCCCGTCTGGCCGCAGCTCTGTGCGCTCATGATGGTGGTGACAAAGGTGAACAGCGTGACGATGACGGCCGGAACGGGGCCAAGGTCAAGCACGATGGCGATGACCACGGCGATGGCGGCAGCGCCTAGGCCGATGATGCCGGCGTCGAGCTTAAGGGAGCCCGAGATGAGCGACTGCTCGTCGGTGTCGGTGGAGCTGTCGGCGGCAAGACCGCGGACGATGCCGGCGATCTGCGGCAGGATGTCCTTGAGGACGACGGCGACGCCAAAGCCCATCATGAGACCCATACCCAGGGACTTGACGATGCCCTGCGCGGTTACAACGTCGAACAGACCGGCAGCGGTGCCGCCCACAATGATGCCAAAGTTGCCTAGCAGGGCACCGGCAAACCAGAAGGCGACCGGGGCGAAGCCCACGAGGAAGCCGACGGAGAGCAGCATGGGCGAGTTGTAGATGCCAAAGGTCACGCCGGGGATGTTGAGCGTGCACAGCATGCTGGGCACCACGCCCAGGGCGTCACGAAGCACGCTGTAGATGCCGGCGATGGCCATGGAACCAAAGAGCTGCTTGCCGGTCTTGCCGCCGGCCTCGGTGGCGCGCAGGGTCTGAGCTGCGGCGTTGCCGGTGGGGAACTCCAGCGCGGCGTCCACGATAAAGTGACGGTGGATGAGCGCGGTGGCCAGCAGACCCAGGATAGTGCCGGCGAGTGCCACGATAAACATGTCGAGCCAGCTGATCTGGTCGGCATAGCCCAGCATCCAGGCACCCGGGATGGTAAACGCCAGGCCGCCGGCGACCATGGCGCCTGCGGACATGATGGTGTGGGTGACGTTTGCCTCGTTGAGGCTGGCGTTGCCCATGAGCTTAAGGAAGAACAGCGAGATGACGGCAGCGAAGACGATCGGCCAGGGGAGTGCGCCCATCTTGAGGGCGGTGTAGGCCGAGCTTGCCGTGATGATCACGCAGCCAAGGACACCGATGACGACGCCGCGCAGCGTGAGTTGCCCGCGCATCGAGGCGCGGTTCGAGGGATTGCTCATATAGAACTCCTTTGCGTATATCCGCTTCCCCCGGGAGCGCCGCTACGGATACGGCGCGGGAAGTCGGGTTACCAAGGGCCGCCGCGTGAGCTCGCGCGCGACCGCGCACCAGTATAGCCGCAAGCTAGTCATTTTGGGATGACTGGTTTAGGTAGGCGATATACTGCTGGGCAGACGAAAGGAGCGCCGACGATGCTTAATGGGTGCGCATATATATTGACGGTCGACGTGGGCAACACGTTCATTCGCTTTGGCCTGTTTGCCGAGGATTCAGCCGCGGCACAGGAATGCCCGCTCGCGACGTGCGAGATCACCACGCCGTCGAGCATCACAGCCGACGAGGCGCGCATGAGGCTCGCGCAGGTCATGGGTGCACTGGCAGCCGATGCGGGCATGCCGGGCGCGCTTGTGCCCACGGCTGCCGTGCTGAGCTGCGTGGTGCCGGCGCTCGAGCGCCCGTGGAAGACGGCGCTTTCCCGTACATGCACGGGGCGTGTGCTCACGGTGGGGCCGGGCCTCAAGACCGGCATGCCCGTGCACTACGACGATCCGGCCGAGATCGGCCCCGACCGCATCGCCGACGCCGTGGCTGCCCGCGCCGTCTACGGATCGCCGTGCATCGTGATTGACCTGGGCACTACGACCAATATTGAGGTCATCGATGCGCGCGGTACCTTTGTCGGCGGCGTCATCGCGCCGGGTCTGGCGCTCGGCGCCCGCTCGCTCTCGGCTGCTGCGGCACGCCTGCCGCAGGTCGAGCCCTCGGCACCCACGCATGTAATCGGCCGTAACACGCGCGAGGCGATGCGCTCGGGCGTGGTTCTGGGCGAGGTGGCCCGCATCGACGGCATGCTCGACATGGTGCTTGCCGAGATGCGCGCGACCAAGGCCGCGGGGGAGGGCGACGTGCCCATCGTCATTACCGGCGACGACGCTGAGGCACTCGCGGCGTTGGTCGGCCACAGCCTGACGGTCGACGACGCGCTGACGCTGCGGGGCCTCGCCGAGCTCTACCGCATCAACCAAAAGCCCCGCCGCGTGTAAAAGTGAGGGCGCCGGTGGGACAAACGCCTCCACCTTTCACCTGCTACAATGGGTCAAACTATTGCGATTACGGAGGTGTCTGCCATGTCGGACGATCTTCATCAAACTTCGTCAGGCAAGCGCCTGGACGTCATTAGCTGGGACGAGTTCTTTATGAGCGTGGCCATCGCCGCGCAGCGCCGCAGCAAGGACCCCAACACGCAGGTGGGTGCGTGCATCGCCAGCACCAACCACCGTATCCTTTCGGTGGGCTACAACGGTACGCCCTCGGCGCTCAACGACGACTTTTTCCCGTGGGGTACGAGCGACGACCCGCTACAGGACAAGCATAACTACGTAGTCCATGCCGAGGCCAACGCCGTGCTCAACTACCGCGGCTCGCTTAAAGACCTTGAGGGATCCACGGTCTACGTCACGCTGTTCCCGTGCCACGACTGCGCCAAGATCCTGGCGCAGGTGGGCGTGGGCGAGGTCGTCTACCTGGACAATAAGTACGCCGATACCGACGACGGCCGCATCAGCCGTCGCATTCTCGACTCCTGCGGCATCAGCTACCGCCAGGTTATCGTCGATGTCCACATTGGCACCGGGGAACAAACTCAGCAGTAGCGGCAGCGTGTGCTAGCGCCGGGCGTCGGCAAAAGCAGCTAAAAAAGCCCCGTCCCAAATTGACTACTCGTGAAAGTCGCGTCTGCGCGCATGGACGGCTCGTGAGCGGGTACATGGCTGTAGTAACATAGCTTCTGTTCGCGGGCGCGCCCGCGTAATTGTGAGAAAGGAGCCCCTGTGGCTGTTAACGAAGAGCTGCTTAAGAAGGTTCTTGAAGAGATTCGCCCCAACCTGCAGGCCGATGGCGGCGATATGGAGTATGTGGGGGTCGACGACGAGGGTGTTGTCAAGCTGGAGCTGCAGGGCGCCTGCGCCGGCTGCCCCATGAGCTCGCTAACCCTTTCCATGGGTATCGAGCGCATCCTGAAGGAGCATGTGCCCGGCGTTACCCGCGTTGAGCAGGTCAATGCTTCCGGCGAGGCCGAGGACCTGTACGACGAGTACGCGCCGTTCTAAGACGCGAAAGCTGCGGACGGTACGCTCCGCATAGACGTTACGTCCAAATATGCGGCTGCGAGCGTAAGGCCCGCGGCCGCATATTTGGACGTAGGGAGCAGGGGATCGATATGCTCAACGACCTCTACCATATGCTTGATCCCGTCGCGATCTCGGCGGGCCCCATCACTATCTACTGGTACGGCCTGGCCTACGTGGTCGGCGCCCTGCTCACGGCGGTCGTTATGTACCGCACGCAGCGTCGTTGGGGCTTCGACATTACGATCGATGACCTGACGAGCGTCGTGGTCGGCGCGGTCTTTGGCCTCATCATCGGCGCGCGCCTGTTTTACGTCGTCTTTTACGGCGATGGCTACTATTGGACCCACCCGCTCGAGATCTTTGCCACCAACGAGGGCGGCATGAGCTTCCACGGCGGCCTGGTGGGCGGCATCTTGGGCGGCATCATCGTGTGCCGCATGTATAAGCTCGACGCCTGGACCGTCGCCGACCTTGCCGTGATCGGCGCCCCGCTGGCCCTGTGCCTGGGACGCTGCGCCAACTTCGTAAACGGTGAGCTGTGGGGTAAGCCGACCGATCTGCCCTGGGGTGTGGTCTTTGGCGGCACCGCGGGCGATGTGCCACGCCATCCCTCCCAGCTCTACGAGGCGTTTCTTGAAGGCATCGTGCTCTTTTGCATCCTGCAGGTGCTCAGTCGCAAAAAACCGCTGCTGCCCCAGGGTACGTTTATGGGCGTGTTTGTGATGGGCTACGGCATCGTCCGTTTCCTCGTCGAGTTTGTGCGCGTCCCCGATGCCCAGCTGGGCTATCTGCTGGGCGGCGTCATCACCATGGGTCAGCTGCTGAGCCTGCCGCTCGTAATCGCGGGTCTGGCGCTCATCATCTTCGCCCGACACCGCAACCGTCCCCAGCGCGTCTACCTGGACGCCTAACCAAGACCACCACAAAGGGGACAGGCGCCTTTGTGGTGGTCTGCTGGGCAACGATGGCAGAACTGTAACGTTTTCCCAGATAAAACCTGCCAAAATAAACCTGTCCCTTTTTGGCGGGTTTCTAGAAAGGCTCTTTGGACTGTGAAGGATTCCGACCTCTCCACAACGGCTGCGCGCGACGCTGCCCGCATCGTCTGGTTTAAGCGCTACCCCGCCAAGCAGACGCTCATCGCATTTCTGCTCGCGCTGTTGGCGACCACGGCGTTTTCCATCGATCCCGCGCCGGTCTCGAGCAACGCAGTCTTGGCGATTGACCCCAAAGCCTCGGGCATGCTGTACGTGTGCTACGAGGTGCTCCTCTCGTTTGCCGGCCATACCGACGCGGTCATGCTGCTTGCGCTTGCCTGCCTGCTCACTCTGCCGTTTCGCTACGTATTCTTTGGCCGCGGCGATGCTTGGCGTCCTTCGGTGATCCTTCCGTCGCTGTTCTTTGCCGTCTGCATGGTGTTTGGCCGCAGCTACGACCTCACCGATTCTGCCGAGATCGTACTCGGCGACAAGGCTCGGATCATCTGCGCCTGGATAGGCGGTGCGGGCTGGATGCTCTTGGCGGTCGTTGCCTTCTACCTGGCTTTTGAGTGTCTAGATTGGCTGAGCTCTCGGCGCATTCCGTTTTCCGAAGCGCACTTTGGCCGCGTATGGCGTGTGGCTCACGCCGTGCTTTCGGTCCATCCCTTTGTCGGGCCCTTCCTGGTGCTTATGGTCGCCTGGGCGCCCACGCTCATCGCTTCGCTGCCCGGCCTTTTTATGGGAGATACGGGTGCGCAGATTCGCCAGTGGTTCAACTACCCCAACGGCACGAGTGACTACCTGCGTCTGCTCAATCCCAATGTGTTGCTCAACGGACATCACCCCGTGGTGCACACGGCTATCATCGGTTCGTGCGTCCAGCTGGGGCTTTCACTGTTCAACAGTGCCAACGCAGGTCTTGCCATCTACACCTGCGCTCAGTTCGTCATTACGGCCGCCTGCATGGCCTATTCCATCTCGTCGCTGCGCAAGCTGGGCGTGAGTCTGCCGGTCCGCGGCGTGATCTTGCTGTTCTTTGTGTTTATGCCCATGTTCTCCAACTACGCGGCCCTGCTTACCAAAGATGTGCTGTTTGCCGACGCGTTTTTGGTGCTGTTGGTGCAGACCGTGAAGCTCGTGGCCTGCGGCCTGCCCCGTCGCGATGCCAATGCCGAGCGTGCGGGCGAACAGAGGCCCGTGCTCTTTGCGCGCCATGACTGGCTGCTGCTCGCTCTGGGTGCCATGGGTTCCACGTTTCTGCGCAACGGCGGCCTGGTGTTTCCCCTGGCGGCATGCGTAATCGCGGCGGCGTTTTGCGCATGGGACGCGCATGTGGCTCGTCGTGCAGTCAAGCAGGCCGGTGCTGCGCCTTCGGGCGCCATCTCGCGTTTCCGCTGGGTGGGAGTTCTTGCGGTGCTTGGACTCTGCCTTGCCTCTAATATGTACTTCACCAAGGTCTTTATGCCGGCGCACGACATTACGCCTGGTTCCAAGCGCGAAATCCTCTCGATTCCGTTCCAGCAGACGGCTCGTTTCGTCCAAAAGCACGACGGCCTCAACTCGGGTGTCAACCCTACGGTTAAGGAGGACGGTACTATCGTGGAGGCTCCTTGCGACGGCTTGGTGACCGACGATGAGCGTGCCGTGATCGACCGTGTGCTCAAGTACGACAATCTGGGCCGCCGTTACAACCCCGACAAGTCCGACGCCGTCAAGAACTGCTTTAACGAGTACGCTTCGCAGGAGGACATCAAGGCCTATTTTGAGGTCTGGGCGCAGATGTTCAAAAAGGATCCCGAGTGCTACATCTCGGCGCTCATCAATAACTACTACGGCTACTTTTATCCGAGTGCCCGCGATGCGTGGGTCTACAGCACGGCGCGCAGTGCCGAGATTATGGCGAAGCCCGATAACCTCAAGTACTTTGACTTCCATCCGGTCGATAGCAAGGTTGTGCGCTGGTGCGACCACCTGATCAACCTGTATCGCGTGGCGGTGCAGCGCATTCCGTTTATCTCGCTCACCATGAGCTCGGCCACCTATGTGTGGATTATGATCGCCGTGGTGGTCTACCTGTTGCGCCGCCATTCGTGGCGCGGGCTGGCCATTTGGGTGCCGCTGCTGGGCGTGCTCGCCGTGTGTCTGATCGGTCCCTGCAACGGTTCGACCTATATGCGCTACCTGTATCCGGTTATCGCCTGCATGCCCTTTGCCATCGGCGCCACCATCACTCGCAGCGACCTTCTCTGGTCCTAATTTGGTGTAAAGGGGACAGGTTGCTTTGCACCAAAGGATGGCATCATCGCGACGCCTTCATTTTGGGGTTTATCTCGCAGGCCAGTAGGTATATCATAACGACGTTTGTTTATATTGCCCGAGCATCTGCGCTGGGCTTTAGGTCAAAACCGATAGGAGACACGTATGTCCGGACACTCTAAGTGGGCCACAACCAAGCATCGTAAGGGCGCGCAGGACGCCAAGCGTTCCGCCCTCTTCTCCAAGCTGAGCCGCAACATCACCGTTGCTGCCCGTCTCGGCGGTGACCCGCTGCCCGAGAACAACGCCAGCCTCGCCGCTGCCGTTGCTAAGGCCAAGGCTCAGTCCATGCCCAAGGACAAGATCAAGTCCGCTATCGACAAGGCCTTTGGTTCGGGTGCCGATGCCGCCGTCTACGAGAACATCGTGTACGAGGGCTATGGTCCCGCCGGTGTCGCCGTCTATGTTGACTGCCTGACCGACAACCGCAACCGTACTGCCGCCGATGTCCGTTCCGCCTTCTCCCACGCTGGTGGCAACCTGGGCACCTCCGGCTCCGTCGCCTTCCAGTTTGAGCGCAAGGGCCAGATCGTCGTCGCCAAGGAGATCCTGGACGAGAACGCCAAGAAGGAGACCATGATCGCCAACGGTGCTGCCGGTGACGAGGATGAGTTCATGATGGCCATCGCCGAGGCCGGTGGCGAGGACTACGAGGACGCCGGCGAGGAGTGGATCGTCTGGACCGCTGCTAACGACGTCATGGCTGTCTCCAAGGCGCTCGAGGAGCAGGGCGTCCAGGTCAAGGGTTCCGAGACCACCATGGTTCCGACCACCCCGACCGAGGTCTCCGGTACCGACGCCAAGAAGGTTCAGCGCCTCATCGACCGTCTCGAGGAGCTCGACGACGTCCAGGACGTCTACAGCACCATGGACATGACCGACGAGGTCATCGCTGCCCTCGAGGAGGAGTAGCGCCTGCACGGGTTAAGCCGTGCATATCTGGGCATAATGAAGCGAGCATGCAAGCCTCGTGGAATAGATGAGCCGGATCCGCGTGCGTATGGCACCGGACCCGGCTCTTTTATAATGATGCGAATCGTTTTGCATTCTGTGGACCGAAACCTGAAGGGAGCGCGCGTGCGCGTACTCAAACGAGCCCTAGCGATCGTGTATCTTGCCGCCGCCATCGTGGCGTTGGGTACGCTTGTCTGCCAGTTCTGGGGGCCGTATACGTATCGCTTTATGCTGCTGATGCGCGACCCCATGCCGCGCATCGTCGTGACGGCGTGCGCCGGCGTCGTGGCGTTTGGCGTACTGCTGAGCTTTTTCCGCCTGATGTTCGCCCGTCGCGAGCCGTCCTGCGTGCATCCGGCGGGGGAGCGCAATATCGAGGTTACCCTTGCGGCGCTTTCTTCGTGCGCCAGGGTTGCTGCCGAGCGCGACGACCGCGTGATGGTCGAGCATGTCGAGGCTCGCGTCCAAGGCCCCGACGATTCGCACGTCCGTTTTAAGGTCGAGGCTATCGCGCTTGACGATAAGGACGTGGCATCTCTGGCTACCGCGATGCAGCAGCGCATCGAGAAGGCCTGCGACACCATGCTCGGCACGCCGGGTACGACCGCGCGTGTCCGTTTTTTGCCGTCCAAGACTACCGTCCAGACCGTGGAGGTTTCCGGTGAGTGATACCAATCAAGATAGGACCGCTCGTACGCCGCGCCTGACGATTGACCAGAGCGCCACGTCGGCGAGCGAACCTGTTGATTCCAAAGCAGAGGCAACCGAGTTACAAGACGCGGCAGCCGCGGATTTTGACGAGGCTATGGGTCTCATCAAGGGTACGGGCGCTGCCATCTGGAGCTATGCTGTGCGTCATCCCAACACCACGCTCGGCGCCGTCGCCGGCTTTATCCTCGCCGTGTTGGTGCTCACGTTGGGCCTGTGGGACACGCTCGTCATTGCATTCTTCGTGCTGATCGGCGCTGTGATCGGCCAAATTCGCGACGGCGAGAACGGGATCGTCAACTTCTTCGGCCGTCTGTTTAGCGGCCGCTAATATGTATTCGACTGTCGCATCCGCGGCAGGCATAAGGAGGAACCATGGCTTTTAATACGAAGGTCGATGTAGCCGATACCGAGCTCGAGGAGAACGAGGCGGTCGTCGCCGAAGCTGAGGATGTGACGCTCGAGGATGAGGCTCTCGTCGAGGCCGAGTCCGATACGGATGAGGACGACGAGGAAGCGGATGAGTCCGAGGACTCGCTGACCTATTCCAACGGCGTGATCGAGAAGATCGTTGCCATGGCCACCCGCGAGGTTCCGCACGTTCTGGGCATGAAGGGTAACCTCATGCACTTTGTGCAGGAGCAGTTTGGTGCCGAGAATCTGACCAAGGGCGTGACGGTCGAGGTCACCGACGATAATCGCGTGGTCGTCAACATCTCCGTCATCATCGAGTACGGCGCCTATGCGCCCGCGATCTTTGACGATGTTAAGGCACGTGTCACCGAGCGCCTTGCCGCGATGACTGGCCTTGAGGTGGCGGGCGTCAACCTGCGCATCGAGGATGTCATCACCCCCGAGGAGTACGAGCATCGCACCAGCCAGCACGAATAACCTTCCAAAAAGGGACAGGTTTGTTTTGGCAGGTTTTATCTGCGAAAACGTTAAACGGCCGACCGCGCAAGCAAAAGCGTGGCCGGCCGTTTTTGTACGCTCCCGATGTAGTCATACCGCTCGTCTAACTAAGGGTTGCAATCCCCACGTTCCGCGTTACCCTAATGGGCGCATTGTTTCCAAATTGTTAACGAGGGGTTGCCGTAATGGCCGACGAACACGAGACCGAAAGCAGGGCATGGGCGATTGAGGCCGCTGCGGCAGAGGCGGCGTCGCGTGCCGCCGAGGAGGTGCATCGTCCTCCGGTGGTGCCGATGGAGCGCGTTGTCGATCGCGATGTTATTGAGCAAGGCGAGCGTGCCGGCCGCAAGCGCAGCCAGGAACCAGGCTTTCCGCGCTTTTTTGCCGAGCTCAACCTGGGCCTGATCCTGACGGCCTTTGCCATCGTGGCCTTTAAAACCCCCAATCACTTTGCCTTCGGCGGCACCTCGGGCGTGTCGGTCATTCTTTCTACGCTGTTCCCGACCCTGCCCGTCGGCGTCTTTATGTGGATTATCAACGCAATCCTGGTCGTTCTGGGCTTTATCTTTTTGGAGCGCAAGGCGATTCTGTGGAGCGTCTTCGCTTCGTTTGCGCTTTCGGCCTACGTCTCGCTGTTCGAGCTCTTCCTCCCGACGGATGTTTCGATGACGGGCGATATGTGGCTCGACCTGTGTTTTGCCGTTATCTTGCCGGCGCTCGGCAGTGCTATTGTCTTTGACATTGGCGCCTCGACGGGTGGCACGGACATTCTTGCCATGATCCTCAAACGCCGTACCACGCTCGAGATTGGCCGCGCACTGTTGCTGGTCGATATCGGCATCGTGACCATCGCGGCTTTCCTGTATGGCCCGCGCGTCGGCCTGTACTGCGTGCTCGGCCTGTTTGCCAAGACGCTTGTGGTCGACAAGGCCATCGAGAGCATTCACCTGCGCAAGGTCTGCACGATTATTTGCGCCGAACCGCGCAAAGTCGAGGAGTTTATCGTCAAGCATCTCAACCGCACGGCAACGATCAGCCGTGGCTACGGCGCCTTCTCGGGCAAGTGCGTCACGGTGATCATGAGCGTGCTGAGCCGTCGCGAGGCAGTGCAACTGCGCCGCTATACCCGCGAGATTGACCCTGGCGCCTTCATCACCATCGTCGATAGCTCCGAAATCGTCGGCAAGGGCTTCCGCGGCACGAACTAGCGCGGACGCACCCTTCGAATCATTGAATAAGGCCGGCTACGTTGCAAATCGGCCATCTTGGGGTATTTGTCCCCACATTGGGCGATAATGATGCTAAAGACATCGTTTGCGATCCAGGTGATTCGCTCTAGATACGAAGGGATGATTTCGATGTTCTGTTCGCAGTGTGGCGCCCCCATGGGCGATAACGACAAGTTCTGCGGCGTGTGCGGCGCTCCTAATGCCGGTGCCGCTGGACCCGCTCCCCAGGGACAGCCTCAGCCCCAGCAGTTTGTTCCGCAACCGCCCGTGGCGAATGCGCCAAAGGGCTGTGTGGCTCAGGCGTTCCAAGATATGACCAAGACTCCGGGTGTGCTTCAGCGTGTATGCCAAATCGCGTTTTTGCCGGCGCTGATTTGCGTTGTGTCGGTGCTCGTGTTGTTTATTCCCGTTATTGGCGGCATTGCGGCTGCCATCGGCTTTTTGGCAGCTTGCATTGCGAGCGTGTGTGGTTCCGGCTTTGGTATCGAGTGGGGCCGTGATCTTTCGCTCAAGGTTGATGACGGTATGGATCGTCCACTCATGCGTTCCACGTCGTTTGGCCTCGGAGTCTTTTCGAGCGTTATCTCGGTCGTGCTCGAGGTTATTGCTGCCATTCCCGTTATCGGTGTAGTGCTTTCGCTGGTGGAGAGCGTGGTAATTGGCGCCGCGGGCTCGTATTCGTATTACGGCTCTTATGCACTCGAGGCAGCGCTGTTCGGCTCGCTTGGCCTGCTTGTCCTGGCTATGATTGCCACGGCGGTCTTGGGGGTCTTCTTTAAGATGTTCGCCGACATTGCCGTGATGCACTTTGCGGTGACCGGTCGTGTCGAGAGCGCGTTTTCGCTCGATAAGGTCTGGGCGGCCTTTAAGCACAACAAGACCAAACTGTTCTGCGCTTCGTTCCTTCCCGAGTTTTTGACGGGCCTGGTCGCCAACGTTGTCACATGGATCCTGACGCTCGTCTTTGGCACCATTGCCTCTGTCGGTATGTATAGCTACTACTACCGTCCTTCGGCTATTGAGGCGCTTGTTACCGGCGGTGGCATCACGCTCGTATTGTTCTTGGTGCTGACGGCGTTTGTCACGGTATTCCTCACGGTCTTTGGCAAGATGCTCAAGCATCGTGCCGTTGGCTATTGGGTAGCGCGTTATGCAGCTGAATGGGCTGATGAGGATAAGGATGACGTCCTGACCTTTGTGCTGCCGTTTGAGAAGAAGTCTGCTCCGGCTGGTTTTAGCGCCGACGCAGCGCCCGTATCCGATTCCGCTGCGGCGCCCGAGTCCGAGCCCGCGCCCGAGCCCGAGCCCGCGCCTGAGCCCGAGCCTGCGCCTGAGCCCGAGCCCATGCCGGAACCGGAGCCCGAGCCCGAGCCTGCACCAAGCTCCGACGAGGACCCGCAGGACGAGTAGCCCTGCCGCCTGCCATTTGGGGACGGGGTAGAAACGGTAGAAATAGCGCTTGACAAATGAGCGGGGGCGGACGTGTCGAAACGTCCGCCCCCGCTTTGATATCGCGATGTGGCTATGACTGCGAGATGGCCGCGAATCGACTACTCGCCGCGCTTCTCCTCGCGGCGAGCGGCGGCACGTGCATCGTGGATGCCCTTGATCGCGGCATGGCGTGCCGTGCGGGCGTCATGGATGGCGTCGCGAGCCTCGGCGGTCGTTGCCTTGGCAGAGCGCAACTTGGCGGCCAGGTCGGGGTTGGTTTCGGCGACCGCGGCAATCGTGGGGCCGTCGAGCTCCTCTTGCGTGGGCTCGGCCAAAAAGTCGATGGCATACTGGGCGGCCACCATGGAGCCCTTTGCCAGCACAGTCTCGTCGATCTTGTAGAAGCAGGAATGTTGGGCGTACGTGGCGCCAATCTTGGGGTTGCGCGTACCTACAAAGGCGAGCACGCCCGGTACACGGCGCAGGTACTCCGAAAAATCCTCGCCCGAAAGTGTGCCGCGATAATGGCCTTCGCCGGCTGCACCCAGGCACTTGACCACGGCCTGACGACAACGCTCGCTCGAGGCGGCATCGTTTTCGACCTTATAATTGGCGATGGTGTAGTCGGTGAGCTCTGCCTCGGCGCCCAAGGCGGCCGCGGTATGCTCCACGATGCGGCGCATGAGCTCCGGCATTTCCTCGTGGGTCGAATCTCCGTAGGTGCGCACCGTGCCGGCGAGGTAGGCCGTGCCGGCGATAACGTTGCGCGCGGTGCCGCCGTGCAGCTCGCCGACGGTAATGATGGCCGGCTCGTAGGGGCTGATCTCGCGCGAAACGATGGTCTGCAGGGCATTGACGATCTCGGCGGCCACCATAACGGCGTCGTGGCCGCGCTGGGGCATGGCACCGTGGCATGAGGTGCCGCGAACATCGATGCGGAACCAGTCGGTATTGGCCATGCGCGGTCCGGGCTCGCAGCTCACGGTGCCGGCGTCGACCTCACTCCAGATGTGCGCGGCGTAGGCGCCATCGACGCCGTCGAGCACGCCCGTGCCGATCATGAGCTTGGCGCCCTGGCCGTTTTCCTCGCTGGGCTGGAAGACGATGCGGACTTCGCCGTGGATGTCGTCGGTCATATGGCGCAGGATCTGCAGCGTGCCGAGCATCATGGCGATGTGGCAGTCGTGGCCGCAGGCGTGCATGCAGCCCTCGTTGACGCTGGCGAAATCCTCGCCGGTCTGCTCGGTGACGGGCAGGGCGTCGATATCCGCGCGCAGTAGGATGCGGCGGCGCGGCGTGCCGTCCTCGCGGTAGGCGTCGGGCGCGGTGCCGCGAAGGGTCGCCACCAGGCCCGTCTTAAGGGGACGCTCGTAGGGGATATTCATGGCGTCGAGCTGGTTGGCGATGTCGGAAGTCGTGCGCTCCTCGGCAAGGCTCAACTCCGGGTGCTTATGGAAGTGGCGGCGCTGCTTAATGATGTAGGGCTCAAACTCGGCGGCGATATCCTGGATAGCCGCGGTGACGTCGTCTGCCGCGCGAACCTCGGTTGCCGCCATAATCTGCTGTGCCTTGGTCTTCGTCATGGTCGATTTGCTCCTTGCTGGTTTTGCAAAATCGTACAAGCTCATTCCAGTATGCCACCTGCCACTTGGCCTGGCAAAGGTGCCGTTTGCCGCTTGGCGTTTTGTAGCTGGAGCGGGGGAGTACACTCGGGGGTGTTGAATTTCCTGCCAGAGATGGGGATGCCCATGCAACATATCGATCGGATTATCCGCTCCAAGAACGTCTTTACCGCGCAAGACGGTATCGATACCGCCCGCGAGCTGGCGATTGCCATTGCAGGCGACCGTATCGTCGCAGTCGGTACGCTCGATGATGTGATTGCCGCCGCTCCTGCCGCCACGCCGGTTATCGACTACGGCGAGCAGTTTGTCTGCCCCGGTTTCCACGATGCGCACCTGCATTTCTTCCATACTTCGGTTGGCTCCTCGCCGTACATGCTCATGGATATGGGCACGTCCGAGGCAGCATTGGTGCAGCATGCGCTCGAGTTTTCCAAAGGCTTGCCAGATGACGCCTGGGTCGTGACCCAGGGTTGGCGCGATTACCGCTGGGATCCGCCCGAGCACCCTACCAAGGCCTCCCTCGATGCGGCATTTCCCGATCGTCCCTGCGTTATGTACTCGGGCGACGGGCACACGCTGTGGCTCAACAGCCGCGCACTCGAGGCGCTTGGCGTTACGCGCGACAGCGAGCCTCCGGCGGGTGGCAGTTACGACAAAGATGCAAATGGCGAGCTTACGGGTATCGCCCACGAGGCGGCTGCTATGCAGCTGCTGCCGCGCTGCCTGGAGTGGCTGGGCGAGGACCGCATCGCGAGCGCTTACGCCGACCAGATGAAGCGTATGGCCGAGCAAGGCATCACCTCAATCTGCGATATGTCGCTCATGCCCATGCCGGGCTGCGACTTTATTCGCGACGATGTTTACGACAAGCTGCAGGCCTCCGGCAAGCTGGGCATCCGCGCCCATCTGTTTCCCACGCTGCTGGATGACCAGTCGCGCTTGGAAGAACTCCAGACCCGCTACGCGAACAACGCGCTGCTCTCGGCGCCAGGCTTTAAACAGTTCTTCGACGGCGTGTCGAGCGAGCATACCGCATACCTCACTGAGCCCTATACCAACCCGCGCTTCCCGGGCGACCAAGGCCGCCTGACGGTCCCTGTCGAGCGTATGCGCAAGTTGGTTTTGGCGGCAGCCGAGCGTGACCATACCGTGCGCATCCACGTTATCGGCGACGGTGCCATCCATGCCGCACTCGATATCTTTGAGGAGGCGGCAGAGCTCTACGGCTTGCCCCAGCACGGCCACAATACGCTTGAGCACCTGGAGAATCTGCTGCCTCAGGACATCGATCGTCTGCGCAAGCTCAACGTCATTGCCTCGAGCCAGCCTTGCCACATCACGCTCGACCCGGGTGGCCCGGAGCGCGACCTGGGCCTGGAACGCAGCCGCATCATGTGGCCGTCCGCAACTTATCAGCAGCGCGGTATCCGTCAAGCTTTCGGTACCGACAGCCCCATCACGGCCGTTACCAGCATGAACGTGCTCTACACGGCTATTACGCGCCAAGACCCCAAAAGCCACTGGCCCGAGGGCGGCTGGCTGCCGAGCGAGCGCATCGATGCGGCAACGGCCCTGCGCAACTACACCCTGGGCAGCGCCTACGCGGCAGGCGACGAGCAAAACCTCGGCAGCCTGGAACCCGGCAAATACGCCGACCTGGTAGTCCTGGACCAAAACCCACTCACCATCGACCCCCAAGAACTCCAAGCCACCAAAGTCCAAGCCACCTACCTAGCCGGCAACCTGGTCTACGAGCGCTAATATTCATGTCGTACCGTTAAACGCGGCTCGTGCAGCCTATTTTGGGATGGCGCTCGAGCCGCGTTTGTTTGCAAATGGGGGGTTCGTTAGGAGCGTCCCCGCCCTGCTTGATTTGGGCGCGGGGCGGAGGCGCCGCCGCCCCGCGCCCAATTTGGACAGCAGCAATGCTATCTCTAGGTGTTTTGCATACTTTCCATTACGAATTGCATAAAAAGGCTGGGATGTTCTTCCGGATCCTGATGTACCCCCGTCCGCGCCGTGCAAAAAACGGAGTATTCAGCACCGCGAGCTCTGCCTGTGCCGCTGCGGCTGAGTAACGTTGCAGAGATTGACGTCATTTTGTGCTCCGGTGCGGCGTGAGGCATGCCTTTCTGTCCTGACGGGGTTTGCCTGCCGACCAAAATCGCCGGCCGAAGGCGTCCTTGGGACCAATATGGTGTGTCCGGCACGTATGCAGCCGTCCTAGTCTGCTGAATACTCCCAAAAATGCACGGTGCTCCCCAGGGGACCCGTGCGCGCAGCGAAAACCATGCACATGTCGCTATCCGCATCGCCATTTTGCTGCACTGACTTTTCTGAATGCCGGGCCCGAATTAGTTAACCTGCCTCCCGTGTGGCTCCGGAGGGGCGGGGCATAAGGTTTATCGCGAGTTCCGCACGAGCCGAAGGCCACTTAATGTGGCCTTCGTGCGAGCAGGACTGCCCGAGCAGGAAACCTTATGCCCCGCCCCTC
>OOAG01000128.1_pt1 | contig 75011 bp, 112 predicted proteins | sample 1671461 | NCBI WGS metagenome assembly OOAG01 (sample SAMN06348159, study PRJEB24527) | human gut metagenome | biome: human gut; feature: ankylosing spondylitis patient; material: feces | host: Homo sapiens | place: China | collected 2015-10 | reverse complement strand
AGGCCATCTTTTATACAAAAGTTTGAGACCGTTTCGTTCAGGACAGCCTTGACGATTTTGGGGGCGATCTTGCGGATGAAACGCTCGTAGTTCACATAGCGCTTGTCCAAGAGCTGCTGGGTCAGGATGAACTGGCTGGCCTTCTGCATGAATGCCTCATCGGAAAGCGACAGGTCGAAGGCATTGGCGATGTCCAGCTCGTTGATGCGGGAGTCTACCTCGCTGAGGGCTTTTGTGATGCGCTCACGCTCGATGTTGAAGTCTTTGCTTGCCATCTCGTCATCTCCGTAGAGATAGATGGTCTTCAGGCGGTTGAGAGCGCGCTCAAGTCGGCGTTTCTCGGAGAGCAGCAGATCGCGTTCGCTCAAGTCCGCACTGGACTCCGTGGCCGCGATGGTAGGAGATTCAAAGCGCTTCTCGTCAAAGCCGCTGCGCAGGTGGTTGTATAGTTCTTCGAGGCCCGGACGCTCAATGTGGTCAACGCGGGAAAGCGCTTCGCCACGCAGCAGCTTCTTCTCCAATGTTTCGATGGATGTCGTTCTGCCGAAGGAGTTGGATGCCTTTATCAGGTTGGCGAAGAAGTTCAGCACAAAGGGACCGAGGCTCACATCAGAGACGTACTTGTTGGTGCAGTCCTCGGATTTGCGTCGCCGGGAACAGATGTACATAGACGGTCTCCAGCCGTCTGCCCGGACTTTATCGGTGGTTGCAGCCATCGTGGAGCCGCAGCAACCGCAGGTGAGCAGCCCGGCGAAGACGTGGACGTTTTTCCGCTGATAGGTGGCGTTCTTGTTGTAGCGCTTGCTTTCCAGAATGACACCGACAGCAGCCTGTCGTTCAGGGGACACAATGGCCGGGTGGTGGTTCTCGACCAATACCCATTCGTCCTTGCCCTTTTCGCGGAAACGCTTTGTGTTGGACTCGTCGCGGTAATTGTACCGATACGTTCCAGAGTAGAATGGACTGGAAAGAATCGTGTGGACGGTGGTCGGACTCCAGTCGCTTCCAGCGCGGGATTTCAGGCCGCGCTCATTCATAATCCGAGCAACCCGGACAATGGACTTTTCGGACTCGTACAGGGAGTAGATCAGACGGACGATTTTGGCCTCGTCCTCGGCGATGGAGAAGGTCTTGCTCTCTTTATCATAGGAGTACCCGTAGGGAACCTTGCCGCCGTTCCAGATACCATCATTGGCGCGGGACACAAAGACGGCGCTGACTCGCTCAGAGGTCGTTTTGCGCTCCAGTTCCGCAAAGATCAGGATGATTTTGAGCATGGCTTCGCCCATCGCAGAGCTGGTATCGAATTGTTCGTTCTTCGACACGAAGACCACGCCAAGCTCTTTCAGCTCGGCGTACATGACGGAAAAGTCCAGAAGGTTACGGCTGATACGGTCGATTTTCCAGACCAGCAGGTGAGAGAACTCGCCGGTCCTCATTCGGGCCATCATCTGCTGATAGTCTGGACGGTCGGTATTTTTGGCAGAGTAGCCTGCATCCTCGAAAATCACATAGTCTGAGATTCCGAGGGCGTATTTTGCATAGTTGATGAGTTCTTCTCGCTGGACGGGCAGGCTAGCCCGGTCAACCTGATACTGCGTTGAGACTCGAACGTATATGGCGGCTTTCTTTTCCTCAAAGCGTTGTGCCGCCTTCTTCGTCACATAGCCCATTGCGAAACCTCCAGAAGATAATGATAGCTGAAGAAAAAGCAGCTCCGTGCGTAGTGCGGGGCTGCTTTTCTGTTATACACAAAAAAGAACGCTAAGAATTATGCAAATTGTCGGGAGGGGGGTACACATCCAGCGAATGGATAACGGCATCTCGGATGCCGCCATAGTCAGCGCGGTATGGCTCCAACTTTTGTAGCATGGTGAGAGAGATAGTCTTTTGGGGGCCACACTGTTCGTCCAGAATATGAGACGGTACGATGTAGAAGTCCCATCCATCCAACACCAGCGGGTCGGCACGCTCGCGCACGGTCTCCGTATATAGGCAGAACACATACACGTCAGATTGCCGCTTGACCTCCTCGGCATAGCCGTTGATGGAGTCCCATGCTCTTGTTGGGCGGATGCTGAACTGGATGTTGGACAGTCGGCCGTCACCCTGCCACCATGCCTGAAGGTATGCGCCGCTCTTGACCTCGATACGCACTTCATCGCGGGCCTCGCCGTTGTACTCCCAGTTGTAGGGAAATGATATGTCGTATGGAGTCCAGTCCTCGTTCACCCCGCTCAGATCAACGTCCAGCGCGGAAGACACGATGAACTCACAGTAGGAACCGCGTAGGGTGTTGTTCAGGAGATCGGATGCGTTCCATCGCCAGTAGTCGCTCAGGGAATAGCCGATTGGCATTTTATCAAAGACGATAAGTTCATCGCCGGTACGTTGCTTTGCCATGTTTTCACCTCCCGGAAAAGTCAACTCGTATCAGCCTACGTCTGCTTTTTCCTCACGCTGCATGGATGTGATGATGACTCGCTGCTCCGGGGTCATATAGCGATCGAGCAACGACCACAAAACCTGCCGGTCTGCGATGGACGCTTTCTCGTAGCAGGCGACTAAGATGTTGACGTCGGGCGGTGTGCGGCCTGCAGCGGGCAGATCGGCACCGACCAAAACGTCCAGCGTCACGCCCAGCACAGAGGCCAGTTCCACAGCGGTCTCGATGTTCGGCGTTCTATCGCCGGAAACATAACGTGAGATGGTAGTCTCTGTCGTGTTGATACGCTCTGCGACAGCACGCTGCGTGAGGCCGCGCTTGTCGATGAGTTCCTTGAACTGTTTGGCGAACATGGCTTTGCTGTACATAGTCATACCTCCCAATGTAGCTTGCTTACCAAGTTTATAACATACTTGTCAAAGAGTAAACAAAACTTACCAAAATTATCATTTTAAGATTGACACATACCATATTGGTAAGCTATAATGAAGACACGGAAAGGGGGTGAGCAGATGAATAGCTCCAAGCTCAAGGGCATCCGGGTCGAGAAGGGAAAGACCCAGAAGAACATGGCCGAATTGATCGGCAAATCGCTTGTTACCTACTCCAAGAAGGAGCGCGGAGAAGTCGAGTTCTCCAATGAGGAAATGAGCATTGTCGCCAAAGCGCTTGACCTGACCAGCGATCAGGTCAACGCTATTTTTTTCGACGACAACTTACCGAAAGGGTAAGTATACGCATGGCGGTTTGCTGATGTCTAAAGTATAACGCATCAAGGGGGCAAAGAAAATGGGACGCGATGCCGCAAAAGCCTGTGAAAACCAGTGCTTCCGGTGTAGGAAAGAGGCCGCAAAGCACAACGATAAGCTCGGTAGCCGTGAAGGCGCTGCGGAACTGCTCGGAATCTCGGTTTCGAGCCTTGCGGATTACGAGCTGGGCAATACGAAGGTCATCCCGGTGGATAAGGTGGTGCTGATGGCAGACATCTACAATGCACCGGAGCTGATGGCGTGGTATTGTTCGTCGGAATGCCTTATCGGAAAGAGCCTCGAAATGCCGTCCCCTGAAATTGCCTCGGTAGAGCGTACGACCATGAAGCTGCTGAAGCAGCTCCGGCAGGGTGACATCGAGCAGGTCAAGGAAAAGCTCATCGACATCACGGCAGATGGCATCATCTCCAAGGATGAGTGGGCAGACCTGACCGAAATCCTCGACTACCTCGACGGACTGATTCGGGCGGCGCGGGAGCTGAAGCTCATTGGCTCCAAGCTCCTGAATGGAGGCGCAGACGATGGCTGACATCCAAACGCTGAAGAAGCTGCTGGCAGAAGAATATGGCATCACAACCGCAAGAGAACTCGACGAAGCCATGAAGAAAATCGGCGGATTGAATATCGGCGTGTTTGCATCGCCGGTAAGAAAGGATGGAACGAAACATGAAAAAGTACGCAGTATTGCACGAGCCGGGTGACATCGTTACGCTGGCCGGAACCAGATTTGTGGTGCTGGATGTTGAGCGTCGTGGTAGCCTGCCGGACAGCCTGTTCCTGCTGGCGCTGGAATCGGTTGGTGCTTCTGAATTTGGCAGCTCCAACAACTACGCAGAGAGCGACCTGAAGAAGGCCGTGGACAAGTGGTTGGAGGACATGGGCAAGAGGGGTCTCGACAACGCCAAGCTCATCCCCCGCGAGATCGACCTGACCACGCTGGACGGTTCCGGCTGCTATGGGAAGCTGTCGGTGAAGGCTGCGCCGCTTACACTGGATGAAGCTCGCGAGTACGCTGACATCATCCCCAATGAGGAGCAGTGGTGGTGGCTGGCGACCGGTTGGAGCGGTCCCAGCAAGTCGGACGGTGACTACGCCCTGTGCGTCTACTCCAATGGCGGCTGGACCCCCTACAACTGCTCCAGCTCGCTCGGCATCCGCCCCGCTTTGAAGGCCCCCTCTGTCCTCTTTGAGGACTCTGAGGCCGGTCTGGACTTGAGCAAGATTCCAACCGATGAGCTGCTTCAAGAAATCCACCGCAGACTCGCGGAAAAGGCATGAGTGCCGATAAGCTGGCAGAAGCACGGCAGGCGGCGGAAACATCGCTGGGATTCAAAATCCCGGATGTGGTAGCCACCAGCGTTCTCTGGTATGCCCGGCGCAAATGTGAGCTGGCAGAGCAGCCGGAGAGCTACCTTCCGCTTCTGTACGAAACCGAGCTGACCGACTACTATATGCGGTTAGCAATCAACCTGAAGGGAGAAAAGCAACGTGAGCAACGAATGCGTGAAGCCCGAAATTCCGCAGTTCCCGGAATTGACATTTGAGGAAGAACGGCATCTCTACTACCTGAACGGGCTGGAAGTACCCAGCGTGACCACCCTGATGAAGCCGCTGTCCAGTGACTTCTACAGCACGGTGGACCCGGAGGTGCTGAACCGGGCGGCAAAGCGTGGCACGGCCATCCATAACGCGGTGGAGAACTATGCAAAGTTCGGCATTGAGGACATCCCGCCGATGTATGCCGGATATTTTGAGGGATTTCGGGACTGGTGGAACAGCCGCAAGCCGGAGGTTCTGGCAACCGAAACGAAGGTCTACCACAAAATCCTGCGGTATGCAGGTACGGTCGATCTGCTGTGTATTATCAACGGCCGGTTGACGTTGGTGGACTACAAGACATCTGCGCAGGTCAACAGCAAGCTCTGTGCAGTCCAGTTGGAAGCCTACGACAGGGCATGGGAGAGCCACGGCATCAAGGTCGATGACCGGCTGATTCTTCACCTGTCCAAGAAGGGCTATCAGGAAGTAAAGTTTTCCCGGAGCGGGAAATGCTGGTCGGTGTTCTCGTCCTTGATGACGATTAAGAACTACATGAACGAGTGATTTTTAGGAGGTTCGACAGATGGAAAAAGAAACTATGGTAGCGACCGTACCGCAGACCGAGATCGTGGATGAGCAGCAGCTCACCCGTGACGTGACCGACATTGAGTTTAAGGCGGAGTCGCTGGTCATCCAGTCGGATGCTGACTACGCCACGGCTGGTGAGTTCGGCAAGATGCTGAAGAAGAAGGCATCGCAGGTCACGACGTTCTTCAAGCCGATGAAGGACAGCGCCTATCAGGCACACAAGGCGGTCTGCGACAGGGAAAAGGCCATGCTGGCTCCGCTGCGCAACGCAGAGAAAATCGTCAAGCAGGCGATGAGTGCTTATGTTGAAGAGCAGGAGCGCAAGCGCCGGGAAGCTGAAGAAGCTGCTCGACGGGCTGCGGAAGCTGAACGGGAGCGCAAGATTCAGGAAGCGGCTACGCTGGAAGCCGCTGGTGACGCAGATGGAGCGGAGGCCGCCTTTGAGGAAGCCGCCATCATGGATGATGCTGCAAGCTATGCGGTAGTGCCTGCCGCAGCCACCCCGAAGGTCTCCGGCGTCAGCACCTCGAAAGACTGGGAAATCGTCGAGATCGACCCCAAGGCGGTCCCGCTGGCGGTGGCGGGCATTGAGCTCCGCCCGGTCGATCAGGCCGCTGTTATGCGCCTCATCCGTGCCTCGAAGGGCCAGATCGAAATTCCCGGCATCACCTACCGTCAGGTCGCAAAAATGAGCTTCAGGGGGTAAAAGAATATGTCTACTGCTATGAGCAAAGCTGAGAGCAACGCTCTCGTTGTCAGCTACGATGTTCTTGGCACGCACGTTGAGCTGGATTTGGATTTCGTGAAGAAGTACCTCGTTCGCGGCAGGGCAGAACTGGTAAGCAATCAGGAACTCGTGTTCTTTATGAACACCTGCCGCCAGCAGAAGCTCAACCCGCTGGTTCAGGGCGAGGTCTACCTCATCAAGTACAGCAAGGATGACCCGGCGCAGATGGTCGTTGGCAAGGATGCCTACCTCCGCAGAGCATTTGACCACCCGGACTACCTGTTCAAGAACGACGGCATCACGGTACAGCGTGGGAACGAGATTATCCAGAAAGAGGGATGCTGCCTCTATCCGGGTGAAACTCTGGTTGGCGGCTGGTGCCGCGTTACCTTCATGCGGAACGGCAAGGAACGCACTGCATTCAAGGAAGTTGCCTTTGCCGAGTACAACAAGGGAAAGGCAAACTGGAACTCCAAGCCTGCCACCATGATCAACAAGGTCGCTGTCAGCCAGTGCGTGAGGGACGCTTTCCCGAAGGACTATGAGGGTGTGTACTCCGAGGATGAGATGATTGCATCTGGCGCTATCCCGGCGGAATACAGGGAGTTGGATGACCCGAAGCCGGAGGAGCCTGCACAGGAAGAAGATGACCCGGTCATCTCGCAGGAACAGCGTCAGCAGCTCTTTAAGGCGGCGCAGGCAAACTTCGGCAAGGACAAGGGCAACGCCGTGGTCAAGTCCATCATCGAGGAGATGGGGCTGACCTCTACGACCGGCATGAAGATGTCCACCTACAACAAGGTGGTCGAGCGGCTGGTCGAGATCTGCACGGCCCACAAGGCGGAGCTGGAATCTGAGGAAGGCACCAAAAATGACGGTGCGGCTGAAGAATAAAGCCGCCGGCGGAAAAGGAAGGTGAGGGGATGCCGTGGATAAGCGTACATCAGGAGGTGGACGGTACGAAGCTCCGTAGATTATACCGTGCCATCGGGTGTTCCAAGTTTGAAGCCCTCGGCATCCTGAACTTCCTGTGGTTCTGGGGCATGAAGAACGCCGATGAGACCGGGCTGGTCAAGGATGCCGACCTCGAAGTCCTGAGCCGATACCTGTACGGCTGCGGCGAGGACTGCCAGCTCGACATGGGCAAAGTGGTTCAGGCCCTTGTGGACACCGGCTGGATTGATGTGGCGGCCGACGGCTTTTACATCCACGACTGGGACACATGGCAGGAGCAGTGGTATAAGCTCCAGAAAAACCGCAGGCTGGATGCTGAACGAAAGCGGAAAGCCCGCCAGATGGAGCGTGAGGCCGCAAAGCCTGCGCCGAAGACCCCGGAGCCGGAACAGATGGAACTTCCTGTGGAGCCAGAAGCCAAGCGGCCAGCAAAGCCGAAACCTGATAAGAAATCCTATGCGGAGTTCGTGAAGATGAGCGAAGCGAACTACGACCGGCTCGTGAAACTGTACGGCAAAGCCTTTGCGGATGCCTGCATTGTGGAGCTTGACAACTACAAGGGCGCACGAGGAAAGACCTACAAGGACGACTACCGGGCCATTTTGAGCTGGGTGGTTGACCGTGTGAAGGAAAAGAAGCCGGGGCTACTTCAGCAGAGCATGAGGGAGGCAGCCCCGGATGAAGACAATCCGTTCAGAGAGTGGGGTGAGCAGAGTGGGTGAGTTCGATGGGATTCCGGGCCTGTTGCAGGGTGTTGTTCGGCAGGCGCAGGTGGCTGGCCAGCCGGAGAACGGCGACTACTACGATGAGGAAGGATTCCTTGTCTGCGGGAACTGCCACACCCGTCGGCAGGTAGAGGTCAATATGCCCGACCTGAAAGCCGTTCCGTTCGACCCAAAGAAGAAAGTCCGGGTCAAGATGCCGGTTTCCTGCCGCTGCCGGGCAGAACGGCGGAAGCAGGAAGAACAGATGCTCATGCAGGACCGGGAGATGAAGGCGGCGGAGTCCCTGAAAAGGCAGAGCCTCATGGATGAGCGCCTGCGGGGCATCAGCTTTGACAAGTTCCAGCAGACCAAAGACAATGCCTACAACCTGAAGCTCTGCCTGCGGTATGCAAAGCATTTCGACGAGATGCTGGCAAAGAATCAGGGGCTTTTGTTCTATGGAGGGGTCGGAACCGGCAAGACGTTCGCAGCGGCCTGCATTGCAAACCATCTCCTGAGCCTGAAAATTCCGGTGGTCATGACCTCGTTCGTGAAGCTGCTGGAATCCATGCAGGGCTTCAGCGAAGATGACAGCGCTCTGATCGCCCGCCTGAACCGAGCCAAGCTGCTCATCATCGACGATCTCGGCGCAGAGCGCAGCACAGATTTTGCTTTGGAAAAGGTCTACGACATTGTGGACAGCAGGTACAGGGCAAAGCTCCCAATCATCCTCACCACGAACCTGAGTATGATCGAATTGAAAGAATCGACCGACATCCGCTACACCCGAATTTACGACCGTATCTTTGAAATGTGCTACCCGATGCAGTTCAAAGGCCAGTCGTGGAGGAAGGCGGAAGCGGCGCGGCGGTTCGACGCAATGAAGAACTTTTTGGAGGGCGACGATGGATAAGATCATCATTGCAAGCGCTGAGGACCGGCTGACCGTAGCAGCCATCCTCGTAAAGAACGACTACACCGTCCGGCAGGGCAAGCAGCTCCGGCCGGGCAAGAAAAGCTACGAATACTATCTGGAGTACGCTCCGAACGACAAACCGAAGCAGGCGGCAGGGGAATGAGGACGCAATTCTGCATCTACGGGGAGCCGCGAGGTAAGGAACGCCCGAAATTCTCAACCGTATGCGGCCATGTGACAGCCAGAACCCCGGAAAACACGGTTCTGTACGAAAACCTCGTAAAGACCGAGTACAGAATCCAATCCGGGGTTCGGTTTGCTGATGACGCCATGTTGAGCGTGAGAATTTTTGCGTTCCACTCCGTTCCGAAATCGGTCAGCAGGAAAAAGCACCTTGCCATGATCGACCGCCTGATACGCCCGACACGAAAGCCCGATTGGGATAATGTGGGCAAAATCATCTGCGATGCCCTGAACGGCATTGCCTACCGCGATGATGCCCAGATCGTAGACGCACTGGTTCGGAAGTTCTACTCCGACACCCCGCGTGTTATCGTTGAAATCTCAGATATACCGTATGAACAGTAAAGGAGAATGACTATGAGTGACAAAACGTATGTGCTGTCCCTGAGCGCGGACACCTTCAACGCCTTCAAGATGGACTTCGACAGCGCCCTCCAGCGCTTGCTTCAGAAGATGGACAGGCTCCAGAGCGACAGCGCCTCCATCAACTGCAAAATCAGCGTGGCACTGACCCCGGCTCCGGAACGGAACTTCGATGCAACGCGGGAGGGGGACACCGTGCAGGTGATGAAGCCCAGCTTCAGCCACGAGATCAGCACCGAAATCAAGGTCAAGGACAAAACTACAGGCAACCTCTCCGGCAACCGCAAGCTGGTGTGGGATGAGGAGCTGATGGAGTATGTGATGAAGGACATCGACGATGGGCAGACCTCGCTTTTCGACACGGCCCAGAGCCGCCAGAATGCTGCGCCCCCTATGGAGCAGGAACCGCCCCAGCTCCCGGAAGGCATCGTGGATGTTGACTACACGGTCATCAGCGATGACAAGGGCTACATCCTGCGCAACCCCGATAAGTGCGGCATCAAGGACCAGTGGGGCATCCTCAAAGTCCTTGTGGGAGAGCGGATGACGGTGAGCCGGAGCGTAGGCCACTGCTATGCGGAGACCGCAGACGGCATCATCGTCCTCGGCTCTGCCTACCTCGCAGAAGACCCCCGCTATGTGGATGACAGCATTCTGGAGCCTCATCTGGCAGAGGAAATCGCCTGCAACGGCTTCGGCACGGTTCAGGTCGGCGACCATGAGGAGCCGGAGAAGATCGTGGTAGAGTGTCTGGAATGCGGCGGCATCCTGCTGGATGTGGAAAACCCCAACGTCCAGAAGGGTGATGCCGAATGAGGTACGGAACCTGTTTTCTGTGCGGAAAGACCGGCTGGCTGGAAGAGCACCACGTCTACCCGGGGCCGTTCCGGGACAAGTCCGAAAAGTATGGCCTGAAGGTGGGCCTGTGCGGCGAGAGCTGCCATCGGAACGGCCGGTATGCGGCGCACCAGTGCAGGGAAACCTCCGATGCCCTGAAGCAGTTCTGGCAGATCAAGTACATGATGGCCCACAAAGCCAGCGTCGCAGACTTCCGGGCGGCATTCGGGAAGAACTATCTGGAACTCGACTACTACGATGATGAAAGGAGCTACCCTATGAACATTATTGCCATCAGCGGCCGCTTGACACGCGACCCCGAACTGCGCACCACTCCCAACGGAAAGCCCGTGGTGGAGTTCACGGTTGCGGTTGACCGGCCCGGCGTTAAGGACCAGACGGACTTTATCGACTGCGTGGCGTGGGAAAAGAAAGCTGAGTTTGTCGCCCGGTATTTCAAGCAGGGAAAGCGTATCGAGGCAAGCGGTGTCCTTACCACACGCACCTACGAGAAAAACGGGGTGAAGCGCAAGCGGACGGAGGTTCGCTGCGATCAGGTCTTCTTCGGCGAGTCCAAGAAAGATAGCGGCTCCACCCCGCAGGCAGCGCCGGAACCCACGAACGATGATTTCCGCCCGCTGCCCGATGATGATGACATCCCGTTCTGAGAAAGGAGAACACATGGAAGAAAATAAGAATCCCCTTATGGGCCATGTCGTAAAGGTCCCTGCACAGGTGTCCGGCATCCCTGACGGAGTGCAGATGACGGTGAACGCAGCTGTGACCACCTTTGCGGCGGTCAATGGCAAACCGGCTGGCATCGAAAGCATGGGTACGGCAGAATGCAATATGCTTGCCAGCTATACGCGGGGAACGGTCTCGTTCTCTGTCCACGGGGAGAAGCCCGTTATGGTGAGCGTCCGTCTGGATGAGTTGATGAGACTCTTGCAGGCTGCTGCTGTATGTCACCACGAGCAGGAAGACAAGAAGAATGCTGAGGAGGAAAAGGCATGAGAAAGCTGTTTACGTCTGAGTCTGTGACCGAGGGTCATCCAGACAAGGTGTGCGACCGTATCTCTGATGCGGTGCTGGATGCAGTGCTGGCTGTTGACCCGAACGGCCGGGTGGCCTGTGAGACCTGTTGCACCACCGACACGGTGTTCATTGCAGGCGAAATCACGAGCAAGGTCGATGTGGATATTGAGGGCATTGCCCGGCGGGTCCTGCGTGACATCGGCTACACCGGAGGCTCGTCCGGCTTTGATGGGAACACCTGCAAGATCGAAGTGGCAGTCCATAAGCAGTCCCCCGATATTGCGATGGGTACAGGTGACGATGTAGGAGGGGCAGGAGATCAGGGCATGATGTTCGGCTATGCGTGCAGTGAGACCGAACAGCTCATGCCTCTGCCCATCATGCTTGCGCACCAGATGGCCTACAGGCTCACCCAGAGGCGCAAAGACGGGACCATCCCCTTTATCCTCCCCGATGGCAAAACGCAGGTAACGGTGGAATATGGGGAGGATGGGAAGCCCTCACGCATTGACACCATCGTCATTTCCACCCAGCACTACGAAAATGCAACAGAAGAACAGCTTCTGGAGTCTCTGACGGAGCACGTCATCACCCCGATCCTGAAGTATGCCAAGCACTTTGCCGGTGTCTATGGTGGTGACCTTGACATTGATACCTACAACCTGTACATCAATCCTACCGGGCGTTTTGTGCAGGGTGGCCCTGCGGCAGACACCGGCTTGACCGGGCGGAAGATCATCGTGGACACCTATGGCGGTTATGCTCCCCACGGCGGCGGGGCATTCTCTGGCAAAGACCCCACAAAGGTTGACCGCAGTGCAGCGTACATGGCCCGGTACATTGCCAAGAACATCGTGGATGCCGGAATCTGTAGCCGGTGTCAGGTACAGCTTGCCTATGCCATCGGTGTGGCCGAACCCGTGTCCGTCCGCATCGACACGTTCGGAGGAGCAGATGAGGAAAAGCTGGTCAAGGCTGTACGACAGTGCTTTGGTCTGACTCCCCGCCAGATCATCGAGCATTTTAACCTGCGCCGTCCCATCTACGAGCAGACATCCGCCTACGGTCATTTCGGCTGTGTAACAGGAATCGTTCCCCCGTGGGAGAAGACCGACATGGATGAGCAGCTGTGGAAAGCGTACTGTCAGGAATAAGCTCACCAGAATAGCAGAAGCGTAAGAGTAAGGGCAAGCCGTTTCTCCCCGAAGGGGGAGGAGCGGCATAGCCCGTTATGGGAGGTTTTGATATGGCACAGGAAGACATGAACGTCACCATTCCCCCGGAAATGATGCAAGAGATCGTACGGGTGGCATCGGAAACAGCCATTGAAAAGTTTCAGCACGAAGCGGAGCGGAACCGAAAGGCCGTCAAGGACAAGCGCCTGCATAATACCAAGCTGCTGCTTCAGAACTACCACTGCTTTGTAGAGCACAGCAAGAGCGCTGTATATGAGGCCAGCCAGCTCTCGGAAGACGATGACTTCGAGGAGTTGATGGAGGAGCTGATGAGCCAGACGGATGGCAGGGTGAGGGTCCCCGTCGTGAGGAGCATTCAGGAGAGTGCTGCCCATACCCGCATCATCGTCCAGCACATTGACCGTATGCTGGAATGCTACAAGTTCATCTGCGAACACGCCAAGCGCTCGGAAGAAATGCGCCGGTATCGGACAATTTACAGCCTCTACATCGCAGACGAACCGAAGAATCAGCAGCAGATTGCTGATGAGGAACAGGTTGACCTCTCGACGGTGTTCCGCGACCAGAAAGCAGGCATTTCCAAACTGAGCGCCCTGATTTTCGGGTGGCTCGAATGATTTTTTAGCAAAATTGCAAAAAAGTTGCCATTGACGTGCAATTACCGATGTGGTAAGATACGAAGCGTGAACCGATGTGTCACTCCGAAAAAACCGTGAGCGGCACATCCCGCCTCGTATCAAGCTGTAAAGCCAAAATTTTCGCAACAAAAGCCAAACCGATTGACTCCGGTGGGTAAAGGGTTAGAATGAAGATAGGCCCAAAATCTTACCGAAAAGGTCAGGAGGTGCGACAGATGGAACGAAAATCCGATAAAGTTAGACGTCTGGTTGCAGACGGCGACTTCAAAGGGGCTTTGCGGATTGCAAAGGACTTCAGGCTCGGCATCACGAAGGAGCAGTCCTCCACGATGACAAGAGCGTATGAGTGCATGGTCCACGGAAGATTCTACAAGCAGCTCGGCTATGATCTCGATGAGAAGATTGCTGAGGGCGTGAAGATTCTGGTGGGCTTGTACGGAAGGAGCGAGGCACATGATTTACACCAGCCGGTACAGTAACCCGGAACTCAAGACCGGGAACTACACAGTCGTTGGGATAACGCGGGGAGCGCCTAAGTTCCCTCTTCGATATACGCTTGCAGGCAACATCATGGAGATCGCGCCGCCGGGTTATCTGTTCAACGAATACAACCGGGAGCGGTTCACGCCGCCCTACTTCCAGCACATGGACAGAGTAGGGACGGCGCGGATTGCTCAGATTCTCCAGCATTATGAGGACATGGGCAAGCCCGTGGTGCTTTGTTGCTACGAAGATGTCCGAAAGCCCGGAGAGTGGTGTCATAGACTGGTGTTCGCAGAATGGTGGCTCCAGAGAACAGGAGAAATGATCGAGGAGCTGCCTGACCCGTCACCAAACAAGTGGGCGAAACAGCCTGAACCGCAGAAAGCGGTTGAGCCTGATGCAGTCCAGATGAAAATGTGGTAATACCCGCCGATAGCTCAGAAAGTAGAGCACCTGACTCTTAATCAGGGGGTCGCACGGTTCAATCCCTGCTCGGCGGACCAACCATAGGGAGTCATGTTGGAAACAGCATGGCTCCCATTTTTTATGCCTACGAACAAGGGCTTTCCAGACGTTCACGTCTTTGGAAACAACCCACCCTCTGGAAAGCAATTACTCCAGTCGAAACCAGAGGGCAAATTTTGAAAGAAAGGTCGGCGATATGAATGGCTAAGTTCCAGAACCCCGGAGCATTCTTCCTCGGAACGCTCGTGGCTCAGGAGCAGAAGTTCCTGAAGCCGCTGATAGAAAATGCCCGCAAGCAGGGGTACACCCGGTTTGTTGAGCCGTGCGCCGGCGCTTTCGCCATGTCGCACATCGCGGCGCAGTGTGGGTACAAGCCCAGCGAGATCGAGGCCAGCGACGTTTCGATGTTCACCTCCATCATGGGATATGCCATCACGGGCCAGTCCCTTGAGGAGCTGGAAATCAGAGCGGACGGCTTCACGAATGAGGAGCTGCTTGACCCTGCGGTTGCGCTCTATGCGCAGTTGTACCTGCGGACTGTGAAGAACGCCGGGAAGGAGTACTTCTACGGCATCATGCGCGATCTGGAATACCGCAAGGAGGAGCATCTGGCGGAAATCCGCGCACAGCTCGACAGGGCAAAGCAGTCTCTGCACGGCATGAGCTACCGCCCGCTGGATATGTGGAAGCACCTTGAAACGTGCTATGATGACCCCCACTGCCTTGTGGTTGCCAACCCACCCACCTATGCCGCTGGCTTTGAAAAGTGGTATGACACCGGCGGGCGCATGACATGGAAGGAGCCGGAGTACGGCATCTTTGACCCCAAGACCGGGTTGAATGATCTGTTCGACAAGATGAACGATGCCAAGTGCCTTCTGATGTGCTACGAGGAGAACGCCCCGGGTCTCACTGCCGGGCATCCCGTCTTTGCCCGGTATGGCGTGCGTGATGGCATCAATGTGTACCTGACTACCAACCGCCCGGATGAGGCGACCATGCTTGCCGAGGGTAAAATGATTACCCGCCCGAACGAGGGCAAGCTGGAGCCTCTGGATTGCAGCATCCTGCCGCGTGACTATGAAATCACCCGCAAGAGCAAGATTCAGATTACTCAGATCGAGCGCACCGCCGCCCAGTATTACAGAAAGCTGTGGACGCATAACTTCGTCGGCTCGTCTGCCCCCATCAACATGGCCGTCCTCATCGACGGCAAACTGGCAGGTGTGTTCGGGCTGGACAAGTCGGCACTCACGATGGGTGCCTTCGGTACGCAGGTTTCCGATGCTGTGTTCCTCATGTACGGCATGACCGTTCCCCATAAGACCTACCGGCTGGGGCGGCTTCTGACCATGCTTTCACAGAACAGGCCGCTGATTATGAATATCTGCACGGATTTGGAGAAGGAAAAGGCCAAGTCCCTCAAGACGGTGCAGATGACCAAGTACCCGGAGGCCAAGGAAATGCGGGGGCTGATGGAGTTGACCAAGAAAGTCCCGGATAAGAAGATGGGCTACCGGCTCACATACGAGTCGCCCTTGTACGATAGAAACGCCAAACAGGCATTGAATGAATGGTTAGGGAGGGAAGAACGATGGCAGAAACAGCGCGAGAAAACCAAGTCAGCAGCGCAGCCGTAAAGTATGAAACGGTCGCCGACATGGGTTCCGGTCTGGTCATTGCCAAAGTAAAGCTGACCGACTTCCGCGAGCAGGACATCAACGCTCGCATTATGAAGACCGAGATGCAGAAGCAGCTCACCGACAACATCAAAAAGCGGGGCCAGCTTGAAAGCCTCCCGTTCTGTGCACTCATCGACGGCAAAATCGAGATTATCTCCGGCCACCATCGCATCCGTTCTGCAAAGGACAGCGGTGTGCTGACGGAGCTTTTTGTCATTCTGGACACCACCGGCCTGCGGCGCTCTCAGGTGGCCGCAAAGCAGTTGGCGCACAACGCCATCAGCGGCTTTGATGACCAGTCCACCCTGAAGGAAATCGCCAAGATGATCGACGATGTGGACGATATGCTGGAAAGCTACATTGGCAAGGACATCATCGGCGAGCCTATGGCCGAGCTTGAGAAGCTGCTGTCCCCGAAGGTGGAGTTCGACTGGAAGAACGTCACATTCACCTTCCTGCCGCACCAGCTCCGTGATCTGGACCAGCTTGTGAAGGTTCTGGGTTCCCTCAGCCCCGATATGCTGGGCGTTGCAGATATTGACCAGCATGAGGAGTTCATCGAAACTATCACAAAGTATCAGCAGTTCGCCAATGTCAAGAACACCGGCGCTGCCATCCATGCCATGATTAAGGCCACGGAGTCCCTGTTCGACGACCTGCACTTCGATGAGAGTCAGGAGTGGGTGCAGTTGCCCAACCTGTTTGGCTCCCCGGCCATCCCCAAAGAGGCGGCTGATACCATCATGCAGGCGCTCGACAAGATGGTCAAGGAGGGCGAGATCGGCCCTAAGAACAAGTGGCAGGCCCTTGAATACTGGGCTGCGGATTATCTGGCAGGGAAGTAGGTGATAGCAAATGCCTACGCCTCTAAAGTACAATCCGGCGTACCACGATGACTGGGCATGGTCACTTGCTATCAAGGGCGCAACCGATCAGGACATTGCCGATGCGTTCCATGTTGCCCGCAGGACTATCATCCGCTGGCGGCAGACGTACCCATCGTTCAATGAGGCCTGCCAGCACGGAAAGGAAGTCGCCGATGCAAAGGTGAAGCGGTCGCTGTATGAACGTGCCGTAGGTTTCGAGTATCAGGAAAAGGAAAGCGTCATCGACGTGGACCCCCGGACGGGCGAACAGAAGCCAGTGCGGGTCCGAACGCTCACCAAGAAAGCCGTCCCCGATACGATGGCGCAGATGTACTGGCTCAACAACCGATGCCGGGATGAGTTCTCCCAGACACAGAAGGTTACGCTTGACGGAGCTGTTCAGACATCCCCGTTCGATAACCTGACGGATGATGAACTCCGCCGTCTGGCTCAAATGGACGAGGGCCTTGATGGCGACGCAGAATAATGTTTCGCCTGCCAAGCGCAAGTACCTCGGCTCCAATGCCCGGATTGCGCTGGCGAAACGGCACTACGCCGATTATGTCCAGTACGTCCACATGGGCAGGTGGAAAAGAGCCAGACACCTTGACCTCGTGTGTGAGAAGCTGGAAAGCATTATGGAGGGAAAGACCAAGCGGCTGATGATATTCATGCCGCCGCGCCACGGCAAGTCCATGACCGTGACCGAAACCTTCCCCTCGTTCTATCTGGGAAAGAACCCAGAGAAGCGTGTCATCGAGATCAGCTACAGCGGCGACCTTGCCCAGCAATTCGGCAAGCGGAACCGCGATAAGGTCGAGGAGTTCGGTCCTGCGCTGTTTGGGCATACCATCTCCCAAGTGCAGGCCACCAAAACGAACTGGAACCTCGACAACGGCATGGGCGGCATGATCTCCGTTGGTATCGGCGGCTCCATCACCGGCTATGGCGCAGACCTGCTTATCGTCGATGACCCCATCAAGAACCGCGCCGAAGCTGAATCTGCCACCTACCGCGATAAGCTGTGGGACGAGTACCAGTCCACGGTGAGTACCCGACTGCACGCAGGCGGCGCTGTTATCATCATCCTTACCCGCTGGCACGAAGATGACCTTGCCGCCCGGCTCCTGAACCCGGAGTACGGCAAGGTTGAGGACTGGGACATTATCTCGCTCCCGGCCATCTGCGAAGACCCGGCTACCGACCCTCTGGGCCGTGAGCTAGGCGAGGCGCTGTGGCCTGCGGGCGGCTACGACGAAGCATGGGCTGCACAACAGAAAGAGACCGTCGGTACATACGCATGGTCTTCTCTGTATATGCAGACCCCCACACCAAGCTCCGGCGGTATGTTCAAGAGAGAGTGGTGGAGACGCTGGGCGGCGCTGCCGTCCGGCCTGCATGACTTCATCCAGTCGTGGGACTGCACCTTCAAGGACAAGGACGGCTCGGACTTCGTTGTCGGGCAGGTCTGGGCAAGGAAAGGCGCAGACCGCTATCTGCTCGATCAGGTGCGTGGCCGCATGAGCTTCACAGAAACGCTGGATGCCATGCGCGGGCTTTCCTCCAAGTGGCCCCAGACCACAAGAAAGCTGGTCGAGGACAAGGCCAACGGCACGGCGGTCATCGACGTTCTGAAGAAAGAAATCCCCGGCATCATACCCGTAGAGCCGTTTGGCGGCAAGGTGGTCCGCGCCCATGCGACCACCGCGGTGGCTGAAGCTGGAAACGTCTACATTCCAGCGGCATCTGCCTGCCCGTGGGTGATGGACTTTGGGGAAGAAATGGCCGCGTTCCCAAGCGGTGCGCACGATGACCAAGTTGACTGCTATTCGCAGGCGAACGCCTACTACAACGACAACACGTTTGATATTCGTTCGCTGATAACGTAAGAAAAGAGGTGAATGCAATGCTGATTATTTTCTCGGTCAATGACCAGAAAATCACCCATGACCTGAAAGGCCAACTTGTCGCAGGCAGCGTAGACATTGTGCAGGCTGCGTTCAAATTTGACAGCTCGTGGGATGAACTGGACAAGATCGTCGTCTTCACGAGCAGCGCTTGTCCCAAGCCCGTCCCGGTGCAGTTTGCCGATGAGGCGTTCTACATCCCGAAGGATGTGCTGAAGCCCGGCAAGCTCTACGTTTCCGTGGTCGGTTTCGGGCTGGACGGCCGGAAGAAAACTACGCAGAAGTGGGACATCATGCAGGCTATCACCGTTCAGAAGTGCGGCGATGGCGGCGATTGTGACCTGCTGCGATATTTGGCACAAGGTCAGGTCGCCGACGGGAAAGTCGCAAAGGACGAAGAAGTCAAAGATATGCTGGACACTGTGTTTGGCAAATCGGAAGCTCCCAAACCAGACCCCGGTGGCTCGGACTCCAATGACAAGAACGTCAGTGAGGACGATGTCGCCACTGATAAGGACGTGACCGATATGCTCGACAAAGTATTCGGTTGATGTCCTCTCGCCCTCGAAAGAGGGCCTTAATTTGTCATAGCGGTATGGAAACTGCTGTGAAATAAATTTTGGAGGTATGCAAATGCCCGTATCCGCAAGCAAACTTGTAACCCTCGCTCAGTTACAGGCGCAGGCGGAGAGAGTGAAGCAGGAGCTGGCGAAGTACACGCTGGAATCCGAGCTTGGCTCCCTCGCCAAGAAGAGCGAAATTTCGGAAGCTGATCTCTCGGCTGCTCTGAAGTCCGTCATCAACGGCAAGATCGACGCGGCAGACACCATGACGGCAGATGCGATCAACAACGCCATCGCCACCGCCATTGCGAACTCTGCACACGCCCGTTTTGAAGCAGCCGACAAGGTTCCTTCCGCAGAGGAGGCACAGGAGAATGTCCTGTATCTGGTCATGAATGAAAAGACCGGGTGCTACGACATTTACGCTAAGGTCGGCGAGGAAGTCGTCCGTCTGGATGATACCACCGTTGACCTGAGCAACTATGCAACCATCGAACAGCTGAATGCCGTTTCTGGCGGCATTGGCGGCACGGTGTATGCAGGCACGAAGGAAGACCTGTCTGCATCCGATGATTCGGTTATTGCCGCGTATTTCAAGGCGCACACCGACGTGGCCGTCAAGAAGGGCGATGTCTTCGTGGTCACGACCACCGTTGGCAGCTCTACCTACGAGAAGTCCGCCTACTTCTACGACGGCAAGGCGTGGGTGGCGATGACCGGCAATGTCGATGCCGATAAGGTGATCCTGCGCGAGAACATCACGTTGGCCGGTGGCTATACGCAGGTCGGCAACCTGACCAAGAGCCAGAATGGCACGGCCACTTTCTCCACCAAAGGCAAGAGCGTCATGGATGCTCTGACCGAGATTTTCAGCAAGCGGCTCCAGCCCAGCATCACCGCCCAGCCGTCCATCGGCACGTTCACGCTGACCGGTGCTGGTGCTGTTGAGACCGGTACTAAGGTGGCTGCTGCGGCCTACTCTGGCGCAATGCTGAGTGCTGGCTCCTACCAGTACGGCCCTGCCACCGGCGTTACCGCCACCAACTGGAAGGTCGAGCGTATCACCAATGCGGCCACCACGCAGGTGACTACTGCTGATGCAGCATCCCTGACCGCTGGCTCTGACAACAACGGCGGCGCTGGCTTCATCATCGGCGATGCAGGCGGCGACAATGCCGTGTCCAGCCTGAAGTACCGCGTGACTGCAACCCACGGTGCAGGCGTGACCGCAAAGGACAATCTCGGCGCTGACTCCAGCCCGGTCGTTGCCATTGCAGCAGGCAGCAAGACCAAGGACACCGCTGCTTACACCCCGTTCCGTAATGTGTTCTATGGCACGTCTACCGGCAAGCCTGCTCTGGACAGTGCGGCCATCCGCGCACTGGGCAAAACCGGCAAGGCGTACGCAGCCGGTACGCTGACCCTGAATGTTCCTGCCGGTACGCAGCGTGTGGCCATCGCCTGCATTGCTACCGCAAAGGGCGTCACCAAGGTCATCAACGAAACCGCCATGAACGCAGATGTCACCAGCACCTTCGTGAAGTCCACCGTCCCCGTTGAGGGCGCAAACGGCTATGCAGCGAAGGACTATAACGTCTGGGTCTTTGAGCCTGCCGTTGCTTATGGCAACGCCGCAGTCCTCAAGGTAACGCTGGGCTAAGAGGGGAGGAACTGAACATGGCTGTGAACAATACCGCAAAGACCTACTCCAACATGGAGTTCCCCCTGAGCATGAAGCGTCAGGATGCTTTTTCTCTTGACCCCACCTGCGTGTGGCCGTCTATGGCTGACGCGCAGAACTATGCGAAGACGAACCCGACCGCCTACATCGGTCAGGTCCTCTCCGTGGTCGTGGACGGGGTTGCCACCTCGTACACCATCCAGAATGCCGCCGGTGATCTCGCCCCGCTGGGCGCTGCGGCGGTTGACATCGCAACCGATTCTGAGGTGAGCGAAATGCTGAGTGAAGTATTTTCCACCGATAACGCCTGATAAAGATATGGAGGAATAACGATATGTCCTATGATGTGAATAAGCTGGCCCGCCTGAAACACCTGAAGGAAGCCGCTCTGAAGACCAAGGAAACCACCGATGCTCTCGGCGTGCGCATCAAAGCTCTGGAGGATGTCGGCGCACAGGCCAACGTCATCGAGAGCATCAAGGTGAACGGCACGGCGCAGGCCATCAGCAACAAGTCCGTCAACATCACCGTGCCCACCAAGGTCGGCGATCTGACCAACGACCAGAAGTTCCAGACCGAAACTCAGGTGTCTACCGCCATCAGCAAGGCCGTTGCCGCTGCTGACCACCTGAAGCGTAAGGTCGTGAACTCCACCGCAGACATCGACCTGAAGGCTGCTGACGCATCCCAGTATATCTATATGGTCTCCAAGGGCACTGCCGGTGAGGCTGACAAGTACGACGAGTACATGGTCATTGACGGCGTTCTGGAAAAGATGGGCGACTGGGGCGTTGACCTGAGCGGCTACGTCCAGAAGGAGACCGGCAAGGGCCTGTCCACCAACGACTACACCACCGCCGAAAAGACCAAGCTGGGCGGCATTGAGGAAGGTGCAAACAAGTACACCCATCCCACCCACACTGCCGCTGCCAGCGGCCTGTACAAGGTGACTGTGGATGCTCTGGGCCATGTGACCGCAACCACCAAGGTTGTCAAGAACGACATCACCGGTCTGGGCATCCCTGCGCAGGACACTACCTATGCGGACGTCACCCAGAGCGCAAACGGCCTGATGATCGCATCTGACAAGGCCAAACTGGACGGCATGACCATTGCCACCGATGCTGAAGTCACTGAGATGCTGACCGAAGTTTTCGGTGCGACCGCCTGATAACCCATAAGTAAGAGAGCAGCGGCAGGGAAAAGAAGAACCCTGCCGCTGTTATTTTTTAGAAAGGAAAGCGAACATGAGCGACAAACTCAACACGCTTGAAGCGCTTAGGCTTGCTTCTCTGAAGGCAAAGGGTTACACGGCAGAACAGATTGCAGCGTTGTCTTCTGCGATGGAAGACATCATCAAGGACATCAACGATTCCCTGAAGACCTGCGAAGATCATGTACAGTCGGCTCATGCTCCCGCCAATGCGGAAGAAAACGTCATCGTCAGCATTCAGCGGAACGGGCAGGCTATTCCTCCCGACAACAAGGTCGTGAACATCGTGGTGCCGACCAAGACATCCGCTCTGGAAAACGACTCCGGCTATGCTACGACGGATGAAGTTGAGGAAAAGGTCAACGGGGCCGGGCATCTGAAAGCCGTCCCTGTGGACGCTCTCCCTGCGCCCAGTGAGGCCAACGCTGACACCATCTATTTCCTTCGCAAGAACAACAGTGCGGCTGGGAAGCAGTACAGAGCGTACAAGCTCATCCACGGCATCTTTGAGACCGTTGGCTCTGCCGAGGTCGATCTCACAGGCTATGTTCAGCAGAAAACAGTGGAAAAGGCTGATGATAGCGTCATCAAGAGCATCTACAGCAGCATGATTTCGCCCGCCGAAAAGTATCTGGGAAGCGGGAACCTCTTGCTGTTCTGGACGATGCTGAAGGAACTGCTCAACGGTCATGAGTCTAACATCAATGATCTGCTGGCCCGTGTGAAGCTGCTGGAGCTGATTCTCAGCGCCGATGTGACCGGCAATCCGTACTACGTCACCTTTAACACCCTGACAGATGTTGTCGTGTCCAGCGGTATCTGGAATGAAGCCGATGGGCGTATTGAATTTTAACAGGAAGGAGGGAGCGCAATGCACATACCTGAAGATGAGGCCGAACGTCGGCGCTTGAATGAGCGGGGACGCGAAATCCTACGGCGAAAGAACGGCGCTGTGCGTCCGCATCGTGAGGATGGCTATGTGAACCTCCTGAACAAGTACGGAACCAAGCAGGACAACTCCGAGGCGTACAAGTTTGAGCGGGAGCCGGTCATTCCTGATATGCAGCTCACTGGGCTGTATGAGGGCAACGGTCTGTTCTCCAAAATCATTGATACGCCTGCCGAGGAAGCGCTGAAACACGGCTTCGACCTGAACCTGAAAAGCGATGAGGTAAATGCCTTCGTGGAAGACGCGCTGGATGATCTCGAATGGGAGGAAAAGGCCGCCACCGCCATCAAGTGGGCGCGGCTCTACGGCGGCGCTCTTATCGTCATGCTGATCGACGATGGGCGCGGGCTGGAAGAGCCTGTTGACTGGGAACATATCCGCAGCATTGATGAGCTGCGCGTCTATGAGCGCTCCATCGTGCAGCCCGACTACGCCAGCCTGTACCAGCAGGATTACGGCGGGAAGGGCGTTGGGAACCGGGTGTCCAAGTTCGGACAGCCGGAATATTACTATGTTTCCAGCATCTACGGTTCCTTCAAGGTTCATGAGAGCCGCTGTCTGGTGTTCCGCAATGGCGTTCTGCCGGAGCAGACCTCCAATGCAACCTACCTGTTCTGGGGGATGCCGGAGTACGTCCGCATCCGCCGGGCGCTACGGGAAACCGTGACTGCCCACACCGACAGCGTAAAACTGCTGGAGCGGAGCGTGCAGGCTATCTACAGCATGAAGGGTCTTGCTTCTCTGCTGACCACGGATGACGGCGAGAACCAAGTGCTGAAGCGCCTACAGCTTGTAGACACTTCCCGTGGTCTGCTGAACAGCATCGCCATTGACTCCGAGGGAGAGCAGTACGACTTCAAGACGTTCCAGTTTTCCGGTGTCAAGGATGTCATCGACGCGACCTGCAATATGCTGTCCGCGCTGACGAACATCCCCCAGACGATTCTGTTTGGCCGTTCACCGGCCGGCATGAACGCCACCGGCGACAGCGACTTCGAGAGCTATTACAACTTTGTGGAGAAGATTCAGCGCTTGATGCTGAAGCGTAACCTCCGCACACTGCTGGACATTGTGTTCCGGGCGGGCATCGCCTCTGGTGACGTGACGGAGGAACCCGACTATAAGCTGGAGTTCAACCCGCTGTGGAGTCTGAGTGATACGGAACAGGCCATGGTTGACCAGACTAAGGCCCAGACCGCACTGGTTAAAGCCCAGACTGCGCAGGCATACGTCGATATGCAGGCGCTCGACCCCACCGAGGTGCGCCGCCGCCTTGCGTCCGATGAGGAGTTTGATGTCGAAGACATCATCTCCGAGGATGACGAGAATGATCTGTTGCAGTCGTTGCTGGGAACTGAGCCGAGCGCCATGAGCGACGTGGAAGCCGCCCAGAAGAACATTGAGCAGGGGCAGGCTCCGGGCGGCGAGGAACAGAGCGCTACCGTAGCACCTACGACCACTCCGCCGACCACCAATGCCGATGCCGCCGACACTGACCGTGGTGTCGGCGTTCTCGTTGTGCAGGATGGCCGGTTTCTCTGTGGCACTCGCCTGAAGGGCGGCTCTGTTGGTGGACCGGGTGGTCGTATCAAGGCGGGGGAGTCCCCGGAAGATGCAGCCATCCGCGAAACGCAGGAGGAGTTCGGCATCACGCCGAAAGACCTCATGCCGGTAGCCTTCCTGAGCGACCTGAAACCGCCGTACTGCCCGTCCCATGTGTTCCTCTGCACGGATTTTGACGGCAGCATCCGGTGCGCTGATGGCGAGATGACCTCTCCGGGGTTCATCACCGCCGAAAAGGTGGCCGAGCTGTCCACTCAGAATCCGGAACGTCTGTTCCCGCCGTTTGCCCAGAGCATCACCACGCTGCTCGACGTTTTATCGTCAAATCCCGGTTTGACATCGGATGCACAAAATGCTAAGATGAAAGATAGGATGGACTTCAACGAAGCCGACCACCCACGGGATGAAAACGGGCAGTTCGCAGAGAGCGAGAGCAGTGGCTCTGGCTCAACCGAAAGCGGGCCTGCGGTATCTCCTGAAGGCGAAAATGCGTCGTGCAAAGGATTTGCAGACCCCGAAAAGAAAACCGTTCATTTCACCAAACATGGTGCTGAGTTCGGATTCTCGACAGAAGACGAATATGAAGCGGCTGCGGATAAGTTCTTGCAGCAGCCATGCGGCGGTGATGTGATCGGCTATAGCACACCCAAGGGAAAAATCGTCCGTTTCAACGTAAAGACAACGGAATACGCCTCTGGATTTCCGGGTCAGAACATCTGCACCTACATGAAGCCCAAATGCGGTAGCGGTGGCGTAGCCAAGCCTGATACGGCGATGGCCTACTACAACAAGTTCAAGGAAAAGGACGGTGTGTGATATGAGCGCTGTTAAATCTGGCGAGAGCTATATTTGTCCAGTGTGTGGTAAATACACGTTTGAGAGCGCAGGCGAGTTTGACATTTGCCCTGTGTGCAACTGGGAAGACGATCTCGTCCAGTTGGATGACCCGGATGAGGAAGACTGTGCGAACCACATGAGCCTGAACCAGGCCCGCGAGGCATGGAAGAACGGGCAGAAGGTGGAGTGATTGCAATGTATAACTTCATTGCAATCTACCGCATCCTGAGTTATCTGGAACAGGCGCTGGACTATGACGAACCTGATATGTCGCAGATTTCATCAAGCGCTCTGGGGCTGTCGGCCAACAGATGGCTTGCGCTCCTGCGGCTGCTGGAGGATGCCGGGTATATCGAAGTCGTCGGTCATGGAACGAGGATAACCCTTCGTGGGCTGGAGTATCTACAACAGAATAGTCTGATGCAGCGAGCCGTAAGCCTCATGTGAGATTTGCGGCTTTTCTGCTGTGTAAGAGCGATGGGAAACCACCGCTCTTTTTGTTTGTCTGAAAACCCATCTCAAAACGGAACGGAGAAAGATCATGAACAAGGTCACGATTTTTAAGTACGAGGAAAACAAGCTGGTGCGCACCCTGAACCAGAACGGCGAACCGTGGTTCGTCCTGAAGGACGTGTGCGGCATCCTCTCCATCGGCAATGCCGCCGATGTTTATGCCCGTCTTGATGAGGATGAAAAGGGGGTCGGTCAGGTCGATACCCTTGGCGGTCTTCAGCGGATGAGCATTATCAGCGAGTCGGGTCTGTACAACGTCATCCTGCGCAGCGATAAGCCGGAGGCAAAGCCCTTCCGCAAGTGGGTCACTGCCGTGGTGCTGCCCAGCATCCGCAAGAACGGCGGCTACATCGCCGGGCAGGAGGAGCTTTCCCCGCAGGAGCTTATGGCAAAGGCGCTGCTGGTCGCCCAGAAGACCCTGACCGACCGCGATGCCCGCATCAAGGAACTGACGGCGCAGAACCAGATCATGCAGCCGAAGGCCGAGTATTTTGACGAGCTGGTGGCCCGGAACCTGCTGACCAACTTCCGCGAAACTGCCAAGGAGCTGGGCATCAAGGAGAAGGACTTCATCGGCTGGCTGCTCGACCATAAGTACGTCTACCGTGACCAGAAGAACAAGCTGATGCCGTATGCGGCAAAGAACAACGGCCTGTTCGAGGTGAAAGAGGGCAAGGGCCGACACAACGACTGGGCGGGCACCCAGACGCTCATCACCCCGAAGGGCCGTGAAACCTTCCGTCTGCTGTGCAAGGAACCGCCTGTTTTACCGCAGTTCACCGCATTGTAAACCGGCATCAATGTGATCGTAAACCAGAAAGCAACCGTTTTTCCACCGCAATCACCGAAATGGTCGGAAATCTCAGGACGTAAAATTGGCCGTTTTTAGAATATATCCACTCGATTTTGGATATTTATGCAAAAATGGTCAAAAATCCGCCGGAGCGTCCACCGGACAATCCTGCGGAGCGTCCAGACATAACCGTACCTCACCAAACCAAACCGTAACTTGTTGTCAAATTTTCACTTCGTTCAAATTTGCCAACGGGGCGGGCGCGGGGCATGGCGCACGGCAGGCAATTTTCGCAACCAGCGAAAACACGGCTCTCCAGCGCTTTTCAAACCCCGGACACAAAATTATCCACCAACAACCTTTGGGACGTTTCTCGCCACCCATCAGAAGTTCTCAGAGGACATTAAGCCATAAACTCAACTGCGGCGGTGCAAACCACCGCTTTTTTGCTGTTCAAGACCGGAAAAGGAGGCGAAAACAGTGAATGATACCGTCCACGGACACATGGTACAGGACCTGCTCCGCCACCGATTCGGCAGTCATGAATGTCTGATATGCAAATATTCACCAAAGTACCCTGTGCAGGCAGAGCGAGAGTTCCAGCGGGTCACAAATGCGTACATCCGCATTCTGAACGAACTGCTGAAAGAGAGCTTGCCGGAGATCAGGGATGCCGCGCGGGCCGAGAAAGAAGGCCAGCGCTACGATGATGCTTCAGATCTGATTGCCAAGGTCAAGACCGTCTTCTCCAAGATGGCCGTGGAGCTGGAACGTCGGACTTCGATGTTCAGCCTGCGCAGCAAGATTGAGTCTATGGCAAGGCTCACCCGGAAGCTGAGCATCCGGGAGTGGAAGAAAGCAGTCAAGTCCACGCTGGGCATTGATTTGCTGGATGACTACTACACCGGCGAGCTGTACCGGGTAATGATGGAGCACTGGGTCGAGGACAACGTAGCGCTCATCAAGACCATCCCGCAGGAGAGTCTTGGGCGTATGCGCCAGATCGTGTTGGAGGGCTACCGGAACGGCGAAACCACAACGTCCATCGTCAAGCAGATTCAGCGGACGTACAGCGTAGACCGGCGGCACGCTCAACTGCTTGCCCGTGACCAGATTGCAAAACTGAACGGCGACATTACCCAGCAGCAACAGCAGGATGCAGGCGTGGTGGAGTACGTTTGGTCCACATCCGGCGATAGCCGCGTCCGCCCCAGCCACGCTGCGCTGAACCACAAGAGGTTCCGCTGGGATGACCCGCCGGTGGTCGATGCAAAGAATGGCAGGCGCTGCCACCCGGGCATGGACTATCAGTGCCGCTGTTGCGCACTGCCTGTCTTCAACATCAAAACCGTAGACCTGCCGGTCACGAAAGGGGGCGATGGCCGTGGATGAAACCATCCTCTAAGACCTGAGAAGGGAGTTGTTCAACATGGGAACTGAAACGAAAGTTCAGCGCTTCGACAGCCTGCCGCTGGATGCCACCTATTTCACGGATGAGGGCTATCTTGTAGACCACCCCATCGTGACATCGGTTGGCATTTTTGTTTATCACAACCCGGACGGTTCCGAACGCCGGGAGCTGCGGTTGCCTGAAGAAGTTTTCGCTGAAAAGAGCCTTGCATCCTATAAGGGAAAGCCCATCATCGTAACACATGATGCTGGCTACGTTGACACAGACAACGTGAAAGAGGAGGGCATCGGCACAATTTTGTCGGAGGGCTACCGGGACGGCGATGATGTCCGAGCAGAAATCATCATCCACGACACCGACAGCCTGAGGAAGTACAAAATGCGGGAGCTGTCCTGCGGCTACAACCTGCGTCTGGACGAAACGCCCGGTGTCTGGGAGGGGCAACCCTACGATGCCATTCAGCGGGACATCGAAATCAACCATCTTGCCCTTGTCGATAAGGCGAGGGCTGGTGAACAGGCCCGACTCAACATTGATGGGCAGGGCCGCGACTGCATGAAAGGAGAAAAACTGAACATGGAAAACACCACCAAGAGAACCGACGGTGCGCCCACCCCGGAGGAGCTGGCCGCTGCTGTGGAGGCGTTCAAGAAACGCCGTGCAGAGCGTTCTGGCGCTGCGACCGATGGCGGCGCTGCCGCAGAGCCGACCGCTGCACCGGGCGTTGCCGACAATGACCCCGCTGCTGCTCAGGATAAGCCTGATGCCGTGCAGATGGTCAAGGACCGCCGTGACCGCCGCGATTCTGAGGGCGACCCGGCAGATATGCCCGGCGCAATGGGCGTGATCGCGCAGCAGGACGAGGACATCGACACCCTGCTGGGAGTTATCGACGTTCTGAAAGCTGCTGGCACGACCACTGATGGCGCTGAGGGCGACTGCGGCGGTACTCAGACCGATGGCGACGGCGATGAAGGCAACGCCGATGAGGGCGGCGACGCCGCACAGGATAAGAAAGACCACGCAGACTCCGCCAACGACTTCCGTGAGCTGTTGCGCGTCGTCCGTGTCGGCGACCGCCTGAACATGGATGGTTTGGAATCCATGAGCGTCAAGGATGCCAAGAAGGCCGTTCTGGGAAAGCTGAAGCCCACCCTGCATCTGGACGGCAAAAGCGCCGCCTACGTCAACGCAGCGTTTGACATGGCCGTTTCCGAGATGAAGGAACGCAAGGACACCAACTATCAGCGTTCCCAGATGATGCACGGCGATGGCAAGCCCCCTGTGAAGCAGACTGGCTCCGCTTCTGAGGCTCGCCAGCGCATGATCGACCGCAGAATGAAGAAGGAGGAAAAGTAAGATGGGCGTTCAGAAAACCTACAGCTATGCAACCAGCAAGGGTGTTGCAGGCGGCATCTACGATATGTTCCACTACCCGGTGGACTCCCGTTTCAACGAGGAGGCGACCGGCAAGCTGCATTTCGGTGTCGGCGTTGTCACCGGCAAGGTTCCGGGCAGCGGCGTTGCGCTGCCGACCAGTGCAAGCACTGCTGATAACTTCGAGGGCGTTGTCATCAACGGCTTCGACCGCCAGCAGGATTTGGAGGGTAAGCTCTACGTTCTGAACAACCAGACTGTTGGCGTTATGCGCCGTGGCCGCGTTTGGGTGCGTCTGGCAACCGGCGCTGCACCCGCCTATGGTGATGCCCTGCACATGATCGTGGAAGGCGATGAGGCAGGCTGCTTCGCAAAGGAGGGCGGCATCGCAATTCCCGGTCGTTTCATCGGTGCGGCCAGCAATGGCGTTGCGCCGGTGGAGCTGTACGGCGTTCCTGCCGCGAGCGGCGCTGACGGTCACGCTGCATCCACCGACGATGCCAAGCCTACTGTCTGAGAGAAGGAGGACAAAATCAGATGAACACTAACCAGAAATCCATGAGATACGACCAGAACGACTACGACGCTCTGCTGCACTCCAAGATTCCGGCCGCTCTGGTCGAAACTCCGCAGATGAACTTCGATGATGCCAGCGATGCCTCCGTGTTCTTCGCCCGCGAGCTGGATTACGTCAAGTCTCAGTCCTACGATGTGGAGTACCCGGAGTTCACCGCGCTGAAGCTGTTCCCGGTCTCCAGCGAAATCAACCCCGGTGCCGAGACCGTCACTTACTACAGCTACGATAAGACCGGCATGGCGAAGATTATCAGCAACTACGCCACCGACCTGCCCCGTGCTGATGTGAAGGGTAAGCCCACCACCGCCATCATCAAGTCTCTGGGTGACAGCTACGGCTACTCCATTCAGGAAATGCGTGCCTCTGCTATGGCAGGCAAGTCGCTGGATGCCCGCAAGGCAGAGTCCGCCCGCTATCAGATCGACTACCTGAACAACAAGATCGCGTGGAACGGCGATGCCGAGACCGGCCTGCGCGGCGTTCTGTCCAAGGACAACGATGTGCCGCTGTACGTCCCTGCAACCGGCGCAAAGGGTTCTACCAAGTGGGCCGACAAGACCGAGGACGAGATTCTGGCCGACATCACCGGTATGCTGAAGCAGGTCGCCCGCACCACCAAGAAGGTGGAGAAGCCGGACACTCTGGCCCTGCCGTCCGAGGCGTATATCGAGATTCAGAACCGCCGTATCGAAAGCACTGCGACCACCGTGCTGAAGTACGTTCAGGACAATATCAAGGATATTGCCCGCATCGTCTCCTGCCCGGAGCTGGACCCCGACAGTGTGGACACCAACCCCTATGCGGCAGAAAGCGATGGCAAGGGCGTTGCGCTGCTGTTCAAAAACGACCCCCGCAAGTTCACTATCGAGAACCCGCTGTCCTTCATGCAGTACCCGGTTCAGCCTGAAGGTCTGGAGATGGTCGTTCCCTGCGAGGCCCGCACCGCAGGCGCTATCATCTACTACCCCATGTCCATGCTGATTGCTACTGGCATCTGCTGATTCACCCGTGGAGCTGCCGTACGTTTGTGCGGCGGCTCCTATCTTTTTGTAAAGGAGCCATGATATGAAACTGAAGAATATCGGAAACAAAATCATCAGCGTCGGCGCTACCGTGATCCTGCCGGGTGAAGCCAAGGAAGTCACCGGCTATGATGACAACGAGATCGTGAAGTTCTTCATCGGGCAGGGAAACCTGTCCGAGGTCAAGAGCCGCACTGCTGCGAAGGAGAAATAAGTCATGGAAGATGCCGTCAGAATTTTCAGGCTGGTTGCCACCGAGTTCGACGTGCTGAACGATGAGACCGTTGAGGCATGGCTGAACCTCACAGCGCCGCTCATCAGCAAGAAGGTGTTCGGGAAGCTGTATGACCAAGCCATCGCACTCCTGACGGCACATCGCCTGAAAATGGCAGGCTATGGCGACAACCAGTACGGAAGCGTAGGTGACGCTCTGCGCGTTGGAAGCTACACTGAAGGCGAAACGTCTGTCAGCTTCAACGTAAATCAGGGAACCAACCTGATGGCAGATGCCGAACTGGCGCTGACTCCCTATGGTCTGGAGTATTTGACGCTGCGGCGGCTGGTCGTGATCTCGATTCACTCAGCGGGTGAGTGCCGATGACTGGCGGGTGGGACCGGCTGACCCCGGAAGGGGAAAAGTTCTTTCGCCAAATTGATGAGCTTCAGGACAAGGAGGTCTTTGTAGGCTTCCAAGCGGGCAAGGTCGCGGATGACCGGGGCGTTGATATGGCGCAAATCGCCATGTGGAACGAACTGGGAACCTCGACCGCGCCCTCCCGGCCGTTCCTGCGCAAGAGCGTTGATGAGAACGCCGACCCCATCAACGCCATGTGCGCCCAGCAGCTAAAGTCCATTACTGCGGGCGGAACGGCCGAGCAAAGCCTGAAGCAAATCGGCGTGTTTGGCGTTGGTTTAGTTCAAGAGAAAATCGAGAGTGGCAGCTACGAGCCGAACGCTCCCTCCACCATCCGCAGGAAAAAATCGGACAAGCCGCTGATTGATACCGGCAAGATGCGGCAGTCTGTCAAATACGTCATTCGCAAGAAGGGAAGTGGTTGATATGGGTCTGGGCATTTTCCGCAGAGCTTTTGTTGTGCGTCGCTTCGGAGAGGAGAACATTGTCGATGGCTATGGGGTTTCCGGGTATAAAGACTTCATTGCGTCCCTGAATGTTCAGCCGCTCTCCAAGGATGAGCTTCAGGCACTCCCGGAAGGTGAGAACACCGTAAAGCGCATGAAGGCTTTCGGCGATCTTGTTTTCCATACCGCAGACCGCTCTGTCGGCCGCAGAGCCGACTGGCTTTTCTATCAGGGGCGGATGGACCCGGAAGGACACTGGTATGAATGTGTCAGCTCGCTGGGGTGGGACCACACGATGGTGGGTCACTGCCGCAGCGAGTTTGTTCAGGTTTCGGCGGCAGAGGCCAACCGTATGCCGCGCCCTGAAATCCGAGCAGATGGGAAAGGCGGGTATTGCTGCGTATGACGCTTTATGACCTGAAGAAGCTGCTTATGCAGCTCACCCAAACGTACTTTGCCGGAGCAACCGTGACGTATGCCAAGCAGAGCTTTGTAGCAAAGCCCAGCAGTCCGCTGGTCACGCTGACCACCGGCTCCGTCAACCGGTCAAGGAACCCACCGGTCAAAATCATTGAAGGCACACCGGTGGCCTTTTATCCTGCATCCGTTCCTGTGCAGATTGACCTGTTCACTCATGGCAGGCAGGAAGAAATTGCACCGGGGTTCACCCCCATTGCCGAAAACACGGCTGAGGATGATATGCTGGCCTTTGAGAGCTTTCTGAACTCGCCGTTCGTAACGCAGTGGTGTCACCAGCATGACATCGCCATTGTCGTTCCCACGGCGGTTCAGGATTTGACCGATTTGGTGCATGATACCAACTACGAGTTCCGAGCAATGCTGGAAGTCGCTGTGTATTTCACCATGACCGCCATCGGTTTTACTGGAACGCTGGACATCGACAGCGTGAAGCATTCTGGTGGCGAAGATGACATCCAAGCTGATGATGTCATCGAGATCGAGCCGCAGGTGACCCCGACACCCAGCGGCGGTGGTAGTTCGGAAATGACTGCCCATGAGGGCGAATATTTCACGAACGCCGAGATAAACAACCGACTCGTAAAGGAGGAAGATGACACATGAGCAACAACCTCGATAGGATTTGTACCGTGGACATTTCGCTGGCGTCCCCCATCTCCAACGATGCCAACTTCGACAATATCCTGATTCTGGGTCCGGCACCCGCAAATCCGACTGAAGATGTACCTGCCGTTGGCGTGTACAACAGTCTGGAGGAACTGACGGCGCTGGGCATCGTTGCCACCGGTGAACGCGCCGACCCTGTTGGCGTGGCTGCACGGGTGGCTTTTTCGCAGTCTCCCAGACCCCATGAGGTCTATGTTGCCTTTATGGGCGACATCGTGGACAAAGAGAGTGAAGACCCTGCATTGCAGACCGTAAGCGCGGTTCTGGAGAACGCGCTGGCCGTCAATGGCTGGTACTGCATCTGCCCGGTCGGTCTGGCGGATGAAAAGGTCAAGGAAATCATCCAGTGGACCGAAACCCAGAACAAGCTGTGCGGCTACATCGACAAGGATCCGGATAAACCCATTGTGGATGCCGGCCTTTATCTGCGCAGCTTCCCGTTCTTCCCGAAAGAAACGGCCGACCAGTTGGAGAACGACATCCCGGCTGAGAACCTGTACGGCATGGCTGTAGCTGCGGCCGTCAAGGCGATGAACTACCACGCCGGTCAGGAAACGTGGGCACTGATGCCGCTTGCGACCGTTTCTCCTGCAAAGCTGACCAGCACGTTTATCAAGAAACTGGAGGCCGCAAATTTCAACTACGTCATTACCGTGGCATCCAAGAACATCACGCAGGGCGGCAAGACCGGCGGCGGTGAGTGGATTGATGTTATCCGCTTCCGCGACTGGCTCCAGAACGATATGCAGGTTCGTGTCGTGAACCTGCTCATCGTCAACCCGAAGATTCCCTACACCGACAACGGTATCGGCCTTGTTGAGAACCAGATGTTTGCATCCCTGAAGGACGGCCAGAAGTACGGCGGCATTGCTCCTACGGAGTACGATGCAGACGGAAATGCTATTCCGGGCTACACCACGTCTGTGCCGCTGGCAGCAGACCTGACCAGCACCCAGAAGGCATCCCGCATCCTGAAGGACTGCAAGTTCTCTGCCCGCATTGCTGGTGCTATCCATGTGGTAGAAATCAAGGGTTGCCTGACCTACGAGAATCTGTAAGGGAGGGAAAGTAAATGTCAAGCAAGATCAAGACCTACAACCCGAAGGAAGTTATCGTCACCTGTGGTACGCACATTGTCACCGGCTATGCAGATGACAGCTTCATCAGCATTGAGCCGAACGGCGACGGTATTACCAAAAAGACCGGCTGTGACGGCGAAATTGCCCGTTCAATTTCGCCGGATAACACCTACAAGGTCAAGCTCACCCTGTTGCAGACCAGCGACAGCAACTCGTACTTCTCCGGTATGGTCGATCTCGACCGCGACACCGGCAACGGTCTGTTCCCGATTCTGATCAAGGACCTGAAGGGCGGTCTGGTGTTCAGTACGGAAGCTGCGTGGTGTGTGAAGAAAGCTCCCGTCACTCGCGGCAAAGAGACCAACAACCGTGAGTGGGAGCTTGACACCGGCGATGCCACCATGAACGAGTAAGGAGGACACCGATGAATAACCTGAAGCAGCTCGAAACCCGCGAAGTCACCGTGGGCGAGAACATTTTCTACATCCGGCCGCTCCCGGCGTTCAAAGCAGCGAACATGACCGGAGAGCTGGCAGCACTCGTCCTGCCGCTCGTTTCCGGCCTTGCGCCGCTGCTGTCTGCGGTGGACCTGGAGAAAGAGGACAATGGCCTGCTCGACATCAAGGTTGAGGATGCGGCTCCTGCGATTGCGGGGGCCTTTTCTTCGCTTGATGGCGATAAGGTTGAGCAGATTCTGAAGCACCTGCTGATCGCGGGCAGCAACATCTCGGTGGAACAGCCGGGCGAAAAGGTGCGCCTGCTTACGGAAGACCTTGCCAATGAAGTGTTCTGCACCGATGTGCAGGATATGTTCATTTTGGCCTTTGAGGTCATCCGCACCAACTACAACGGTTTTTTCAAGAAGCTCGGCGACCGATTTGGCAAAGTCGCCGAGTGGGCGGAGAAGACTCTGAAGAAGGCACGGAGCGCTACGGCGACCTCGACCTCAGCGACTTCACAGAGCTTGAGCTGAGAATGTATATCCTCATCAAGGCCCGGCTTGCGTCCATGTGGGAGCTGAAGAACTGCTACACGCTGGACGAAGCTCTGAAGCTCTATGCACTGTACCGCATGGAGCAGGATGTGGAGGCCGGCCGGGTAGAGGATATGGCTAAGGAGGTGAGCTGACCAGCATGACCATAAGAGACATCGGCATTCTGTTTGGCTACAAGGTCGATGAATCCTCCGAGCGAAAGGTAGAAGGCAGCATCAAATCGCTGAAGTCGATGGCCTCCAAGGTCCTCGGCGCGGTTGGCATTACGCTGTCCGTGGCCGGTGCCAAGAAAGCCATTGACGGCTGCGTAGAAGTTGCATCCTCCGTTGAAGAAATGGAGAACAAGTTCAACGTGGTCTTCGGCGATATGCGGGATGATGTTGATAAATGGGCGCAGGATTACTCCGATGCCATCGGCCGCAACAAAAACGACATCAAGACGTACCTTTCCGACCAGCAGAACCTGTTGGTCGGTTTTGGCATGACCCGCCAAGCCGGTGCTGAAATGGCCGAGCAGATGACATCGCTGGCGCTCGACCTTGCCTCTTTTGGCAATATGGACGAAACAGCGTCCGTAAACGCCATGACGAAAGCCGTCATGGGCGAGTCCGAAGCGGCCAAAACGCTGGGCGCAGTGCTTAACGACAGCACCAGAGCGCAGGCGATGTCTGCGCTGGGCCTGAAGGGAACCTACGATAAGCTGGACCAGCTCACGAAGATGCAGGTCAACTATCAGGCTATCCTCCAGCAAAGCCCAGACGCCATTGGCGATTGCAAGCGCAGTCTCGACAGCTACGAAAGCACCAAGAAGCGCTACATCGCCAAGCTGAAGGAGATCAAGACGATCGTCGGCCAGTTCTTCCTGCCGACCTATCAGAAGATTCTGAGCATTGGCGCGAAGGGGCTGACGATGGTTCGCGACTGGCTCCAGAAGCTCACCGACCTTACGGATAAGCTGGGCGGCTCGCAGCGCGTTATATCGGTCCTGATAGGCGCACTGACCGCCCTGTTTGTAGCCATGAATCTCAAGAAGATTGGACTGGTCATAAGCGGCTTTACGAAGCTGGCGCGGGCAATAGGGCTGGGCCACGGGAAGGCACTGGCCTTCTTTGCTGTTTTTCTGCTGCTGGCTCTCGTGATCGAGGACTTCATCTCGTTCATGAGGGGCGACAACAGCCTGCTCGGAACCATGCTCGAACGAGCTGGCATAGACTGCGAAAAGCTACGCCAGAACATCATCGGAGTATGGACGAATATCAAGCAGGCCATCGGGTACATCGGAGAGGGAATCCGCAACGTGGTTGTCCCCATATTTGAGGGCATCCGAACGGCGGCGGTGGTAGCGTTCGAGAAGATTCAGCAGAAGGTGGCTCAGGTAGCCCCCGGAATAGCTGCGTTCTTCGACAAACTGGGCAGCGGCAAGGTTGACAAGAAGCAGTGGACGGACATCGGCGAATCCATTGGTAGAATTGCCGTGGGCGTCGTGGCCGTCATTGCGGCTGTCAAGGGAATTTCCGCAGTCTTCGGCGTGATCACGACCATCATTTCCGTTGTCAAAGCGGTTATTTCTGTTATCAAGCTCGCGTTTGTTGTCGTAAAGAGCATCATTACGGTCATCAAGGTGGTAGGTGCTGTAATCTCCATCGTCGCAAGCGCCTTTGGCCCGGTGATTCTGGCAATCGCTGCTGCAATCGCAATCGGTGTTCTGCTGTGGAAGAACTGGGACAAGATTCGTGAAGCAGCAGGCAGTCTGCTGGAGGGCATCAAGACCACGATCGGCAATGTCCGCAATGCCATTGTGTCGGGCTTCCAAGCCGCTATCGACTGGATAACCTCCCTCCCGGCTGAGGCCCTGAAGTGGGGCTCCGACATCATCGACGGCATCGTATCAGGCATCCAGTCTGCGGTAGGTCGTGTAGGCGAGGCTGTAAAAGGCGTAGCCGATAAGATCAAGTCGTTCCTCGGCTTCTCGGAGCCGGAGGATGGCCCCCTGAGCGACTTCCACACCTATATGCCGGACATGATCGACCTGATGGCATCGGGCATCACTTCCGGCAAGAAGAAGGTGAAGGATGCACTGGAAGGCATGACCGGCGAAATGTCGGTCATCGCCAAGGCCAATGTGGTTTCCAAAGCTACCGGGCGGGGCGCAACCGGCAGAACGACCGGTGGACGCACTGTGACCCAGAACGTAAACATCAACAACCAGTTCAACGGCGACCGCGCCGGGCAGCAAAAGAGTTCTGAGGCTATGGATAAGGCCGCAGGCGATGCTACCGGCGAGATGGCCCGTGCGCTGGCATTTGCAAAGTAGGTGAGAGTACATGGCAAGAGCAAAACAGCCCGTCAGCGTCGATGACATCGAGTTTGATGCCCTGATCGACTCCGAAGAAGGCTATGAAGCGGATGTGCCTGAGTACCCGACCGAAAAGGGCTTCAGTGTAAGCGACACAATCGTGCTGAAAGCCGACACCCTGAACATGACGCTCTATGTGACCGATACGCCGGTGACATGGCGGAAACGTACAGGCTCCGGCCCCGGGAAAACGGAGGGCGTTGTTCGTCGGCTGAAGGACCTGTATTTCGCCAAGAAGATTCTCGAAGTCACGACCACTGACTGCGTGTATTCCAACATGGTGATTACAAGCATGAACATCAAGAAGTCTGTGGAGGTCGGCTACGCCCGTGAGATTCCGATAGCCTTCAAGAAGATCGAGGTGACGGAAACCGCCACCGCAGAAATCCCGGCCAGCTACGGCAAGTCGGGCAAAACTGCAAAAGCTGCTGGAAAAGCAAGCACCACCGCCGCAAGTACGGCAGGAAGCGGCTCGTCCGGCGGCTCCTCTGCATCAGGCTCTTCGTCCAGCTCTAGCAGAGGTTCCGTTCTCTATAACGCTGCCAGCAGTTTCGGCTTGCTGGGATAAGGAGGGCGTTCGTGGACTACTTCGTCATCGAAGTCCCGGACATGAACGACAGCGTTGTCAAAGTTTCCCTCCAAAGCAGGCTGTATCAACTGCGATTCACATGGAATGACACCGGCGGCTACTGGATGCTCGGAGTGATGGATTCACTCGGAACGCCACTGCTGCTCGGTGTCAAGATGGTTCCGCAGTTTCCGCTCAACCTGCTGTTCGGCCGGGATGATATGCCCAGCGGCATCTTCGCTGTCCTGACCGAAAAGGAGAGCGTCGGTCGGCAGGATTTTGCCGATGGGACGGCTCGTTTTGTGTTTGTCCCGGCATGATGCTGGAACAAATCATCCAGTAAAATCAATTCTCATTTTGAACAAATCTTCGATGGCGGGTTTGACAATTCGTTCTCAGAAGGTTCCAGACAAATTTCCATATACTTTTACTGGTAAAGTCAGGGTTTAATCAGAGGCTTTTCAGAGGTTTTGGGATGAATGTCGCTCAAAATCGCCGATTTTACACAGAATCCGTTGGATTGTCCGCCGGACAGTCCTCGGACTGACCAAAACGGGAAACTTTCGCAAAACGCTCATATCATTGGTCACTTTCATTGCATTACCAGAACGGTAAGTTAGAATGAAGATGTGAACCGGGCAAACAAAAAAAGAACCAGCGGCTCGCCCTCACAAAGCACCGCTGGTTCCTATCTCATGCCCGGAACGATACGAAGAAGTTCCGTTGATACGATTATATCATACCAGCGGACTTCTTGCAAGACAAAGGAGTGTGCTGATATGAGCGTAGTAGACCTTGAGCGTGAGGTCATCCGTATGGGCGATGTCGGTGTCGCTATCGACATGGTGGACAGCAACCTTGCAGATGGCAAGCTGGAGCAGGCGGAACGCGCCGTTGTGATTCTCCGGGAAATCTTCAATGCCCGCAACAAAGGGCTGCGGAGCTGCTTCTACGGAGGTGATTGGAATGCGATTTGCTGAAGAAGGAACTCAGCAAGGCGAAGTAAGAGGAAACCTTCAGGGCTGCGGAAACGCGGCCTTTTTTGTTGCCATCGAAAGGGGAGAATGCCGTGAAGAATTTCGACAGGCAGTACCGGCTGGCGGCGGGCAAGGCAGGCTCGGCCGGGTTTGAAATTGGCAGCGGCAAGCGACCGCTGCACATTTCGTTTTCGGTAGAAAAGGCCGACACCAACAGCCAGAATACGGCCAAAGTGACTATCTGGAATCTGAGCGACGAACACCTTGCAGAGCTGAGAAAAAACGACTGCGTGGTCGTGCTCCATGCAGGGTATGGCAACACCCGTCCGCTCATCTTCACCGGCGTAGTCACATTTGCTACGACAAAAGCTGACGGAGCAGACAGGGCAACGGAGATCGAGCTGGTGGATAACCGCATTGAAGTCCGCGACACCTACGTTTCCGTAAGCTATGCCGGGGCTGTAAACTGCAAGACCCTGATACAGGACACCGCAGACCAGATGGGCGTGACGGTTGCTTTCTCCTACAACGCAGAGTTCAAGGACATCCCGAATGGCTACAGCTATGTTGGCCCGGCAAGAAATGTGCTGACGAAAGCCTGCGAAACCAGCGGATTGACGTGGAGCATCAACAACGGCGTCTTACAGGTCAAAAAGCCGGGCGATACGATGAGCCGCGAGGTGTATGAGCTTTCGGCAGAAAAGGGCCTGCTGGGCCTCCCAGAGCGTGTCCAAATCTCCAATGAGGACAAGGGGTACAGCTACGGCTGGGACGTGGAGTACCTGATGAACGCCGCAATCGGACTGGACGATTATGTGTACCTGAACAGCAAAGTAGTCAAGGGCTATTTCCGGGTCTACTCGGTGCGGATTGAGGGCGACAATATGGAAGGTTCATGGAGCTGCACGGCCCGCCTGCTGGAGGTGAAGCAAAAATGATGCAGGAGTTTGTTGACCAAATCAATAAAAGCGCCCGCAGCGCGACGGAGGATATGCACACGGCTCTGCCGGGCGAGATAAAAAGCTACGACCCGGGCAAGGGCGTCGCCACCGTGTTACCGAAAGCAAAGTTCACAAAGCCCGATGGCAGCACGATGGATTTTCCAGAAATCTCAGGCGTCCCGGTCATGTTCCCGCAGAGCAAAAACGTCACCATTGCATGGCCCATCAAGAAAGGCGATGGATGCCTGCTGGTTTTCAGTGAGCAGGCACTCGATTACTGGATGTACGGCAAGGAAACTGACACCAAACTGAAGTTTGACCTGACCAACGCCATTGCCATTCCAAACCTCACATCTGGCGGCAACAGCACCATGAAGTTGGCCTGTGATGAGGATGCCGTAGCCATTGCCGCAGGCGACACAAAAGCCAAGATCACGCCCAAGACCGCAGAACTGACTCTCGGTTCGGCCAAGGTCAAAGTGGAGCCGAGCCTTGTGCAGATCACAGTCGGCGGCACGGTGCTGGCAATTTCACCCGACGGCGTGGACATCACCGGAAAGCTCACGGTCAAGGGTGGCATCACCGCAAGGGATGATGTCAAGGCATCCAACGGCAGTATCAGCCTTGCAAACCACGTCCACAGGGGCGACAGCGGCGGCATGACCGGGAAGCCGCAGTAAAGGAGGGAAAAGCGTGATAGACCTGAAGCTCGATGCCACCGGGGACTTAGAACTCTCGGCGGCAGGCGACATTTCAGATACGGACAGCATCGTACAGGCTGTCCGTATTCGTTTGCTCTGGTTCTTTGGAGAGTGGCGGCTGATGCCTTCGCTCGGCTTTCCGTACTTTGAGAACCTGCTGGTCAAAAATCCGAATGAGTCCAAACTCCGGCATCTTATCCGGGAAACCGTGATGTCTGTCGATGGAGTGAAGGATGTGACGGATATTTCGTTTGACATTGACAAAAAGAACCGCAGTGCGTCCGTTGCGATCTCGTTTACTACGGACGAAGACAGGTTCAGAGAGGAGATCAGAATACCGTGGCAAAATATGGCTTAACACCGCAGGGACCTAACCCGAAACGTCTGGATGCAATCCTCGATGATATGCACGAACGAATGTCGGCCCGCCTCGGCGTGAACACCCGCCAGAACCCACAGTCTTTGCTGAATCACCTGCTGACCAATGTAGCAGATGAAATCGCAGAGCTGTGGGAATTTGGCGTGGATGTGTATCACTCGGAGTACGTTTCCAGCGCGACCGGAGTGAGCCTTGACTATGCAGCGCAGTTCGGCGGCTCCACGCGCGGAATGGCTGCAAAGTCCTACTACAGCATCCTCTGTACCGGCGTGGACGGTACGGCTATTCCGGTCGGCACGTCGATTGCATCCGACACCAGCCCGGCCACGAACCTTGTTTCCAGCGCAGACGCAGAGATCACGAGAGCATCCTTCAACAAGGCCACCGTTATCCTTGCATCACCGGCGGCTACAACGGCCCTTGGGGTGGCTCTTAACGGAAACCTATACACCATCACCCCTGACCCAAAACAAAGCACCAGCGAAGCCCTAGAGGCTCTGGGAACAGCCATCACGGATAAGGACTTCCATGTGACGGTCATCAACGACACCATCGTGATCGAGGCGGTCGATGAAACCAGCTCCAATACGCTGGTCCTGTCAGAAAACCTGACCACTGCTTCTGTGGGCAGCATCGTCACATTTGAGACTGCCGAGCCGGGCGACATCTTCATTCCGAACGGCGTAATCACGAAGATCACGAAAGCTGTTCCGGGCATGGAGTCCGTGGTCAACGTGGGAAGCTATGTTGCCGGTCAGCTCGCAGAGAGTGATGTGGAGTTCAGAAAGTCCTACACGAACAAAATCTACAACCGCTCGTCTGCCATGCTGGAAAGCATCAAGAGCGCCATCCTGAAGAATGTGCAGGGTGTGGTGAGCGTAGCTCCCTATGAAAACTGCACAAATGAAGTCGATTCTGCCGGCCGGTGGCCGCACAGCATCGAAGTTGTGGTCGAGGGCGGCGACGCAACGGAAATTGCCCAGCAAATCCTGAACACAAAGGCAGGCGGCATCAACACTTTCGGCAGCGTAGAAACCACCCTGCACGGCGTTTACGGCGAAGACATCGTGGTGCGCTTCAACCGTCCGACGTATATCAAGGTCTGGTTCAAGGTTGGCGTCACTCTGAGCCCGAACACAAATCCGCCTACCAACTATGTCGAGCTTGTCAAAGAGCAGATTCTGGAGAAAATGAGCGCACTGGGGGCGGGCGAGAACGTCATCCCGCAGAAGTTCAACCTTCAGGTGTCTGGCATCGACTACATCGACGTATGGTTGTTTGCAACACCGAATGACGGCGATATGCCCACTGGCTACACCCAGCGCAGCGTGTCCATCTCGGCACGGGAGCGGGCCGTTACGGACGAAAACAGGATTGAGGTGGTCATGGATGGCTGATTACGTCCAGAAGCTCCGGAATGATCTTGTGGAGCAGTTCAAGAGCAAGCCGGTCATCGACGCGCTCATGGAGGCCGTCGGTGATGAGCTGAACGAGGTACGGCAGTTTTACGAAGACCTGCGCAACAAGCGGAACATCCAGACCGCAATCGGAAAGCAGCTTGACGGCATCGGCGACAATGCGGTTCTGACCCGCCTTGAAGCCGGTGCTTTGGCCTGTACCAAGGAATCGGTCTACGTCCTGACTGACGATGACTACCGAACGTACCTGATATACAAAATCTGGAAGAACACTAACCGCTGCACCTACTACGACATCATCCGGGCGTTCAAAATGTTCTGGGACAAGCCGCTGCATTACCGCGAGGACCCGGATGTTCCGGCCACCATGATTTTTGAAACCGACGCCCTGACGCCGGAGGATGATGTTTCCAAGCTGCTGAATGCACCCCTCATCAAGGCCGCAGGCGTGGCCATCATGGTGATTGCAAAGACTGAATCACCAGAAATGGTCGCAGATGTGCCGATGCAGGCCATTCTGGGGCGCGGCTATATGACCACGACCCTGCCGGAGATAGCAGTTGGCGAGGACTTTATCGACACCGTGCTGCCGGTCCCCGCAGCACAGAATATCACGCAGACGAAACTGCCCGAAATCGAGGAGGATGAGTTATGAGCTACTATGGCTTTGTTGTTACGGACAGCGGTCGAGAGCTGATTGCCAAGCTGGTTGCAGGGCAGCAGCTCCCGATCTCGAAGATTATGGTGGGAAGCGGAATCGTCCCGGATGATGTGAAGCCTGCATCCATGACCGCGCTGGTTGAGCCGGTCGCTGCGGGCACATCGACTGCGCCGGTCTATGATGGAGCCAGCGTCCGCATGATCGTTGAATACCGCTCTGACCTGAACGGTGGTCTTGACCACGGCTTCTGGCTCCGGGAGTTCGGCGTATTCGCCTTTGACCCGGACAAGGGCGAAGTCCTTATCTACTACGGAACGCTGGGCGATTATCCGCAGTACGTCAGCGCCGCCTCTGACACCGGCGTGGACGTCCGCCGCTTCCCGGTGTGCATCGTCATCGGCGAGGGGCTGGGCGTCACCGTAGACTATAAGTGCGAGGCATGGATGACGGCGGAGGACGTGGAGCAGTATTGCTCGGTCACGATGCTTCCCGCATTCCTCCGGGAAGCCCAGAAGCTCGTGGATGCCCACGATGAGGACGAAGAAGCCCACCACTCCATCCAGAACAGTATCTCCGACGTGTCCGCCCGTCTGGCTCTGCTGGAGCTGATGTTCAATACCTCCGTCACCGGGAACCCGTTCACGATTACGTTTGAGACGCTGGACGGCACGGTGGTGGAAGGTGTCTGGAACACCACGGCAAAAAGAATCGAGTTCTAATGAAACGAATGAACTTATCCCGTTCACCGCCGCTCAATTTGAAACAAAATTTTACGCCGGAAATTCAATAAAAGGAGGCCTTTTTTATGGCTTATGTAACCTTGGGTTCCAAAGCAGTCGGCAGCACCATCAAGCTGAAAGTAAATGGTTCTGCCCGAAACTTCATCGTTATCCATCAGGGCAAGCCGTCCAGCGTCTATGACGATAGCTGCAACGGCACATGGCTTCTGATGAAGGACATTTATGAGAACCGTGCATGGCATAGCTCGAACACCAACGATTATGCCAACAGCACCATCCATTCCTACCTGAACAGCACGTTTCTGAATCTGTTCGAGTCGAACATCAAGAACGCCATCAAGCAGGTAAAGATTCCGTATCGCAAGGGCCACGGTACGTCCACGACCGTCACCAGCGGCTCGAATGGCCTGTCTGCGAAGATCTTCCTGCTCAGTACGACCGAAACGAGTTTCAGCTACTCCTATATGCCGAGAGGCGAGGGTGCAGAGCTAGCCTATTTCAAGGGCTGTGCAGACAATGGTTCGGATTCCAAGCGTGTTGCCTATCTCAACGGTTCTGCCACCGGCTGGTGGCTCCGCTCTCCGGGCTGCAACATCACCTCCAACCGCGCGCTGGTGGTCGGCTCCGCTGGCACCAGTGGCGACACCAACTGCTCCTACTCGCACGGCATCCGCCCCGCTTTGATTCTGCCCTCTTCTCTCTTGGTGTCTGACGATGGCACGGTCTCGACTAATACCGCACCCTCGACTCCGGGCGGCATCTCCGTTCCTTCGTCCATCATGGGCGGCACGAACATTTCGGTCTCGTGGTCAAAAAGCTCTGATGCTGAAAGCAATCTCGCCGGCTACAAGGTAGAGCGTTCGACCAACGGCGGCAGCTCGTGGAGTCAGATTTATCAGGGTACGGCCACCAGCACTACGAACAACGTCGCCTTCGGCACCACGTCCGTGATGTACCGCGTCAAGGCATACGACACCGAGGGTCTGGAGTCTGGCTGGCGCACCAGTTCGCAGGTAACGGTGGTCAACAACGATGCCCCGTCTGCGCCGCCGTCCATCGCGGTGCCGAACGATGTCAAGGGCGGCAGCACACTGGTGATCTCGTGGACTGCGGCCAGCGACAGTGACGGAAATCTGACCGGCTACATTCTGGAGCGCAGCACCGATGGAGGCGGCACCTATACGCAGGTGTACAAGGGCGATGCTCTGACCTACACCGACACCATCACCAAGGGCTGGTCCACCGTGATGTACCGTGTCAAGGCGTATGACAGCTATGACGCTCAGTCTGGCTACACCACGTCCACCAAGCGCACGGTCGATAACAACACCGCACCGACCATCACGACCTCCAGCGCAGCCAACCTCGGAACCAAGTCCAGCGGCTTCACCATCTCGTACTCCGTGGATGACAAGGACGCAGGGGACACCCTGACCGTCACCGAAAAGCTGGACGGCACGACCAAGCGCACCTACACCGCGACCCGCAAGACCACCAACAGCTTCGCCGTCACCGGTGAATATTTCCAGAAAATTACGAACGGCAGTCACACCATGACCGTTACCGTGACCGATGGCAAGGCCACCGTCACCAAGACGTTCACCTTTACAAAGGCCGTCACCGCCGCCAGCATCACGCTGGCGAAGCCGATGGAGGCGGATGCCCAGATCACGCTCTGCGCCATCACCGTCGGCGGTCTGATTCCCGCCGACGCTGTGTTCAAGGTGGAGGTCACGAACAACGGCAAGGACAGTTCGCCGGTATGGGAGGACGCCACCACCGAGGCCCGGAATGGCCGGAACCATTTGTTCACGAACCAGACTGCGGCCAACGGCTTTGCGTTCAATTTCCGCGTCACCGCAGAGCGCGGCGCAAGCGGCGAGAGCGGTTATATTGCTTCGATTCAGGGAGGTTTTCAGTAATGGGTTTGAACAGATTAAGAGTCGATTCTGTAGCCAAGTTGCAGAAGAAGAAAACGATGGCGGAATTGCAGGAGGAGAATGAAGCCCTGAAAACCAAGGTTTCTTCTCTGGAAACCAACCTCGATAATACCCAGATGGCGCTGTGCGACGTGTACGAACAGCTCATCGCGGTCACATCCGCCGCAGATAAGGAGGCATAATCATGGCAGAAGTCTATGCAAACCTCATCCGCCGGGGGCGGAAAACCATCGAGCAGGTGCCTGAGCACCTGCGGGAAGAAGTCAAGGCCATTCTCGCGGCGGACGGCAACGCATGAGCCGCCTGCGGGAATTTGCCTTAAAAATATTACTGAGAAAGGAGAAAGGCATCATGGCAGTCATCTATGCAACCCTCATTGTGAAGGGCAAGAAGACTCTCGATCAGGTTCCGGCATTGATTCGGAAGCAGGTCGAGGAAATCCTGAAGGACCTCGAAGTCGAGGTCGAATGATCGCGGGGGAGTCGGGAAACCGGCTCCCCTCATTTTTGTAGGACGATTGAAAGGAGGTTCAGATGGACCAGCCTATCACGCGGGCCGAGCATGAAGAGTTCAAGCAAAGGCTCAAAGAAGAAAATTCCCGACAGGACAGGCGAATTGCTTTGCTGGAAGAAAGCGTGAGCAAGATGGGCACATTGTCCACATCGGTCGAAAAACTGGCCCTGAGCATGGAGAGCATGGTCAAGGAGCAGGAGAAGCAGGGGAAACGGCTGGAAACTCTGGAGAGCCGCGATGGAGAGTTGTGGCGTAATGCCGTCGGCTATGTGGTGACGGCCATCATCGGTGCTTTTCTCGGCTATGTGTTCACCCAAATCGGTTTTTAGGAGGTGTGCAAGTTGAGCATCATTACGTTCCAGCGCGGGGATAAGACCGCGCTCACCAAGAACTTTACCAAGTCTGAGTTCGAGTGTCCCTGCGGCTGCGGACAGCAGTTGGTTGACACGGAGCTGGCCGAAAAGCTCCAGCTCCTCCGGGACAAGGTAGACCGTCCTCTGAAGATCACGTCTGGCTACCGCTGCATCACGCACAACGCCAGCAAGGCCGTGGGCGGAAGCCCGAACTCCAAGCACCGCTACGGCATGGCAGCGGACTGGAGGACGGAGAATCGGAGTATCAACCCTGTGGCACTGGGCATCCTTGCTCAAGCCGTGGGGTTCGGCGGCATCGGCATCTACTGGCACAGCCGTGGAGCCTTTGTCCACGCCGACACCCGTGGCACGAAAGCGACGTGGCTCTGCACCACGCCTGGAAAGTACCCCAGCACGACCTATAACAAGTTCGTGCTTCCCACCATCCGCCGGGGCTGCACCGGGGACGCGAACCGCAGTGCGACGATCATGCTCCAGAAGCTCCTGAAGCTGAAGGCTGATGGCCTGTTCGGAGAGGGGACAGAAAATGCCCTGATGAAAGCGCAGGAGGCGCATGGCCTGACCGTGGACGGCATCTGCGGCCCTGCATCGTGGAAGGCGCTGTCTGGCGCTGACAAGTACCTGTGAGAGGAGATAGGCTCTATGACGAATAGCAAAGTGTCCATCGCTACGCTGGCCCGCACGGCCGCTCTGGCGTTCGCTCTGGCAAATCAGGTTTCGAGCGCAGCCGGGAAGCCCCTGCTGCCCATCGAAAGTTCGGAGGTGGAACAGTTCGTGACCACCGGCCTGACCATTGCCACCAGCGTCGCTGCGTGGTGGAAGAACAACAGCTTTACCGCTGCCGCCATCGAAGGTGATAAGCGGATGAACAGCCTGAAGAATCAGGTTCACTGAATGAAAGGAGTAACCGAATATGAATGAGTTTACGAGAAGCCTGCTGTACGTTGCCCTGCTGGTCTGCGTTCCCATCGTGACCGCCTGCATCCAGAAAGGCATTGCCGTGTTCATCGAGTTCATCGTGGCAAAGATCAACGACATCAAGGTGCAGCGCCTCGTCCGCGAAATCGGCAGTGCGGTGTCCGATGCCGTGGCCGCGATGAACCAGACCTACGTCAACGACCTCAAAGCCGCCGGGACGTTCAATGAGGCGGAGCAGAAGGAAGCCCTGATGCGGGCCGTGTCTGCCGCCCTGAAAAGCATGAGCAGCGACGCGCAGGACTACATCAAGAGCAACTTCGGCGATACGACCCAGTACCTCGAAAATCGTATTGAGGCCCAGATCGACGCCAACCACGTCGCCGCCAAGCAGGCCGCTGCCCAGAATACGCTGAATCTGGGCTGAGTCAGCGCAAAGTCAGCGTAAAATGATAATCCCCCTGTACCATGACCCGTAAAAAGGCTGGTGCAGGGGGATTTTTTGTTGGGGGTTGTAAAAAACAAGAAGATATGGTATAATATTTGTTGAAGCCTCTAAAAAGAGAAAGACACCGTTCCAACTTGCACGTTGCGGTGTCTCTCTGTATCTGGCATTAGCCTATTTACTGTAAGCATTAAAACATTAGCGGAATAGCGGCCTACAACGTTTCCTGTTGACATTATACTAGAGGTTTCATTAAATGTCAAGCTTTCAGGGAATAAAAATGGCGTATTCCTTATAGGAAGGAGCCTTTTATGACTAATTATTCAGTCCCCACTCTCAGAAAATATGCGTATCTTGGAAATTTCGGCAACTCCGTTCAGGAATTGGCCGATATGGCGCGTCCGGAACGTTGGAACTACGCTGAAACACCCGGTACGCGGAAAAACATCATCTTAGAAAATTACGTTTACCATACGTTCAATCGTCTCCGGGCGCAGCAAAAAACTAACCCCGAGCGCAATTACATATACGAAACGGACACGGAGATGTGCTTCAATACAGGTCTATTCACACCGAACTTTGAACCAATCTTTGTTCTGTTTGACAGAAACGACGCTGAACGTCGGGCGAAATGGAAGCTCAGAGGATTTTATAAGGAATCCGCAGTAGAGCTTAGTCAGATCTCCCCATTGCCGGAACGGGCAAGCTATTTTGACAGCATTTCGGATTTGATGTTTGACACCCGTCTCGAAATGCGTATCAATATCGACCACATTTTAGAAGACGAAAGGAATCGCAAGCGTATTCCAGAACAGTATAGGGATATGAACAATCTCCCCATGTTGTTCCGGGCCGCATTGGATTACGCAAAAATTCGCGTAAAAGAAAACTATAAGGCGGCTGTGCCTCAGTATTATCACGGACGCATTCAGTTCTTGCTCCCTATTAGCTTGGGCGATCCTAAAAAGGTTGACTTATCGCTCGCAGTTGGTGCGCGTAATGGTGTTTACACAGGGCACACCTGCTTGACGCTGGATATGGCTTACAACAACGCTCGTCTCATCGCTAAGCCTGAAAGTGATTGGCTTATCGGCTCATAAGTCGGAGTTTCTCCCCCTTTGCACTCTATGTGCAGAGGGGGATTTTTTTGTTTGCACGGAAATTTCGATGGAACAACGTCGCCAGAAAAATCAATTCTCAAAATAGCCAAATTTCGTTATGTACTTTTGACAAATCCTTCTCAGAAAGTTCCAGACATTTTCCAATACACTCTTACCCGTAACCAAAACGTAAATCCAGAGGCTTTTCAGAGGCTCCCAGCGGCTCGGCATCAAATAGCCAGTGGATATAAAAAATATTTTGAAAAAATAAAAAAACAGATTGACTTACCAGTTGGGTAAGTTATAATGATACTAAGATAAATTACCAAAAAGGTAAGTTATCTACAATTACCGGCATCCGGCTGGTAAGTTGGAAGCACGAGCAGGAGGTGTAGCAAAATGAAAGGTGAGTGCAGTATGACAGCTCTGGAAGACTCTCGTCTGATCGACTGGCTGAAAGCTCACGGTCATACGGACGAGGAAGCGACGCAGTGTATCAAGTGCATTGCCGGAGTCCTCGACCCGCAGACCGAGGAGCCTAAGAAACAGTAAAGGCTAGGTCCCCCACAAAGTTTGACAGCCACGTGGGAACCTAGCCGGTCGGAACGGGATGGGACCTGCCCCATCTCGTTTCGATTTTATCAGTATAGCAGGGGAAAGTCAAGAGGTTCATAGCTATGTTTGATTTGCGTGAGCATAAGGATTTGATTCGCAGGTTGGTTTCTGAGGCCAACCAGAACGACCCCAACTGGGAGTGGTCGGTCAGATGCCTCAGCAAGAACGTGGCCTGCATCTTCTGGAGTTACCTCGAATACTGCGATGAAGCGGAGTTGTCGTTTTCAATCAAGCTCGGCGAAGCCGATGGCAGATGCTGGGTTGAGGCTCGTAACCAGCATGGTTGGATACTTGAAAGTGAGATTGTAGCCGACAGGAACCTTCCATTCCTGAACTGCCCGATTGACAAGGCCATCGAGAAGATGGTTCGCTGCATCGTCCGTACTGCCCATGAGTGCTACTGAGCGCACAGCCCGTCGATATGCTTCCTCCATCAGGTTTGCGGTGACCGGCAGGCTGGTCCGGAAGCCCGAATGGGATGGAGAGTTCCAGAACCCGGAGATCGGACTGGGCGGTGAGTACCGGGTTCTGGTCGATGAGGGAGGGAATGCCTACTACGTCAATGGCGGGCAATGTGTCATCATCGACCCGGAGGGCATGGTCTTTTGACCGCAGGTAAAGCCCCGGACGTACTCCGTAAAATTTTTCGATAAATCTTCAAATTTCGTTTAACACCAGAGGTGGGTAAGTTAGAATGAAGATACGGAAAAACATACCAAAACGGTAAGATTATGGAGGAACAGACGATGATGAAACTCGAAGCTATGAAGTCTTACATCCGTGAGAACAACCTCACCCACTTGGTCAAGGAACTTGTTACTGGAGCCGACATGGATGTCGCATCCGCTGTTGAGTACGTTTATGATATGAAGACGCTCAGCAAGGCTCAGTTCGCAAGCAAGTACTTCGGCTGATTCGAGAATGGAGGAGCGGAACATGAAGAAAGGTTACAGACTCAGCAGCTACACCAGAGAGATGCTCAAGCGGTACGGTTCGTGGGAGGCTGGCCGCTACCATTATGAGGTAAACGCCTACCCGAAGATTTTCGGTGATGCGAAAAATCCTTCGGTTGCCGACGAAACTCGCTACGCATTGCTCAGAAACGGCGAAGTTATTGACTGGGACTTCAAATTCTAACCCGCCTGATGATGGCCGCTGGCACCGGCCGAAACGCCCTGCTGGGCGTCGCGGGAGCCACCCGTAAAGAAATTGATACTATGGAGGTTTTTAGCTATGAAAAACGAGAACATGACTGCTGAGATGACCCGTGAGTGGGAGAATGACCCGAACTGCTTCCTGCGGATGTTGAACAGCCCCGCACAGCAGCGGAGCCGCGCAGCCCGCCGCCAGAAGGATGCCGACCGGGAACGCTTCAACAACGTCCTGAACGCCGTTGCCATCGGCGCAGCAGCCTTCGCCGTCACCCTGCTCGTTATCTGCTTCGTTCTCTGATGGAGGTATCAGCTATGGATAACCAGAACATGACCTATCCCGAACTGCGGGACCTGTTCGTTGAGCACAACAAGACCCGGCTTGCAAAGCCGGTGAGCGCCTGCATCGTATTTGCTGAGAGCAACTGGCCCAACCGCCACTACCCGGAACGCAGCCGCACCTACGAGATCAGCAGCGACAACAAGGCTTTCCGGTCGAGCTGCTGCTCCACCAGCCTGTTCGGTTCCTGCTTGGATGGCACCGACCAGATGGTTCGCCTCGACTGGTACATGAAGGACTTCGGAAACAAGGACGGCTGGGTCGTTGACCACTGCTATCTGAAGGAGAACGGCGATGAATCCGATGTATGATTGCAGCGGCCGGCTTGACCGCTTTGGCGGCATTACCGAACCGCCGGATGACTTCCCGTATGAGGAAGAACCTGAATGGCAGCGGCCTGATGAGACAGACACAATGTGCTGGGATGATTAAAAGCGGAGGTACAGAATGACTGTTCGCGAGTATGCTAAGCTGAAGGGTTTTGAGATTGTCGGAAAACTGACTCGGCTGCCCGACATCTACTACGGATTGGATAACAAGCATCACTACCCGATATGGATTGACGAGGCCGGGAATGAGTATTGCGGCAGTTACAGTCGGGATGGCGGCTACTGCATCATCACCGCCGATGGTGGCGTTATTTGAAAGGAGTAGGCGGTATGGGACGCGGAAATGTTTATGCGGCTGGCCCGTATGAGGGTCTGTTCTACATCGATAACGATGATCTGCAGGTCTGGCGCAAGGACGGCCCTGACGGAAAGGAGCCTGAAATTCGGATGATGGCAGACATCAGCCTTGATGAACTTGTTGCCGATGACTGGTACGTTGATGAAATCGAGAGCAGCTACAAGGAAGAAGACGTTCTCAGATGCTTCTGTGCCGAACTGCGGAAGCTCTGCCCCAGCTTCCAGCCTGCGGCCAACTCGAACGTCTGGCTCGGCAATGAGCGTCGGGTCATCCTCGAAAACGAGCTGTTTTACATCTGTGTGGAGGACAACGAGTGGTCGCTGGCCGTCGAGCTTATTCAGAAAGACGGCTACTCCGACTGTCAGAGCGCATGGCTGGCCGGTCTTCAGAAGCGGCGCTACCGGGGATACCTTGATGACATGAAAAAGGCTCTGCTGGCCCGCCTGCCCAGCATTGGCGTTCGCACCGGGCCGTGGACTCACGGAACTATCACCAGAGAGGAGGCTGGCGTATGCTGAGTGACATGATTGATGATCTCGTCCGGGCCGACTGCCCGCAGGAAAAGGAAGCAGCTTACCGGCAGCTCGAAAAGCTCGGCGTTGACCGCATTACCGCTGATGTCATCGCCGATGAGCGCCGAAAGGAGGCGCACCTGTGAGCCGCTATATTCCCCCTGAGGAGATGAATGAAGCTCAGATCAGAGAGCAGTTGGACGCTGAGTATAAGCACTGGGATGACCTGAAGAAGAACGGCTGTTCTGACCCTGCATGGCCGGATGGTGTGAATCTGAACCTTGTTCGGAACCACATCATCTACTGGTATCGGATCCTGCGGGAACGTACCAGCCAGACCGTGCAGCTCTCGATGTTCGACGCTGGTATGGATTTGAGGAACGAGCGGCCGTTGCCGCCGGAAGTCCCGGACAGGTACATGGTTCCGACCGGAAAGTACCGCAATCGGCTCAACAAGACGTGGACGGGCCTGATCTTTGACCCGAAAATTTGAATGGAGGTTTTGAAAAATGTGTGAGTATTGCAAGCATGACCCGACTTGGTCGGACAATCCCAATGAGGTTGTGATGCCCCTTGGGCATACCGGCCGGTTTGCCAAGAACGCCATGGGACGCTACGTGAACACGGACGACCTTGGTCTCAACCTATTCCTTGAGACCGACGACTCTGGAGCGTATCTCAAGGGATGCGTCTTCAACGATGACCCCCTGCCAGACGAAAAGGAAATCGTCAGCGCAGAAGCAAAGATTCACTATTGCCCGATGTGTGGCAGGAAACTTGATTGATAGGAAGGAGACAACATAATGAATGCGATTTGGAATGCGTTTGTCCGCAACAGAGCATACATCAATGACATGACGAGCGAAGAAGTCGGCCGGACCGTGAAGGCAGTATTTTCTCGTCTCGCTTCTGAAAACAGCACCATCGAATTGAGCGCCAAGGAAGCAGACGTGGTAGATGCAATTTGCAAAGAGATTCTTAGCTCAAATGCACCTACCACGGGAAACGACTTTGAGGTTCATGCCGAGCTGGTCGTTCGGCTGACCGGTCAGGATGTCGATGACATCATGCTTTCTGCACTGGAAGGTGGCATCTACTACTGGTGCGACCGTGTGACGGTCGAGGGCCAGTATCTTGGCGAGTATGCCAGCGAGCAGATTTCTCGCGGCGGAACGCTGAATGTTCATGTGAGGGAACCGTTTGACGAGCATGACACCGAGTGGTACGAGCTGGACATCGAAAAGTTTACGCAGGGATTCCTGCTCTGGCTGGAGAACGGCGGAGACCGCTACGGAGCCGTGAGCGGCAATGGCAAGGTGGACTGCGGAGAAATCGACGCAGAATGCGCCGACGCAATCATCCAGTACGCCCTGTTTGGCGAAGTAGTGTACGGCTGAAAGGGGTGCAGAATGATGATGGCATGGTTGATCGTGATAGATCAGTGGCTCGAAGCGGCCACGAACATCCTCTGCGCCGCCTTTTGGGCACTCGCCGGGGCGATGGCTGTTGTATGGCTGGCAAGATTTTTTCTGGGGAGGCATTGAAAGATGGAAAGCAAGAATATTCCCTATGCGCTGCGGATGACGCTGGCAGTGCTTGCAAATAAGCCCGATGATGCCCGCAGTATTTCTGCTGAGTGCGTCACCGCGATGACCAAAGAGCTGATGGGCGTTGTAAGCCGGTATGACCTGATGGACTTCCCGTTCATGGTCGCTGCCCTGCAGCTCACCGCGACCTCGCTGGAGTCCCTGCTGGACGAGCATGGCAAGGGGATTGCTGACGGCATCGTCGCCAACACCACCTGCATCACCATTGATGCTTCCGAGCTGAAGCGTCAGGCAAAGGAGGAGTAAGAGTATGGAAATCAAGCGTGGCGACATTTGGTATGTGAGCAAGGACAACTACACCGGCTGTGAGCAGGCGGCAGGCCGCCCGGCAATCATCGTCTCTAACGAGAAGAACAACGCCAGTTCAGAGACGGTAGAGGTCGTATACATGACCACCCAACCGAAGAAAGACCTGCCGACGCACGTTCTCATCCGCAGCTCTGAGCGCGAAAGCACTGCCCTCTGTGAGCAGATTACGACCGTATCGGTTGACCGCCTGCTGGGCTACAAGGGCCACCTGACCCCGGCAGAGATGACCAACGTGGAGGTTGCAATGCTGATCTCGCTGGAGCTGGAAGTTGGAAAGCCCGTAGAGAAAATCGTGGAGGTCACGAAAGAAGTTCCGGTCATCCGGGATGTCAAGGTGTCTACGCCGGCGTCAAATCCGAACATGGTTGCGGAGCTGGCAGCAGCAAAGGCCAAGTGTGAGATGCTTCAGACCATGTACGACAGCCTGCTGAACCGAGTCCTTGCTGGAAAGGCGGGCTGATGGTATGCGGGCATCTGAAATGGTACGCGCCGCTCTTGCAGGGGCGGGGAAGACCCAGAAAGAGCTGGCTGAACACATGGGCTGGAGTCCGCAGAATCTCAGCGGAAGGCTGAAGAACAACTCGCTCACCTTTGATGAGCTGTCGGAAGCCCTGCATTTTGCCGGGTACGAGATCGGCATGAGCGATGCCGCCGGGGCTGGACTCCTAGTATTGAACAACAGCAGCAGCCCTGCGGTGGCCCAGACAGTAGACGGCGTTCGGTATGATACGCGGAAGGCGGAGTCCATCTGCACGAACAAGTCTGCGATGTTTGAGGACTTCTATGTGGAGCTGTTCGTAGATGCATCCGGGAACTATTTCACAGTTCTCTACCAGCTTTCTGGATGCCAGCATCATACCATCACCCCGGTAAGCGCCCATGTTGCCCAGCAGTTCTTAGAGAGGTTCGGGAGCAGAGCATAACTGTTGGCTAAAGTTCCTTCGGTATACGGTAAATTTTTTTGTGAAATCTTCAGTATAAGTTTGACTTACCGGACCGGTAAGTTAGAATGAAGATACAGAAAACAACTTACCAAAACACGGAGGATTTAATATGGAAACCAAATATAAAGAACTCGAACTCGCCTTTTACGAGTGCAAGGATGGCACCCCGGAATACAAAATCGCCCGCACCGAACTAATTCACTTTGAGCGCGAACTCATCGCAAAAGTTCTCTCCGGCGACAAATCCTTCAGCCACACCATCCGGGAACTTCCCGCCACATACCTTGAGGTGGCAACCGACACCCACTACAGTTCGGAAAAGGACATTCAGGAGTTCCGCGAGGACATCATCAACTGGTTCATGGCCAAGGGTTTCGTTGGATTTGCAGAAGCTCTTGAAAAAAGCCTTACCAGTGGTGAATATGGCCACGGATTGGAATATTGCCACTTCTAATTTCCCCGCCTGATGATGGCCGCTGGCACCGGCCGAAACCACCCGGCAGCGCCGCCGGGCTGGTCGCGGGAGCCACCCGCCGAAAGGAGGATTCCTTATGGCATTGTACGCCGTTTACTATCAGACCGGTGTTTCGCCGCTCGATGGCGCACCTCTCTGCACCATCGACCTTGTGACGCAAGCCGAGACTACCGCGATTGCCAAGCAGCAGGAGCTGACCGATGCCGGTCTGGTTGCTTGGTATGAGCAGATTCAGTAAGGAGGAAGACAGAATGGCAAAAATCATGTTGGTCATGACCCATGAGGAGGTCAATGCGAACATCGCGTACAGCCTCATCTGCTTTTCTCGTTACGGCAGCGCATGGGACACCGGTCGCCGCCGTCGGGCGTGGTTGGCAGACTTCACCGAGGAGGAGCGCCGTGCGGCCTGTCGGCTGTTCAAGCAGGCGCGTGGCTGGACCGTTGGCCGAGGCGTTCCCGATAAGGTCACGATGACCGAGAAGACATTCCGCCTGTGGCGCAAGCTCGCTGAGTTTTGCGCTTCTATCTGAGAGGAGGAGTACTCATGGAAAACGACGCTACGAAAGCCATGCTTCCATCGAAGGCAGCCCTCAACGAGTTCTTGAAGGCTCACAAGTACAAGTCTTTCCCGACTGCCATTGAAGCAATACGGAGCGGCAAGAAGCTCGTTTTTATCTTTCTCGAATGGGAGGCCTACGGCGACCGCAGCTACTACTACTGCGAGGAAGATGACACCGTTTACTCCGAATACTTGAGCATCGGAGACTGAGAGGAGGATGAAACCATGGTCAAGGAGTATAAGACCATCCGCGATGCAACAGAGCTGTGGGTTCGTGAGATGAACGCCATCCCGCAGGGGATGATTGAGCGACTGATGAAGGACAACGACGGTTGCTTTGTTGAGGTCACGAAGCCCAGCACCGGCGACCGGGTGTATGTTTACGAAATCCCTGATGAGGTTGACAGCACCACGCATGATGGCGAAGTCAAGAGCTACAACGACGAAAGCGAGCTGTATTGCATCGAGCTGGATGACGGAAAGCTCGTATCTGCCGAGGCTGATGACTTTGAGGTTGAATACGACGGTGTGCTCCCTATGTGGGGAACGATGTGGTCGTTCGGCGACTCCTGCGACGATTGGTGGCTTGAAGAAGATGATGGCATCCGGGCGATGTCCGACTGCGGCTTCCGCATTTACGAGTCTGAGGAGTTCGGCTATTTCTTCGGAATCGACGGAGCCGGGTACGACTTCTATGAGGGACACTGGATGCCGCTGTACAAAGCTCGCGGCCTGCAATGGCATGACCCGCAGGCCGAGGAAGACTACCAGATGCACATTGTCAAAGGCTACACCAAGCGCCAGCTCGGCAGCAAGGAAGTCTGGTGCGACAAGAACGGCGTTGCCGTGAAGGAGGTCGGTTTCAGTGTTTAAGATTCGTGGTAAGTACCCCGGCCAGCCGTGGGAGGACATCGACGAGTTCGACACCCGGCCCGAAGCTCTGAAGATGCTTGCCGAGTACCGCATGGCCTATGGGCCGGGATGGCGGTTCACCATCAAAAAGGCGGTGGCAAAATGAGCAGATATGAGCAGCTTTCCATGTTCACCATGAACGTAGACCCGGTTACTGCCACCTGTTGCATGGATGGTTGCCCGGCTCGGGCCAGCCCGGTGGAGCCGTGGATGGCAGCGCTCATCCCCGCTGGAGAGTATGTGGTGCAGGTTGCTGGGCATCCGCTGGTTCTGCGGCCCATGCCCGGCAGACAGGCCGACATCCAGCGTGGACATGAATACTACCACTACATGATCGGCGGGCGGCTTTATGCCGGCACATTCGTTGGGAGGGATTCTGGATGATGGACAAGATCGTAGTCACAGCGGCGGACATCGAAAAGCTCCTTGCATGGCGGGATGAGCACAACGATCTGGTTCGTTCGATGCCGGTTCCCCTGCGAGAGGTGGAAATCCAGATTGTCGAGAGCGGCATCTCCATCAAGTGCTTCCGCTCTGACAAGAAGCTGAAGCTCTACCTCGACAGCTCGGCCCGGAAGCTCGGCCACATTGTCTTTGCTCCGCTGGGCAACGGCCTATGGAAGAAGAAAGTGAGTACGCTTCCTGCGGACTGCAACCCCGCAGAAACCGAACAGGGCGCTTTGACCGTGTATGGTTCCCTGATGGCGCTGATGACGTATGGAACGGGTAGCATCCGTGGTGGCGTGGCTACCACAACCTCGAAGGCTCCTGCTGGACGCAAAAGCCCTACAAAGCCGCACACCGTCAGCACCACATACATCATTCACTCGGTCAGAAAACAGCTTACAGTGGTTCCTAGAGGCCACCATGCAAGCCCGGCCTGTTCCTTTACCGTAAGAGGCCACTTCCGCCACTATAAGAGTGGCAAGACGGTTTGGATTGCGGAGTACCGCAAGGGAACTGGCCGCAGCCGGGGAAAAACCTACAAGATTGGAGATGATCTGGATGACCGAAAAGTCCGAATGGCAGTTCCTCGTTGATTACGTCAAGGATAACACGACAGACTTTCGCAACGCCGCCTGTCGTAGTCAGCTCATGGCCCTGTGGACCGCATACTGTATGCACAACGACCTGTGCGTTGATACGAAGATGTACGATGCAACGCTTTTTGATTTGTGGCTCGCCGTTTCACTTGAGCAGCGGCGTGCTTTGCATATCTTCCGCTTCAGCGAGTTCGATAGTTGGATGAGCCAGTGGCTCGTATAAGAAAGGAGTTTTTATATGCTTATGTTTTCAAAAAATGTTCCTTATATTGCTCAGGCCGGGCTGCTCCTCTCGCTTGGCGACGACAGTCACGCAAAGAAACTCATCAATGATGCGCTTGCCGAAATGACCGACGGCATTTGCGAATTTGCACAGGACTATATGCGTGCTGATTTGCAGCTTGTTGTTGCAGCTCTGAAGGCCACAGTTGACGCGCTGGAAGCAGTTCTCAATGACGATGATAAAGCCTTCGCCGATGATGTGTACCATGGCATGAATATTGCATCTATCGACGTTTCCGCATTTGTGAGTCAGGCAAAGGAAGGTGATAGAAATGACCAATGAACGCGCAGCCGAAATCCTCAACCCTGCCCACTATGAGGACCACGACAGCCTAGAAACCGTGCAGGAAGCCTGCCGGATGGGCCAGGAGGCTTTGCTGCTTACTGTTGAGCCAAATAACCGGTGGGTGAGAACTGCGGACAGAATGCCTGATATTCCGGGCGATGAAAAATCATGGGCTCATGTATCTGTAATAGCAGCTGAAAGGGGCAGCAAGAAATCCAGCCCGATGATTTATGAACGTGCTGTTATTCGGGGTAAAACGGTCTACCGCTGGAAATATGTCTGGGACCGAATTTACGATGGTAATGGCATTTTTGCATGGATGCCATACCCTGAAGCTCCAAAGGAGGAAGAAAATGAATAAAGCAGTCCTCATCAGCATTCGGCCTGAGTGGTGCGACCTCATTGTGCGTGGCAAGAAAACTATGGAGGTTCGGAAAAATTATCCGAAGCACCTTTACGGAAAAGGAAAACCGTTTAAGGTGTACATCTACTGCACAAAAGCACCGCAACAACTTATCACCATTTTCAAAGACGGGGAAGAAACGATGGATGGCGAAATCCATCATGGAAAGCCTGTGTTCGTAAAGTTCGATAAGTTGCTGCCGGATAGCGTTCGCGGAAAAACGCAGATGGTCGTTGGCGAATTTGTTTGTGACAAAATCTATGAGGTTGCCCCGCTGAATCATACACCGAATGATTTTGAGCAGCAGGCGTGCCTGAACAGAGACCAGATTTGGAAATATCTGCACGGTCAAGGCTGGGCGTGGCATATTTCAGAATTGAAGATTTATGACCAGCCGAAACCGTTGGAAACATACACGCGGCTGTTACAGACGGGATGCTGTTTTGAACCGATCAAAGTCAAAAGGGCTCCCCAGAGCTGGTGCTACGTTGCTGAGGCAGAGGAGGACGACGCCTTATGAGTAAGAAACGGTATCTTGAAGCTGAGATGCTGAAAGAGTTCCTGCGCATGGGCATGAAGGTAGGCCATATCCACACATTACGGGATGTGGAGAACTATATCGACACCCAGCCAGAAGCTACCCCGCAGGAAGTGGCCGGTCAATGCTGGAGAAGTTCCAAGTATGACCCGCCGACAGAAGCGGATGCTGACAGACTCGGAAGAATCATTGTTTGGGGAGCCGCGGTCAAGCACGTTGACATCACATATTGGGAGAATGCAATTTTTCACCCTGTGGACGTTCCGTTCTGGATGCCGTTGCCTGTAGCGCCGGAGGAAAAAGCAGAATGACACGTAAAGAAATGTTTGACCTCAGCATTGCAAGTGATGGATTTCGTGATGCGGTCAGAAAAGCGCTGTTTGAATGCTCCAAATTTCCGCCCTGCACCGAGCGAATGATCGTTGAGGGAAGACTGGCTGAAGCGCTGTATTTTTCAGAGCGGATGATGGAAAAAACGTACAAAGACCTTGAAACGGAGGGAAAAACTAATGTGGGCTGAAATGTCTGATGCAGCCAAGTGGCTGGCCGTTGGAGCTGCGATTGTCGCAGCCGTTATCGTAACTGGGCAGACGTACCCGTTGTGGTTCTTTCTGATTCCGATGATCTGTTGATGAGGAGGTGCCGACCGTGGAACTGAAGAACAGCGAGCATTACAACGACCCGACGCCGTATGAGGCACACAAGAACATCCGCAAGGAGGAACAGCTTGAAGCTGCCCGGATGCGCACCATCAGCGCATTGAAGCAGGTAGCCGATCTCGCCGGGTTCGAGATCGTGGGCCGGGTTGTTCTTATGGACAAGGATTCCGGGAGGATTTTCAGATGAGTACCCCAAAGTGCGAGATGTGCGGACGGGACATACCGAATGCCAAGAACCGCCAGAAGTTCTGCCCCGACTGCGTAAAGAAACGTCAGGCCGCACAATCCCACAAGTCTTATCTCAAGCACCGCGAGTATTATCTGGAACGCAGCCTTGCTCAAGCTGAACGTCGGAAGCAGGAAGCGCTGGAGGAAAGGATGCTGGAGGAACTTTTGCTCGCAAAAAGACCGGAACCGAAGTACAGCATCACTCAGGTGGTCGAAAAGGCAAAAGACCTCGGCATCAGTTACGGCTGGTGTTCGTATCTGCTTTCGGTCGGAAAAGTCTGTATGGAATGAAAGGAGAGCGCTTATATGACGCTGATTACGAAGTCCGAAGAATTGATGGCCGTTTCTGTCCGGCAGGGTGTTGAGCTTGCCGCCATTGAGGCCAAAGTGCTGCTGGGCTATCTGGAGGGGCATGACTACAGCCTGATGATGGATGACAAGTTCCATCTCGCCCTGCATGACAATCAGGACGGCGAGAATGCCGACAACGATCAGCCGTACACCATCCGCGACTGCATCGACTTCTGTCAGGAGATGAACAGCGAGCTTCTTCTGGAGGAAGCGGGAAAAGAAGGCGGTGACCCGGACTATTTCAGCGAGCTTCAGAAGGACGAGCTGATTCTGGGCATGATGATGGAACGCGCAAAGGTAGCGCTTCCGCCCCGGACCAGCACCTACGATGTGGTCATCGTCGAATACCTGAAGAAGGTCGTACCCGTCGAAGCGGCGAGCTTGGAAGAAGCCAAGATGCTTGTCAACGAGGCGTGGGACAACGGAACCTACGTCTTGACCGCAGATGACTTTGCAGGGGTGAGCTTTACGCTCGGCCGCTGATGTCGTCCAAAAAGCAGTTGCATTATCGGTAAGCATCTGTTAGAATAAAGATATGTGGCACTATACCGAACAAAAAGGTCTCACACAGGGCTTTTTTGCTGCACAGATACAAACACTCTTTGGATGCAAAGGCAGAATTCCAGACGAAACCAGTGTCACTCCTGTGTTTTGAAAATGCTTGCGTTTTCGCTGCTTTCCATACCGGCATCCCGACTCCCGTCAGTATGGGGGATGCGATGCTCATTCTGTGAGCGAAGGCGCATGATCGAAACCTGTAAGAGATTGTTCTGAATACCGCAGGTTTCTGCGGCAGGATCGCACGGCTGTTTTCCGTGCGCAGAAAGGAAACACGAGACAATGCCTTCACTGACGACTTACAAGCTCCTCAAGCAGGAACACGATGCCCGGCGGGGTGAGTTCAAGACCGTGCACGGCACGGTGCAGACACCCGCTTTCCAGAACGTTGCTACGGCAGGCGCCATCAAGGGCGGCCTGTCGGCACAGGATCTGAAGGACATCGGCGCACAGGTGATGCTGTGCAACACCTACCATCTGCACCTGCGCCCCGGTGATAAGCTGGTGGCTGACATGGGCGGCCTGCACAAGTTCACCCGCTGGAACGGCCCCATCCTGACCGACAGCGGCGGATTTCAGGTGTTCAGCCTGGCAAAGCTGCGCAAGATCACCGAAGAAGGTGTGACCTTTGCCTCCCATCTGGACGGCCACCGCATCTTCATGGGCCCGGAAGAGAGCATGCAGATCCAGGCAAACCTGGGTTCCACCATTGCCATGGCCTTTGACGAGTGCGTGGAGAACCCGGCCCAGCACGATTATTCCAAGGCCAGCTGCGAGCGCACCACCCGCTGGCTGAAGCGCTGCAAGGCCGAGATGGCCCGCCTGAAGCATGAGGGAATTTCGGTCAACCCGGATCAGCTGCTGTTCGGCATCAATCAGGGCTGCACCTTTGCAGACCTGCGTGTGGAACACATGAAGCAGATCGCAGATCTGGACCTGGACGGTTATGCCATCGGCGGTCTGGCTGTGGGCGAACCCACCGAGGTGATGTACGAGATGATCAGCCAGGTGGAGCCCTATATGCCCAAGGACAAGATCCGCTACCTGATGGGCGTGGGCACCCCCGGCAACATCATTGAAGCTGTCTCCCGCGGTGTGGACCTGTTCGACTGCGTGATGCCAAGCCGCAATGCCCGTCATGGCCATCTGAACACCTGGGGCGGCATCATCAACATCAAGAACGCCAAGTATGAGCGCGACGAACGCCCCATCGACCCCGCCTGCGGCTGCCCGGCCTGCCGCAACTACTCGCGTGCCTATATCCGTCATCTGTTCAAAGCAGAGGAGATTTTGGGCATGCGTCTGGCCGTCATGCACAACCTGTGGTTCTACAACCATCTGATGGAGCGCATCCGCGACGAACTGGACGCAGGCACCTTCACGGCCTTCCACGACAGGTACGTTAAGCTGCTGGACACCAGAATTTGAGAATAAGCCTTGCAACCAGTCGAACAAGAAGGTATAATAAACTTATCTGAATTTTGAGAGGAGATTTTGCCAAATGCAATTTCTGACTACCACGTCCGAGGGCTACATCAGCCTGTTCTTCACGCTGGCACTGATGCTGGTCCTGCTGTACTTCATGATCTACCGTCCGCAGAAGAAGCAGGAGAAGAAGGACGCCGCCATGCGCAACAGCCTGGAGATCGGCGATCAGGTCACCACCATCGGTGGTGTGATCGGCCGCGTTGTTGCCATCAAGGATGACACCTTCGTGCTGGAAACCGGCGCAGACCGTGTGAAGATCCGCTTTACCAAGACTGCCATCGGCTCTGTCGAGAAGCTGAACATGGACAAGGCTGAAAGCAAGACGGACAAGAAGTAATTTTTTCGATCACCGCATATCCGACGCGTCTCTCTGCATAGTGTATGGCAGGGAGGCGCGTTTTTATGTTGGAAAAAACTCATACCCCGGCGGCTCTGCTGTTGGGAGCGCTGGCCGGAGTGTTGGCTGCGACGCTCTGCATCTTGGGGTCTGCGGCCTGGATGGCAAAGCAGGGCTGCTCGGCGTCCATGGCGTGGCCGCTGGCCACGGTGTCGGTTTGCGTCGGGGGCTTCTGCGGCAGCGCACTGGCGGCGTTCTGGAAAAAAGAACAGGGTCTTTTGACGGGCTTGCTGTTGGGCGGACTGTTTGCGGCAGCGCTGAGCGGTCTGCTGCTGATGTCCGGCGGCCTGTTTGACACCCCGGCTTTGCTCCGGATGGCAGCGGTGCTTCTCTGCAGCTGTGCCGGGGGTGTTCTGGGCCGGGCTCTCGGAGAGAAAAAACGTCGGATCTGAAGGAGGATGCAGGATGTGGGTCTATCCGTCTGATGAAGTCCGGACATCGCCTGAGACTACGGCGCTTCTGCCGCAGCTCCCGGCAGAGTCCGGTACCCCGAAGCAACCGGTTCCGGAGCCCCTGAACGCCGGAGAAGCAATGCAGGATGGCGTCGCACAGCAACCGGAACGGCTGCACCGCCGCATGCGGCATGCCAGCCGGGATTGCTGCCTGCTGGCGGCGGCCTTTTTGCTGGGCACGGCAGCTGCAGGGGCTTTGCAGGCGGTCTGCGATGCCTCGCAGCAGGAGATGCTGAGCTATTTTCTGCAATGCTGGTGCGGGCTCTTTTCGATTTCTGCGCTAACGTCTGCAGCAGGGCTGTTCTGCGCCGAGTATGCGGCCCTTGCCGCTGCGGCAACGCTGCTGCTTTTGCTGGGCCTGTCCGCTGTGGGGCCGGTGTGCATCTTTTTGTTTACGATGCTGTACGGCCTTGGCAACGGCCTTTTATCCGCGCAGCTGCTGGCGGGGACAGACGGGAAAAGCATCCTCGCTTTGTTGCTGCTGGGCATTCCGGCCGCCTGTGCCGCCGGCTGCCTGTGCATGTTCGGTGCAGCAGCACTGCAGGTGAGCGGGCGCATCCGGGCCTACTCCTTCCGGAAAACGGCCGGACAAGCCTGTTCCGGGGCGCGGGAACTGATGGGGCAGTATCTGCTGGTGATCGTGGTATTTTTGCCGCTGTGCGGCGCAGCGACAGGGCTCGCCTATCTGGGCGGAAAAATCCTTTAACGTCAGCTTTTCTTGCGATGCCGCCCCGGGTATGCTACAATAAGGAAAATGGATGAGAAACGCAGGAGTCTTTTTATGAAAGAGCCGAAACTGAAAACTGTTTATGTCTGCTCCAACTGCGGGGAGACAAGCCCCCGCTGGATGGGCCGCTGCCCGAGCTGCGGGAGCTGGAATACCATGAATGAAGATGTAGTGGCCGAAGCTCCGAAAGCGGGCACCGCTGCGGCACGGCAGGCGGCTGCTGCCCGTCCGGAGGGCGTGACCAGCCTGACGGCCCGGCGTCTGTCCGAGATCAGCACCACAGAGGAGAAAAGCCGCATTCTGACCGGCATTTCAGAGCTGGACCGCGTGCTGGGCGGCGGCATCGTGCTGGGCGGCGTTGTGTTGCTGAGCGGCGAGCCGGGCGTGGGCAAATCCACCATGCTGCTGCAACTGTGCGGTGCCATTTCCAATCAGCATAGCGTTCTGTATATCACGGGCGAAGAATCGGTCCGGCAGGTCAAGCTGCGTGCAGCCCGCCTGAAGGTGCCGCAGGACAATATTTTTCTGGCCGCCGAAAACGATGTGGACGAGATCTGTGGCCTGATCGAAAAGGAAAAACCGGACCTTGTGGTCATCGACTCCATCCAGACCATGCGCTGTATGGACATCTCGTCGTCGTCCGGTACAGTCAGCCAGGTCAAGGAGAGCGCGGCGCGTCTGCTGGCTGTTGCCAAGAAACAGGAGATCCCCATGTTCATCGTGGGTCATGTGAACAAGGACGGTGCCATTGCCGGCCCCAAAGTCATGGAGCATATCGTGGACACAGTGCTTTACTTTGAGGGCGACAAGATGCTGCCATACCGCATCCTGCGGGCGGCAAAGAACCGCTATGGCTCCACGAATGAGCTTGGCATGTTCGATATGACCGGTACCGGTCTGGCCGAGATTGAAAACCCGTCGCAGATGCTGCTGGAAGGCCGTCCACTGGGCGTTTCCGGAAACTGCGTGGCCTGTACCATGGAGGGCAGCCGACCCATTCTGAGCGAGATCCAGGCCCTTGCCACCAAGACGAATTTCCCGGCCCCACGGCGTGCCTGCAGCGGCTACGACTATAACCGCATGAATCTGCTCATCGCCGTGTTGGAAAAGCGTGCAGGCTATTTCTTCGGCAATCTGGACGTGTATGTCAACATTGTGGGCGGCATTGCCCTGCGGGACACGGCCTGTGATCTTTCGGTGTGTCTGAGTATGGTGTCCTCGCTGCTGGACCGCCCGGTCAGCGACAAGCTGATCGCCATTGGCGAGGTCGGCCTGGGTGGGGAAGTGCGCAGTGTGCCCAACTTGGAACAGCGTCTGCATGAGGCAGAACGCATTGGGTTTGAACGCGCCGTGGTGCCCAAACACAGCCTGAACCACCTGAACCCGGCAGATTATCCGGGCATGAAGCTGATCGGTGCCGCGTATATTTCCGATGCCATCAACGCACTGAAAACAGATCGTTTGTAAGAGGATGCCATGTCGATTTATCTGGACGAAAAGAACCCCGGCAAACACAAGCCCTTTGAGGATGCTTCGCCGGATATTGTGGAATATGTACGCTATCTGGAAGTGATCGCCGGCAAAAGCGCCAATACGGCGTTCAGCTATTTTTGCGACCTGCGCGGGTTCAGCCGCTTTATGAAGCGCCGCCGCGGCCTTGTTCCGGCAGACAGCGAGATGCAGGACATCGACCCCAAAGGATTGGACACGGCATTCTGGGCCAGCGTGACCAAAGAGGATATCTACGAATACCTGTATTTCCTCAACCGGGAATGCGGCAACAAAAAGTCCTCGACTGCCCGGCGGCTGGCCAGTCTCCACGGCTTTTATGATTATCTGGTCAATCAGGTCAACCGGTTGGATTCCGACCCGACCGCTGCGATCAAACCTCCCAAACAGGACAAGGTCCTGCCCAAATACCTGACTGCAGAACAGTCCATGGATCTGCTGGAAAGCACCCAGACCCAGAGCGATTTCCCGGAGCGGGATTACTGCATGGTGGTCCTGTTCCTGAACTGCGGCATGCGTCTGTCGGAGCTTGTGGGCATGGACTTGGATGACATTGATCTGGAACAGCGGCAGATCCGGCTGTTCGGCAAGGGCCACAAAGAGCGCATGATGTATCTGAACGATGCCTGCGTGGAAGCGCTGCAGCTTTACCTGAACAAGCGCAATGTGATGGAAGGTCTTTCGCCAAAAGAACGTGCCGTGTTCGTGACCCGGCGGCGCAAGGAGCGCATTTCCAACCGGCGGGTGGAGCAGCTGGTGACCGGAGCCATGAAAGCAGCCGGACTGAAAGGTTTTTCCACCCACAAACTGCGCCATACGGCTGCAACGCTGATGTACCAGACCGGCAATGTGGACATCCTGACCCTGAAGCAGCTGCTGGGCCACAGCAGTGTGGGAACAACGCAAATCTATACCCATCTGCAGGAATTCCAGGTGCGTGCTGCCATTGAAGAAAATCCGTTGGGCAAGGCATCCCGCAAAAAGACCGGCAAAGCAGCCTTGGATACAACAGAAGCTGAAACAGGGGAGAGCAGGGAAGAATTGCCTGGCAGCACTGCCGAAGCCACAGAAAACAGCGCAACTGCGGAAGATTTTTCTGCACCCATGGCAGCCTTTGATGGCTCTGCAAAAGAGGGTTTCGGACTGGACACCGAGACGCTCGCAGCAAATTCAGACGCAGATACGGAAAAGTAATTGAAATATGGTTTGTCAGGCACCTTATGATCTCAGAATCAAAAGGTGCTTTTTTGTTTGTTCTGTGAATAAATTAACGAGGGTTGCAGAACACAACAGGAATCAACCACAGTGCCTGTTGGTTTTCCGGCTGACGGAGATTCTATAATTCTATAAAGGAGCGTTTGCAGAACGGCTGCAGCTGGGCATTGTCGGCACAATCAAAAAAAGTCTGTGCAGAGCGAAATCGGTGCTTTAAAAGATACCCACGAAAATGTCAACCGGAATGCAGCCAACGATTTGATTCGTCATGACCAAATGGTCGTGCACAGAAAAATAAAAAGATTGGAACGGTCTTAAAAGCAAATATAAATAATGACTGGCAAACAACGAGTGCCGGACAAAAAAAGATTGTAAAGACTGTGCAGCCCGAAGAATGCGAATGACGCGAACGCAAGAATCAAATCACAAAAGTAAAATATAAAACAGTAAAAACAGATAAATTGCAGCAAAACCCGCAAAACGCGGTTTGGGCGGTCGGAACGCCGGCGGGACGCCAAAAGAGCCAAAATCTGGAAAAGAGGGCTTTTTTACTTCCCTCTGTTTCACATAACGTGCATTATACGAAAATACATATCCTAAAAATCAGGACCTTCCCTTCACGCAGGTTTCTGCGATCCGGAGGCCCTGACGACTTGGGTTGCGGCATTTTAATTTTTGGCACAGGAAACGTCTCTTCCCCGTTTTGAGAATCATTGGTTGGCATCCGGCAGCGGCGTGGTTCCAAAATATGCACAGATGGCCTCGTAGTAAATACGCGCAGTTCGTTTGCAGCCCTGTTCGCTGCCAAAGCGTTCCACATCATCCGCATTGGTCACAAAGCATTGTTCCGCCAGCACGGCCGGACAGTTTACATCCTCCAGCAGTGTGAAGCTCCGTTCTGCACGCACTTCGGTATGGGTGCTCTCCACCAGCTGCTTCTGATCATTTTCCAGATAATAAATGTAACGGATGCCGCCGCGCCCACGCAGGTGCGCTCCGGCGTTCTGCATCCCCTCTGCCAATTTCTGAGCAAAGTAATAACTCTCCGCATGCCATGTGCGCCCCGGCACAGATGGATAGCACTCAAAGCCGGCTGCACTGGAACCGTTTGCGGCGGAGTTTCCGTGAATGGAAAGCAGCAACTGTGGGGCCTGCGCATTGGCGGCGGCTGCCCGCTCGGCAGGCGTTGCGGTCTGGTCAAAGGCATCCCGCGTCCGGAGCGGAATGTAATTCGGGTCCTGCTCCAGCCATGCAAGCAGCACGGAGGCCGTGGCGGCCGTCATGTCTTTTTCTTCCACCACTCCCCTTGCGCCCGGGTCGTTGCCGCCATGCCCGGCATCAATGGCTACACGATACGGCGGGTCGCCCACCTGCGGCCGAAACGCCTCTCCGGATGCAGAGACACTTCCCTGCTCTTGTGAAGAAATCCGCAATGCTTCTCGCCAGAGAAACGCCGAAAAAACAAATGCAAGCACACAGAAACAGAGTGTGAGGGCCGTTCGTAGAAAGGAGCTCTCCTTCCGTTTCGCTCTTCGCTTCTTTTTCTGGTGTGTGGGCTTGCGACGTTCTGCCATGATATGTACTTCCTGTCCAGATAAACTTCCTATAATAATACGAGTATACTCGTTTTTTTTCTGCAGTGCAAGCAAAAAAGCCTGCCCGTAAGCAGCGGGCAGGCTTTGAAATGACCCCTTATTTCAGCTCCACGACGGTCACGCCGCTTTCGCCTTCGCCGTAACGGCCCAGACGGAAGCTCTTGACCATGCGGTTGCCGCGCAGGTGCTTGTGGATGGCGGTGCGCAGTGCGCCGGTGCCATTGCCGTGGATCAGGTAGACTACGGTCTGGCCGTTCAGAATGGCGCGGTCGATGAAGGAATCTACCTCTGGCAAGGCCTCGTCCACGGTCAATCCCAGCAGATTGCACTCCATTTTGGCGCTGCGGTGCACCCGCTCCACGCGGCCATTCGGACGGTTTGCGTCGCCGGTCAGGCGGGAATACCGCTGCTGTGCCTTGGTCTGCGGTTTCGGGTCCTTGACCAGCTTTTCCGGCTGTTTGAGCCCCTTGAGCGGGACCTTGGTCTTGATGATGCCGGCCCGTACCAGAACATCCCCGTTCTTGTCCGGCAGCGAAAGCACCGTGGCCAGCTGGTTGAGCTCTGCAATGCAGACCTCCTGCCCTACCTTGACCTCTTTCAGCGGCACAAATTCCTTGACCGGATTGTGCACCACCTCGGTGCCCATAAACAGCTTTTCGGATTCCTTTTTGGCAATCTCACGGGCACGCTGGGCTTTCTGCTGGGTACTCAGGCGCTCGTCCTTCTGCAGCTGACGCAGTTCGTCGGTCAGCGCATAGGCCTGGCTTTCCACCTGCTGGGCCAGCGCACGGGCTTTGGCGCGGGCCGCTTCCAGCTCGTTTTCGCCCTGCTGGATCAGTTCATCCCGCTTTTTCTGGGCAGCCTCCAGCTGGTGGGATGCCTCGTTCTTCAGCTCTTCCACCTCGTGCTGGCTTTCCTTCAGCTGCAATTTCAGATCATCCAGCTGACCCAGAACGGCATCCAGCCGCTTATCCTCGGCCGACAGATGCTGCTGCGCTGCCTCAATGACCCGCTCCGGGATGCCAAGTTTCTCACTGATGAGGAATGCGTTGGACTTGCCCGGCACGCCGACGCTCAGCTTATAGGTCGGGCGCAGCGTTTCCAGATCGAATTCGCAGCTGGCGTTCACGACGCCCTTGGTCTCCAGTGCGAACACCTTGAGCTCTGCATAGTGGGTGGTGGCCATCAGCAGCACGCCGCGGCGGCGCAGCTCTTCAATGATGGCCACAGCCAGCGCGGCACCCTCGGCAGGGTCGGTACCGGCACCCAGCTCGTCCAGCAGCACAAGAGTGTGCGGCATGGCCAGCTCCAGAATGCCGGTGATCTTTTTCATATGGCCGGAGAAGGTGGAAAGGCTCTGTTCGATGCTCTGCTCATCGCCGATGTCCACGAGAAACTCATCGAACACGCAGACCTCGCTGCGCTCGTCGGCCGGGATCAGGAAACCACACTGTGCCATCGCGCACAGCAGACCGGCCGTTTTCAGGGTGACGGTCTTGCCGCCGGTGTTCGGGCCGGTGATGATGAGCGAATCATATTCTTTGCCCAGTGCAATGTCCACCGGCACGCACTTCTGTGGGTCGATCAATGGGTGGCGTGCCCGGATCAGCGAGAAGGAATTGTCGGTGCGCACTGCAGGTTTGAATGCCTTGAGCTCCAGCGCCAGACGCGCCTTTGCCAGCAGGACATCAATGTCCAGCATGGCCTGATAGCTGTACTGGAACTGCGGCTCAATGGCTGCCACCTGTGCGGTAAAGGCTACCAGAATGCGCTCGATCTCCTGCGCTTCCTGGGCACGATACTGCAGGATGCGGGCATTGGCTTCCACGACAGCCTGCGGTTCCACAAACACCGTTGCACCGGTAGAGGAAACGTCATGGATGATGCCGCTCACTTCGCCGCGGTATTCGCTCTTGACCGGGACAACGTAGCGGCCGTTGCGCATGGAGACCACACTCTCCTGCAGATATTTTGAGGTGTCCATGTTGCGCACCATGCTTTCCAGACGGTCGCGGATGCTGTTTTCGGTCGCACGGATCTTCTTGCGCAGGTCGTTCAGGGTGCGGGAGGCCGTGTCGGCCATCGCATCCGGGGCAAGGATCGCACTGGAGATCTGCTGTTCCAGGCCCGGCTCCGGGGACAATGCATAGAACAGATCATCGGTCGGGAGCATATCGTGCTCCGAAGAACCGTACCAGTTGGTCAGGTTCTGGAAGTTGCGCAAAGCACCGGCCACCATCAGCAGCTCGCCCATGGAAAGCACGCCGCCCTTGACCGCACGGGCGGCCAGCGCACTGACGCCCTCCACTCCGCCGAAACGGGGCGAACCGTTCTTGATCAGCAGCGTATTGATGGCATCCGTCTGCTCCAGCGCATAGCGCACCTCGTCTGGGTCACACTGCGGCTCAAGTGCCAGGAGCTTCGCCTTTGCTTCCTTACATACACAGCCCTCCGCAGCACGGGCGATGATCTTATCCAGTTCTAATGTTTTTAAGTAGCTTGTTTCCATAATATCCTTTTGCTCAGGGCAGCACCGTTTTTAAAAAGTCGTAGCTCTTCAGCGGCTTGTCCAGATGCGTTAGCGCATACTGCTCCGCTACGGTCGCCAGCTTTTCCAGGCTGCCCACAGAAATCTTGAACGAAAATATTTTTTTGTCCTCCACAAGGCAGATGTGCCGCAGTGCAAACAGTGCATTGCGATCCAGATTGCAGCGTTTCCCAGCCTTGGCCGCACAATCAGCACAGAGCAGATAGCCCTCCTGCACATCCAGATAAAAGGCATCGCCTGCATCGTAGGTGCCGCAGTCGCGGCAGCACACCAACTGCGGCAGAAAGCCACACTCGCTCATGGTGCGAAGCTCAAAAACAGCCTTGATGGCCCGCAGGTCCGCCTTGTGCTCACTGATCATGTACAGGCAGTTCAGCAGCAGACGCAGTTCCCGCTCAGCTTCCTGTCCGGTGGGGGTCAACGCAGCAGCCATTTCGGCCAGATACATGGCCAGACTCATCCCCTCGATGGAGGAAGAAATGCCGTGAAAGACATTCTTGACGGCCGCTTCGCGCACAGTATACATGTTGCGCCCCGGCACCAGCGTGAATTCCGAATAGCAAAACAGCCCGCACGCGCTGAACAATTTGCTTTTCAGCCGCAGGCTGCTCTGTGCCGAAGCCGAGATTACCCCCAGCCCCGGGGTCAGGATCGTGAGGATCCGGTCCGATTCTTTATAGCGGGTCTCTTTCAACACCAGACCCAGTGTTACAAAGGTCTCCATGATCCGTGTCTCCTGCCGGATGCTCGTCCGGCATCTGTGTCTGTTTGTACTCCAGATAACGGAGAATGTTTCCCGTGCAGGCAAAGGCCTGCCAGCTTGTTTGCACGTCCATTGGCCGGGTCTCCTTTCCGGGCAGCGCCACTGCCGTCAGTGTTCTCTGGCGGCGGTGGCGTTATCCGAGGAAAACCCGCCCTGCATTGGAAAGGCTCAGCGGTTGCCGTTGTTCTGCTTGAAACCGAAATTGTTCAGCAGGAACTCGTTATCCCGCCAGTCCGACTTCACCTTGACCCAGCACTGCAGGTTCACACGGCAGCCCAGAAACTCTTCGCAGTCGGCACGGGCCGCACTGGCGATCTTTTTCAGCATGGCGCCGCCCTTGCCGATGACCATGCCCTTGTGGCTTTCCCGCTCACAGTAAATGTTCACATCAATGTCGATGAGATCGGTGCTGGGGCGCTCTTTGAAGCGCTCCACGACCACCGCGATGCCGTGCGGGATCTCGTCGCGCATGAACAGCAGGGCCTTTTCACGGATGACCTCTGCCACCAGTTCCTTCTCCGGCATATCGGTGTAGGCATCATCATCAAAGTAATGGGGGCCTTCTACGGCGTAGCGGCTCAAGGCATCAAACAGCGTTTCACAGCCGTCCTCGTTGCGGACGCTGACCGTGTAGATGTCATCGAATACACCCAGCGCCTTCAGCTCTTCTTTGCGGGCTTCCAGGTCAGCGGCATCCTTGACAAGGTCTGTCTTATTGATGACGGCAATGGCCGGGCCGCCGCTGCTGCGCAGCATGTCCACCAGAACCATCTCGGATTCATTCAGGGCACCATAGGGCTCAAACAGCATCATGGAAACATCCACGTCGGCAATGGAATCGCTGGCGGTTTTGTCCATGCGCTTGCCCAGCTTGTTGCGGGCTTTGTGTACGCCGGGGGTATCCAGCAGCACATACTGCAGCGGGCCGCGGGTGATCACACCGGTAATGCGGGTGCGGGTGGTCTGCGGCTTGGAGGTGACAATTGCCACCTTTTCGCCAACCAGCAGGTTGGTCAGGCTGGATTTGCCCACATTGGGGCGGCCGATGACCGCCACAAAAACCGACGACGTATCGTAATGGCCCTGAACGGGCGTCGTGTTACTCAAAATCAAACTCCTGTCTTGCTGTGTGCAGAAATGCACGTTGGATCAAAGGCAAATCATTCGGTGTAGCTCACTGTGCGGGGCAGGCCCAGCTGCAGCAGCACGGCCTCTTCTTTTTCCCGCATCCGCATAGCTTCCAGGCCGCCGTTCTCATGGTCGTAGCCCAGCAGATGCAGCATGGAATGCACGGTCAGAAATGCCACTTCCCGCTGCAGCGGATGGCCGTAGAGGGTCGCCTGCTCCTGGGCGCGCTCCATGCTGATGACGATATCGCCCAGCATTTTGCAGCCGTTGTTTTCGTCCACATCATATTTGCCATCCACACCCAGCGGGAAGCTCAAAACGTCGGTGGGCATGGGCTTGTTGCGGTACTGGTTGTTCAGCTCTGCAATGGCCGCGTTGTCCACAAAGGTCACGCTGATCTCAGCCGGAGCCTCAAAGTGCTCGAACTCCAGCACAGCGTTGCAGGCGCGGCGGATCAGGATGCGGAGGCCGGACGGGACCTTGACGGCCTTCTGGGAATTGGTGATCAGAACTTTATTGGACATAAAATCAGTCCTCTCCTTTCTGGTTTGGTTGTTTTTCGGGATGTGCAGCCCTGTCGTATGCCTTGATGATCTCCTGCACAAGGCGGTGGCGCACAACGTCTTTTTCGGTAAAATAACACTGGGCAATGCCCTTGACCTGCTTCAGCACATGCAGCGCATCCACAAGGCCGCTGCGGGTGCGTTCCGGCAGGTCGATCTGAGTCACATCGCCGGTCACAACGACCTTGGAACCCACACCCATGCGGGTCAGGAACATTTTCATCTGCTCCGGCGTGGTGTTCTGCGCCTCATCCAGAATGATGAAGGAGTCGTCCAGCGTACGGCCGCGCATATAGGCCAGCGGGGCCACCTCAATGATCTGTTTTTCCACCAGACGCTCATATGTCTCGGCCCCCAGCATATCAAACAGACCGTCATACAGCGGGCGCAGATACGGGTCCACTTTCTGCTGCAGATCACCGGGCAGAAAACCCAGTTTCTCCCCTGCTTCTACCGCCGGGCGGGTCAGCACGATGCGGGACACCTCCTTGGCCTTGAAGGCCTTTACGGCCATAGCTACGGCGAGGTAGGTCTTACCGGTGCCAGCCGGGCCGACACCAAAGGTGATGGCATTGTTCCGGATGGCATTCAGGTATTCCTTCTGGCCCAGCGTTTTGGGCCGGATGGGCCGCCCTTTGACCGTAACCGTTACAAAATCCTCGGTCAGTTCCCGCACCCGTTTCTCAGCGCCGTCATGAGCCAGGCTGATGCAGTAACGCACAGTCTGATCCTCCAGCGGGGTATGGTTCTCGATCAGAAGAAGCATGCCTTCCACCGCGCGGCTGGCCGCCGCTACATTGGCCGGTTCACCGGAGAGCCGGAGCTGTGTGCCCCGGCAGACGGCCGTAACGGAGAACTCGTTTTCCAGCAGCCGGATGTTCCGGTCGCAGTTGCCAAAGACCGCCGCGGCGATCTCTACACGATCCCGTTCAATGTTCTTTTCTGCCCTGTGCTCCTCCTGATGTGCCTGCTTCGATAGCTA
>OOAG01000104.1_pt1 | contig 84464 bp, 72 predicted proteins | sample 1671461 | NCBI WGS metagenome assembly OOAG01 (sample SAMN06348159, study PRJEB24527) | human gut metagenome | biome: human gut; feature: ankylosing spondylitis patient; material: feces | host: Homo sapiens | place: China | collected 2015-10 | reverse complement strand
AAAACACAGTAAAATAGCAATAAAAAATGGCATATGAAGATGACAGACCATAATCACTTCATATGCCATTTTATTTTGGGGGACATTTACTGAATATCCCTATTTGATCAAAATCAGATTGAACTTTTTGAAACCACCGGATTAGCACCAGAAGTGATTTGAAGCGCCTCCGGATGTTCCTTGATATACGATTCGATGTGACGAATACGTTTCTCTTCCAGAATCTCATCCACGGCAATCAGGATACCGGTTTCCTCCACATCACCAAAGCCGTCGTTGATAGCTGTACCAAACATACGCATGGTAGGCGACAAACTCATGTAAGCATTTACCAAAGGAGGTATATTATAACCCAGTTTACGCACTTCCGAATTCAACACCTTATAATCATCCTTGAACGTATCGTAACAGAATAATTTTTCCAAGACAGCCGGGTCTGTTTCAATTTCCAGCGGAACCATCGGAGTAATCAAACCGTCCTTGTCGGAGAAATGCTTCTTCAGGAAAAAGAGAATCATATCACGTCCAAAACGATTGTAACTGGGATACATCGTCATCTTGCCAAAAAAATATTTAACATTCGACTTAACCACCGTCAAGGCACCCAGACCATCCCACAGATTATCGAGCGCAAACAGTCCCTTCGAACCCGCACGGGTTGACTGATATTCCAGTGTAACAAACGAACGTCCCAATTCAATAGTCGTAGGAAGATATTCTTTCAGGAATTTTTCTGAAAAATTGAACATATGAGCAGTAGCCAGCACAGGTTTTCCCTGCTTATCGAACTCTACCTCATCTCCCAATATATAACGATAACCTCCAAGAATTTCTTCCGCATCCGGATTCCAGACCACCAGTTGCTGGTAAGGATTTTCCATTAAGTCATATTCATCCAGGTCTAATGCTTTCCCGGTTCCACCTCCGGCAGCACGGAAAGCTATCTCACGCAAACGGCCAATCTCCTTCAGCACATTAGGAGCATTCTTCCAGTTTACGATATAGATTTCGTTATGGCTTTTATTAGTCGACCTCAAACGCCTTTCAGCGGTCAATTCCGACTTAAGTAACTCTCTGTCAATAGGTGCAATAATATCTTCCATATATGTAATTAAAATCTTCCTAAATTACAGTTTATAGACCAAATCTCTGACATATTCTGCCCACTCGGCCGGAGATTTGGATTTATCGAATGCATGCCAGGGTATAGGCTTCCCGATGGTTACCCGAAACGTTTTATGACGGTTCTTGAACATTTCGTCTGCCAGATACAACATGGCTATATTAAATTTTATTCCAAAGAGCTTACAAGCGTTGGCAAGATTATAGAAAAAATTGGAGTTCCGCCCTTCAAAATGTATAGGCACTACATAGCGCTGGGTTTCAATACTCTTGGTAATAAACGTTTTCTTCCACGCTAAATCTTTGATAACACCATGCTGACGGCGGGAACATATGCCGGCAGGAAACATTATGATGTGGCTGTCGGAGCGGAATCCCTCTTCTACCATTCTGGGAAAATCGCGCGACTGCGATCCGGTCTTGTTGATAGGAATGCAGAGTGGAGCCAATCCATGCAGGTTCATCAGCAAATCGTTGACCAGATACTTGATGCGTCCGTTGTAGTGCGTTCCCAGCAAATACCCCAGTGCAACGCCGTCCTGACCGCCCAACGGATGGTTCGACACAAACGTGCACAGTCCGTCTTCTGGCAAATTCTCCAGCCCATGTACATCCAACTTTGCATCCAGAAAGCCCATACATGCAGCCAGAAAATCAACCCCGCTTTTATCTTTTACGCTTTTCAGGAAAGCATTAATCTCCTCCTGATGCACGATATGCTTCAGATAAGAAACAAAAAAGCGAGGAATTCGCTTGGCTTTTTTTCCAGCCTTCTCCTTCAAGATTTTATCAATGTCTATTAAAAAAATCGAATCGCTAGCCATTATTTCATTCACACATTTCTTTGCAAATGTAATCTATCTTTCGTAATGTTGCTCACTTATATCGAAAAAATGTAACATCAAAGCCAGAAAAAAAGGACACAATGAATTAAAATGTAACAGAATTGCACAATAAGGCAATTAAATGTGCAAATTTTCCTTTATTCCCCAGCGGATTTATAAAAAAGAAGCACTTACCACAAAACCAACGACTTAGAGTTTCACCTAAAATTTGTACAAATTCTTATTTTTTTTGTACAAATTTTCAAAAAACGTCAAGAGGTTTTTCAGAAAACTTCCCGACGTTTTTTCATACCGCGGCGGTATTTCACAATAATGCCTTTACCTGTTGATAACTTCCTCAAATATTTTCATAAAACTATACCCTTTAATTGTCGGGAAATATGTAATTTTACCAGCTCAATATATATAAGGTGTAAACCTATTAAAGTAACAGCATAATAATGAACGAAACAGAACAGATATATCACATACCAGTATTGCTGAACGAAAGCATCGAAGGCATGAATCTTCACCCTGCAGGCATCTATGCCGACATGACATTCGGAGGCGGAGGACACTCAAAGGAGATTCTGCGCCGCATGGATGCAGACAGTCACCTATACAGCTTCGACCAGGATGAAGACGCCGAAAAGAATATCGTCGATGACCCGCGCTTCACTTTCGTCCGAAGCAATTTCCGCTACCTTCATAACTTTCTCCGCTATTACGGTGTGGAAGAAGTAGATGCTATACTTGCCGATCTGGGAGTTTCATCGCATCATTTCGACGACTCGGAACGCGGCTTTTCATTCCGCTTCGACGGCAATCTGGATATGCGCATGAACAAACGTGCCGGATTGACGGCTGCCGACATTGTAAACACTTACGAAGAAGAACGACTGGCTAATGTCTTTTATCTGTACGGAGAGTTAAAAAACAGCCGCAAGCTGGCTTCGGTTCTGGTTAAAGCTCGTACACAGAAACAATTCGTTACTATCGGCGACTTCTTGGAAGTGGTAAAGCCTTTGTTTGGAAGAGAGCGTGAGAAAAAAGAACTCGCCAAGGTCTTTCAGGCACTGCGCATCGAGGTCAACCAGGAAATGGAAGCACTGAAGGAGATGCTGTATGCGGCAACCGAAGCGCTAAAGCCCGGAGGACGGCTGGTAATCATTACTTATCATTCGCTGGAAGACCGCATCGTAAAGAATCTTATCAAGACAGGCAACGTGGAAGGTAAGGTAGAACAAGACTTCTACGGCAACGTGCAGAGTCCTTTCCGTGCGGTAAACAACAAGGTAATCGTTCCTTCGGACGAAGAAATAGCCCGAAACCCACGGTCACGAAGCGCAAAATTACGTATAGCAGAAAAGAAATAGTTAAACTCATGGAACAGCAAGATACAACATCACAACAACAAGGCTCTTCACATATTACACTGAAGAGTATTTTGGGAGGAGATATTCTGGCACACAGCTTCCTGAAAAGACAAGCAAACCTGCTTATCCTGATTGTCATTCTTACTATCTTGTACATAGACAACCGCTATTCCAGCCAGCAGGAACTGATTGAAATAGACCGGCTGAAAAAGGAACTGACAGACATCAAATACGATGCGCTGACCATTTCTTCCGAACTGACGGAACGAAGCCGCCAGTCGCGCATCGAAGAATATATAGCAACCGAAGGTACTCCGCTGCAAACAGCGGCAACTCCTCCTTATCTGATTAAAAAAGAAGACGAAAAGAAATGATACCCGGACTTAAAAATATAATGTTGCGCTACACGTTTATCGTGGTAATCATGTTTGTGCTGGCTGTACTGATTATAGTCAAGGCAGGATTCATCATGTTTGCCGAACGACAATACTGGAAAGATGTAGCCGACCGTTTCGTAAAAGAAAACGTAATCGTGCTCCCCACACGAGGAAACATCATTTCTTCCGACGGGAAACTGATGGCAAGCAGCCTGCCCGAATATCGTATCTACATGGATTTCCGTGCCGGAGGAACGGAGAAAGATACCATGCTGATGAACCATCTGGCAGAAATCAGTCAGGGACTTCACGAAATATTCCCGGATAAAAGTGCGCAAGAATTCCGCAAGCACTTGCTGAAAGGACGCCGTTCTAAAAGCCGTCATTTTCTGATTTATCCTCAGCGTATTTCGTATATCGAATACAAGGAAGTCAAACGCCTGCCCGTATTCGAACTGAGCCCCAACAGAGGTGGCTTGCATGTGGAAACATTCAACCAGCGCAAAAAGCCATTCGGTTCACTGGCTATGCGAACATTGGGAGATATGTATCCCGATATGACGCAGGGAGCGAAGAACGGTCTGGAGTTGACCTACGATTCTATCTTACGGGGGCAGAATGGTATTACTCATCGTCAAAAGGTTATGAACAAATACCTGAACATTATCGACAAGCCGGCTGTAGACGGTTGTGATATCATCACGACAATCGATGTCGATATGCAGGATATTGCCGAGAAAGCACTGGTAGACCAACTGAAAACACTGGAGGCGATTTCGGGAGTAGCAGTCGTAATGGAAGTAAAAACCGGCGAGGTGAAAGCCAATGTCAATATGACACGTGCCAGCGACGGCAATTATTATGAAATGCGAAATGCAGCCGTAAGCAACCTGATGGAACCGGGTTCTACTTTCAAAACAGCATCTATCATGGTTGCCATGGAGGATAAATACATCACTCCCGACTATGAAGTGGATACCGGCAACGGAATGGTCAACATGTACGGTAGCTGGATGAAGGACTGGAACTGGTACAAAGGCGGATATGGGAAAATAGATGTAACCAAAATCTTGGAGGTATCATCGAACGTGGGAGTATCGACTATCATCGATAAGTTCTACAAGAATAATCCTCAAAAATTCGTCGACGGTCTGAAACGTATGAGCATTGACACTCCGCTTCATCTGGGATTTGTGGGAGAAGCCAGTCCGCGTATTCTCGGTCCGAAGGAACGTTATTTCGCAAAAACAACCTTGCCGTGGATGAGTATTGGTTACGAAACCATGATTCCCCCTATTTACATCCTGAATTTCTACAATGCCATTGCCAACGATGGGGTGATGATAAAGCCTAAATTTGTAAAGGCCATTTCGAAAGACGGTGAAATATTGGAGGAAATCCCAACAGAAGTTGTCAACCCAAAAATTTGTTCGGATACGACATTGACCATGATCCGTACCATTTTGCGCAAAGTGGTATCGGAAGGACTTGCCAAACCGGCAGGAAGCAAGCAGTTCAGCGTATCAGGTAAAACTGGTACAGCGCAGATTTCTCAGGGTAAGGCTGGATATAAATCCGGAGGAGTAAGTTATCTGGTTAGTTTCTGCGGATATTTCCCTTCAGAAGCGCCCAAATACAGTTGCATCGTTTCCATACAGATACCTCACGGACCTGCATCCGGAGGCTTACAGGCAGGAAGTGTATTCAGTCGTATAGCCGAGCGCATCTATGCCAAACATCTGTATCGTGACCTTGCTCATGCAAAAGACTCGACGGCTGTACTGATACCGGAGGTGAAGAATGGAGATATCGAAGAATCGTCATATGTACTTCGTGCACTGAACATTCCGGGAAACAGCAAAACTGTTCCCTACTCTACTCAGCCTTTATGGGGAAAAGCCCAATGCACACATACCTATGCCGATCTGAAAATGACGAAACTGAGCAAGCATCAGGTTCCAAATGTATTAAACATGGGGGCAAAGGATGCGGTATACTTACTGGAAGACTATGGTCTGAGAGTACGACTTGTAGGAGTGGGTGAAGTAAAAGCCCAAAGCATTCCGGCCGGCTCTCCGATTCATAAAGGACAGACTATTACATTAACATTAAAGCATTAGAAATAACATAAAAACATGAAACTGGAAAATATTATCAAATCCGTCAATGTCTGCGAAACAAGAGGTAATGTGGACAAAGAAATTAAGGGTATTCAAATGGACTCTCGTCTGATAGAAGCCGGACATTTGTTTGTTGCCGTAAAGGGAACTCAGACCGACGGACATGCTTATATCGCAAAAGCTATTGAAAAAGGAGCAACCGCCATCGTTTGTGAAACATTACCTGAAGAGCTGAATGAGAATGTTACTTATGTAACAGTAGCGGATACGGAAGATGCAGTAGGTAAATTGGCAACAACTTTTTATGGGGATCCTACATCGAAACTTGATCTGGTAGGAGTTACTGGAACAAACGGAAAAACTACTATCGCCACCTTATTATATAATATGTTCCACAAATTCGGATATAAGGTGGGGCTGCTGTCCACTGTCTGCAACTACATCGACGGAGAAGCTATACCAACAGATCATACAACTCCCGATCCTATTACACTAAACCGCCTGCTGGGACGTATGGCAGACGAAGGCTGTAAATATGCATTTATGGAAGTCAGTTCTCATTCCATCGCACAAAAGCGTATCGGAGGTTTGAGATTCGTAGGGGGTATCTTTACCAATATCACTCGCGACCATCTGGATTATCACAAAACTTTCGAAAATTACCTGAAGGCAAAAAAGGCATTTTTCGACGGACTTCCCAAAACAGCTTTTGCCCTGACTAATCTGGACGACAAAAATGGCAGCGTCATGGTACAAAATACCAAAGCTAAAGTTGCGACTTATTCACTGCGTACACTCTGCGATTTCAAGGGAAAGGTATTGGAAGATGGATTCGAAGGCATGCTGATGGATATAAACAACCGGGAAGTCAATGTACAATTCATCGGACGCTTCAATGCTTCCAATCTACTGGCCGTATATGGCGCAGCATGCTTGTTGGGTAAACAGCCTGAAGATGTATTGCTCATATTAAGCACACTTCGTCCGGTGGCCGGACGCTTTGACGCATTGCGCTCCAAAAAAGGTTATACAGCAATAGTAGATTATGCTCATACTCCAGATGCATTGGTCAATGTTTTGAATGCTATCCACGAAGTATTGAAAGGAAGAGGACGAGTTATCACTGTAGTTGGAGCCGGCGGCAACCGAGATAAAGGCAAACGCCCTCTGATGGCACAGGAATCGGTCAAACAAAGTGACCGTGTAATCATCACATCCGACAATCCTCGTTTTGAAGAGCCTCAGGATATCATCAACGATATGTTGGCTGGCTTGACTAAAGAAGATATGACAAAGGTTCTCTCCATCGCTGACCGTAAGGAAGCTATCCGTACAGCTTGTATGCTGGCACAAGCGGGCGACGTAATCCTTGTAGCAGGAAAAGGACATGAAAATTATCAGGATATAAAAGGTGTAAAACATCATTTTGATGACAAGGAGGTATTAACAGAGATTTTTGATAACGAATAATACAAATACAACATGTTATATTATTTATTCAACTATTTAGAACAGCTTGATTTTCCGGGGGCGCGTATGTTTGGTTACGTATCGTTCCGGGCACTCATGGCTATTATTTTGTCACTACTTATATCTGCCATTTTCGGAGAATATTTCATCAAGCTGCTCAAGAAAAAACAAATTACGGAGACACAGCGTGATGCTTCAATAGACCCGTTTAATGTAAATAAAGTAGGAGTCCCCACGATGGGAGGAATCATCATCATTGTTGCAATACTTATTCCCTGCCTTCTACTGGGAAAGCTGCACAACATTTATATGATACTGATGTTGATTACGACTGTCTGGCTGGGAAGCTTAGGCTTTGCCGATGACTATATCAAGGTATTCCGTAAAGACAAGGAAGGGCTTCATGGTAAATTCAAGATTATCGGTCAGGTGGGATTGGGACTAATCGTTGGGCTAACTCTTTACCTGAGCCCGAATGTGGTTATCCGTGAGAACGTAGAGATTCAGAAAGATGGACATGTGGTAGATGTAATACACAAAAGCCACGACGAAAAATCTACAAAAACGACTATCCCCTTTTTCAAGAACAATAACTTAGACTATGCCGATTTTGTAGGATTCATGGGAGAACATGCACAGACAGCCGGCTGGATTGTTTTCGTATTGGTCACTATCTTTGTCGTAACTGCGGTATCGAATGGAGCCAATCTGAATGACGGTATGGATGGTATGGCAGCAGGAAACTCTGCTATTATCGGAGTGACCTTAGGAATATTAGCTTATGTATCCAGCCACATAGAATATGCCAGCTATTTGAATATCATGTATATTCCAGGAAGTGAAGAGCTGGTAATATTTATCTGTGCCTTTATTGGAGCCTTAATCGGCTTCCTTTGGTACAATGCTTTCCCGGCACAAGTATTTATGGGCGACACAGGAAGTTTGACTATTGGAGGTATCATTGCCGTATTTGCAATCATCATACATAAAGAGTTGCTGATTCCTATACTATGCGGAATATTCCTCGTAGAAAACCTGTCGGTCATCCTTCAGGTAAGATATTTCAGAAGCGGCAAGAAGAAAGGACTCAAGCGTCGTATCTTCAAGCGCACACCGATACACGATCACTTCCGTACAACTTTATCACAGCTTGATCCAAGTTGTACGTACCTGATTACTTCTCCAAGCAGTGTATTCCATGAATCGAAGATAACCGTCCGATTCTGGATTGTCACTATCGTATTAGCAGCAATAACAATTATAACTTTAAAGATAAGATAAACGTATCATGGCAAAAAGAATTGTCATTTTAGGAGCCGGCGAAAGCGGTGCGGGAGCAGCCGTGCTGGCACAGAAAAAAGGTTTCGATACCTTTGTTTCTGATATGTCTTTGATAAAAGACAAATACAAGAACATGTTGAACGAAAGAGGCATTCAGTGGGAAGAAGGACACCATACTGAAGAGCTGATTCTTAATGCTGACGAGGTTATCAAAAGCCCGGGTATCCCCAACGATGCCCCATTAATTCTGAAATTGAAGGATAAAGGAACTCCAATCATTTCTGAAATTGAATTTGCAGGACGATATACCAACGCCAAGATGATTTGTATCACCGGAAGTAACGGAAAGACTACTACTACTTCTCTTATTTATCATATCTTTAAGAAAGCAGGATTAAACGTAGGACTGGCGGGAAATATCGGACAGAGCCTGGCATATCAGGTGGCAGAATGTAACTACGATTATTATGTTATCGAGCTAAGTAGCTTCCAGTTGGATAATATGTATAAGTTCCATGCCAACATTGCTGTCTTGATGAACATCACGCCCGACCACCTGGACCGTTACGATTATAAAATGCAGAATTATGTAGATGCAAAATTCCGCATTATACAAAACCAGACGGATAACGATGCTTTCATTTTCTGGAACGATGATCCTGTTATCCAAAAGGAATTGCATAAATATGGAATACACGGACGCTACTATCCTTTTGCCGAAAAGAGAGAGGAAGGACTGGCAGCCTTTGTAGAACAGAACAAGGTTTATTTTACAAAGCCCATTGAATTTAACATGGAACAGGAAGAGCTTGCATTGACAGGTACTCATAACCTGTTCAATTCTATGGCAGCCGGTATTTCTGCTAACATCGCAGGTATCCGGAAAGAATGTATCCGTGAGGCATTAAGTGATTTCAAGGGAGTAGAACATCGCTTGGAAAAAGTCACTCGAGTACGTGGCGTAGACTATATCAACGACTCAAAAGCGACCAATGTAAACTCATGTTGGTATGCATTGAGCAGCATGAAAACAAAAACGATACTTATTTTGGGTGGAAAGGATAAAGGAAACGACTACAATGAAATAGCCGGACTGGTAAAGGAAAAATGTTCCGGTCTGATATTTCTGGGTCTGCACAACGAAAAGCTTCATGCTTTCTTCGACGGATTCGGCTTACCTATCGCCGATGTACAGAGCATGAAAGATGCTGTGGATGCTGCTTACCATATGGCAAAAAAAGGTGAGACGGTACTTCTCAGCCCATGTTGCGCCAGCTTCGACCTGTTCAAGAGTTACGAAGATCGTGGTGACCAATTTAAAGAGTGTGTAAGAAACTTATAATAAAATTATCCTGAAAAGATGGATTTGCTAAAAAACTTATTCAAAGGCGACAAAGTAATCTGGATAATCTTTTTGTTACTTTGCCTCGTTTCTATCATTGAAGTATTCAGTGCTTCCAGTACGCTGACGTATAAAAGCGGTGATCACTGGAGGCCTATCACCATGCATATGATATTGATGGCAGTGGGAGTTATCGTCATACTTATTATACATAATATTCCCTGCCGATGGTTCAATACGTTCGTCGTGTTGCTACCAATATCGTGGGTTATGCTGATTTTTGTTTTTGTGGTAGGTGCATTGACCAATGGAGCCAAACGTTGGATAGATTTAGGATTTATCCAGTTTCAGCCTTCTGAAGTAGCCAAAATGGCAACCATCATAACCGTAGCATTTATCTTGTCGAAAATGCAAGAGGAAAAGCAGGCTAACCCGAAAGCTTTCAAATATATTCTATGGGTTACGGGGATAACCTGCATCCTTATCGTTACGGAAAATCTTTCCACAGCAGTACTGTTAGCAGGAAGTGTCTTCCTTATGATGTATGTCGGCAGAGTACCGTTTAAACAATTAGGTGCACTTTTGGGAATTTGTATTGGCCTTTTGATTTTTGCTGTTGCAACAATCAAATATGTACCGTCTGAAACCTGGGACAAGGTAGGCTTGCATCGTATGGTTACCTGGCAAAGTCGTCTGGATAATCACTTCGATACGTCTACTGTACCACCAGAAAAATTCGACATTGACGCAGACGGTCAGATTGCTCATGCCAATATCGCAATAGCAACAAGCAACGTATTGGGTAAAGGTCCGGGAAATAGTGTACAACGCGACTTCCTTTCACAGGCTTTTTCCGATTTCATCTATGCCATTATCATCGAAGAATTAGGATTGATAGGAGGCGGTATCGTAGCCTTTCTATACATCTGGCTTTTGATGAGAATCGGCAAGATAGCCCGTAACTGCGATAAATCGTATTATTCATTTCTGGTTATGGGCATAGGTATGCTGTTGGTTACACAAGCCATGTTCAACATGTTGGTAGCTGTTGGTATTATGCCGGTAACCGGACAGCCACTTCCGCTCATAAGTAAAGGAGGAACTTCTACTCTTGTCAACTGTGCATACATTGGAATCATACTAAGTATCAGCCGTCATGTAAATGAACTGAAGAAACAACAGGAAGAGGAAGAAGCCGAAAAACAGCAGCAAATACAAGACGCAGCAGTTACATTGCTACAAAATGCAGCAGCCATTGCCAAAGAGCAGTCAGCCGATGAATCTGAAGCCAATAAAAAAGCATCAATACACGAATAAGATTGGCTTTATATTCCAGCTCTTTTGCAGCTAAATAAAATAGAATCAGAATAATTATTTTTACAAGTTTATTCCTAACTTTGCAGGAAAATATAAAATTATGAAGGATAATTTGAGGATTATAATCAGCGGAGGAGGAACAGGAGGTCATATCTTCCCAGCGGTTTCCATTGCTAATGCAATCAAGGAGCAGCATCCTGATACCGAAATATTGTTTGTCGGTGCTGAAGGACGTATGGAAATGCAGCGCGTACCAGCCGCAGGATATAAAATAATAGGCCTGCCTGTTGCCGGATTCGACAGGAAGCATTTGCTGAAAAACATTAGTGTACTTGTAAAGTTACTGCGCAGCCAGCTAAAGGCTCGTCAAATTATCAAAGACTTTAAGCCACACGCAGCGGTGGGAGTTGGCGGATATGCCAGCGGCCCAACCTTAAAAATGGCTGGAATGATGGGAATTCCTACCCTGATACAAGAGCAGAATTCATATGCAGGAGTAACCAACAAACTATTAGCAAAGAAAGCTTGTAAGATATGCGTTGCTTACGAAGGTATGGAACGTTTCTTCGATAAAGAAAAAATTATTCTCACAGGTAATCCGGTCCGTCAAGGTCTGTTGAATCACACTATCAGTCGTGAAGAGGCAATCCGGTCATTCGGACTTGATCCGCAAAAGAAAACCATATTGATTATCGGAGGAAGCTTGGGAGCTCGTACTATAAACAATTGTGTCATGCAGGGATTGGAAAAGATAAAGAATTCAGGTGTACAGTTTATCTGGCAGACCGGAAAATTCTATATTAATGAAGCCAAAGCTTGTGTAGCACAAGCCGGAGAGCTGCCCATGCTGCACACAACCGATTTCATTTCCGACATGGCCGCTGCATATAGTGCTGCCGATCTGGTCATTAGCCGTGCAGGAGCAGGATCTATTTCAGAGTTCTGCCTGTTGCAAAAGCCAGTCATACTGGTACCTTCTCCTAATGTAGCAGAAGATCATCAGACAAAAAATGCATTAGCTTTAGTCAACAAGGATGCAGCTTTATATGTTAAAGACTCAGAAGCTACCCAAAAATTGCTCGATCTTGCCATCGCAACTGTAGGACAAGCTGATACATTAACTAAATTAAGTAAAAACATAGCTAAGCTGGCTTTTAAAGACTCGGCAAACGTCATAGCAAACGAGGTCTATAAGCTGGCTATCAATTATAAGAAAGAACATGAACGTTAATACACTGAAAGCTGTTTATTTTATCGGAGCAGGAGGCATAGGAATGAGCGCACTGGTCCGTTACTTTTTGTCGAAAGGGAAAAAAGTTGGCGGCTACGACCGTACTCCGAGCGAACTGACAGAAAAACTGATTGCAGAAGGAGCAGCTATTCATTACGAAGAAAACGTTTCACTCATTCCAAGTGACTTTCTCGATCCGGAAACAACGCTGATAGTTTATACACCAGCTATTCCGGCCGAACATAAAGAACTGGTTTATTTCCGTGAACACGAATTTGAAATTCAAAAACGTGCTCAAGTATTAGGTATGCTTACGCGCACTGAAAAAGGACTCTGTGTCGCAGGTACCCACGGAAAGACTACGACCTCTACAATGACAGCTTACCTACTGGATCATTCTCATGTAGAGTGTAATGCTTTTTTAGGAGGTATTTCCAAAAACTATAATACGAACTTATTATTGTCCGATAAAAGTGAATATGTAGTTATCGAGGCTGACGAGTTTGACCGTTCGTTCCACTGGCTGACACCGTATGCATCTGTTATCACTGCGACCGACTCTGATCATTTGGACATTTACGGAACTCATGAAGCCTACGTGGAAAGTTTCCGAAAATATACATCGCTAATACAACCGGGAGGTTTTCTTATTGTAAAGAAAGGTATAGATCTGGTACCGGATGTGCAGTCGGGAGTAACAGTATATACTTACTCCACAAAAGAAGGAGATTTTCATGCTGAAAACATACGAATAGGTAACGGAGAGATTTTCTTTGATTTCATTTCTCCTTTAGGAAATATAAAAGATATCCAATTAGGAGTGCCTGTCTACGTCAACATTGAAAATGGAATAGCCGCAATGGCTCTGGCACAAATAGGTGGAGCAACTTCTGAAGAAATCAAACGAGCTATGCCTGGGTTTAAAGGTGTAGACCGCCGCTTCGACTTCAAGTTAAAGAATGATCATATCGCATTTATGAGCGACTATGCACATCATCCTGCCGAAATCAAGCAAAGTATTTCTTCTATCCGTATGCTGTATCCGGATAAAAAAATAACGGCAATTTTCCAACCCCATCTGTATACACGCACTCGCGACTTCTACAAAGACTTTGCAAACAGCTTGTCACTGCTCGATGAGGTTATTCTGCTCGACATTTATCCAGCTCGTGAATTGCCGATAGAAGGTGTAACCAGTAAACTCATTTATGACAATTTACGTCCGGGTATCGAAAAATGCATGTGCTCCAAAGAAGAATTGCTGGAAGTTCTGAAACATAAAAAGATAGAAGTTCTCATTACACTGGGAGCCGGCGATATAGAAAACTATGTTCCACAAATATACGAATTACTGAAAGACAAATGATAAAACGAATTTTCATACTCTGTGCTTTAATATTGGCAGCAGCCTATCTTATCCTGGCTGTTACCACATTCAACAGCAAGCCTGGCAACCGGGTTTGCAAGGGTATGGAATTGACTGTCAAAGATAGTGTCGATTACGGTTTTGTCACGCAGAAAGAAGTAAAAAACATTCTGAAAAGGAAAAAGATATATCCTGAGGGCAAAGAACTGGCAAGCATTAATGTCCGCCAATTAGAAAAGGCCCTTTCGAATCACCCCTTCATTGAAAATGCAGAATGTTATCTTACTTCCGGCGGGAAAGTAGCGATTAACATATACCAACGAGTTCCTGTCATGCGAGTGATGAGCAGCAACGGTGACGATTACTATCTGGACAATGCCGGGAAAATAATGAATGCTCCCGGAAAATCAGTACATGTAGTCGTAGCAACTGGATTCATCGATCGCAAGTTCGCCCAAAACGAATTATATCCACTGGGAAAGTTCTTGCAGGGAGATAAGTTTTGGGAATCGCAAATAGAACAAATAAACGTAACCCCCAAACAAGAACTGGAATTGGTTCCTCGAGTAGGCGATCATATACTCTTTTTAGGAAAACCAGGCGATTATAAAGAAAAATTCAGTAAATTGCAAACATTCTACAAAAGCGCGCTGAACCGGGTAGGATGGAACAAGTACGAACGGATCAGCATAGAATTTAACAATCAGATTATTTGTACCAAAAAGGAGAAGTAAGATATGGCAGCAACAGACTTTATAGCAGCAATAGAACTGGGATCGGCTAAAATAACAGGCATTGCGGGAAAGAAGAATGCAGACGGAAGTATTCAAGTTCTCGCCTACGCCAGCGAACGATCTTCCGATTGTATCAAAAAGGGAACAATCTACAACCTGGATAAAACAACTCAATGCCTTACCTCAGTCATCAGTCAACTGGAAGAGATGCTACATGCATCCATCAAAAAAGTATACGTGGGCATCGGAGGACAGTCTGTAAGAAGCATTCGCAATACAGAAGTAAAACAACTAACCGAAGAAACCAAAATATCTCAGGCACTGATCGACTCCATGATGGAGAACAATCGTGATATTGCTTTGGTCGATCAGGAAATTCTGGCTGTTGAACCACAAGAATATAAAATAGGAAACAACCAGCTTACTACTGAACCTGTTGGAATTCAGACAGACCGTATAGAAGGAAACTTTCTGAATATCATAGCCCGCAACTCCTTGAAGAGCAATATCCGCCAATGCTTCCGTCAGGCTGGATATGAAGTTGCTGAATACCTGCTTTCTCCACTTGCTACAGCCAACGCAGTGCTTACCGGAAGTGAGAAACGTTCTGGGTGCGCGCTTGTCGACTTTGGTGCAGATACTACAACAGTATCGGTATACAAGAACAATATGCTCCGTCATCTTGCTGTCATTCCGTTGGGAAGCAATAATATAACCAAAGACATTTGTAGTCTTCAAATAGAAGAGGAAGATGCAGAACAATTAAAACTTCACTACGCAAGCGCCTATACAGAACCGAGCGAAAACGATGACGAAGTAGGAAAGGAATATAGCATCGACGGAAAATGTACCATCCGTGCTCATAAACTGGAAGACATTGTTGAAGCCCGTGTAAAGGAAATACTGGAAAATGTTTGGAATCAGATTATCTTATCCGAGTATAGTGACAAACTGCTTGCCGGAATCATTCTGACAGGAGGCGCATCTAAACTGCCTAATCTGGATAAAGCTGTATTCAACATCACCAAAATAGAAAAGATACGCATCGCACAAAGCGGAGCCGTAGAACTGAGAGGAGATATTACAATTCCGCAAGACGGAAGCAGCAATACACTGATTGGACTGCTGACCACAGGCAAAGATAATTGTTGCAAGATAGATCCCCGCAAAGGTCACCAGTTAGATTTTATCGATGACTTGCAGAAAAAAGAAGAAGAAGCCCGCCTGAAAGCTGAAGCAGAACGTAAAGCCGCCGAAGAAAAAGCCGCAAAAGAAGCCGAAGCAGAAAGACTACGCCAGCTGGAAGAAGCCAAAGTCCGTCAGGAACAAGAACGTGCACAAAAACGACTGCACGATTGTGAAACCCTGATTACGGAAGCTACCCGCCAGATGAATCGTAAAAAATATAAAGATGCACTGGCAAAACTGGAACAGGCACGCAGCTTGAATGTGCAGGAAAAGGAAGAAGAAATAGCCTCCCTTACTGCCGAAATAGAAAAGTTGAAAGAAGATAATCCGTTCAAGCGACTGATTAATGCGCTCAAGAACGGAGCCGACGAGATGATGAAAGATTAATATTCACCGCATAAAGAAAAGGAAGAATTATGTCTGACGAGAAAATTATGCCATTCGATTTCCAAAGTGGAACACCGAGTATCATTAAAGTTATCGGTGTAGGCGGTGGCGGCGGTAACGCAGTCAACCACATGTATAGAGAAGGTATCCACGACGTTACATTCGTCGTCTGCAATACAGATAATCAGGCTCTCGATGAATCGCCTGTACCTATTAAACTTCAGTTAGGACGTGAAGGTCTGGGAGCGGGAAACCGCCCGGAACGTGCACGCGATGCTGCCAACGAAAGTCTGGAAGATGTCAAGAATATGTTGAATGACGGCTGCAAAATGGCCTTCATTACAGCAGGAATGGGAGGAGGAACCGGAACCGGAGCTGCTCCTATCATTGCCAAGACAGCCAAAGAAATGGGTATTCTGACGGTAGGTATCGTTACTATCCCGTTCCTTTTTGAAGGCAACAAAAAAATCGACCAGGCACTCGACGGTGTAGAAGAAATGAGCAAGCATGTAGATGCATTGCTGGTTATCAACAACGAACGCCTGCGTGACGTATATTCCGACCTGAGCGTAATGAATGCTTTCGGCAAGGCCGACGATACACTTTCGATAGCTGCCAAAAGCATTGCCGAAATCATTACGATACGTGGTAAGATAAACCTCGACTTCAACGATGTGAAAACCGTTTTGAAAGATGGAGGTGTAGCTATCATGAGTACCGGATATGGTGAAGGAGAAGGACGAGTTACACAAGCTATAACCGACGCTCTCCACTCTCCATTACTGAACAACAACGATATTTTCAATTCGAAAAAAGTTCTTTTCAACATCTCTTACAGCATGAACAGCGACTTGATGATGGAAGAAATGAACGAAGTACACGAGTTCATGAGCCGCTTCGGAAAAGATGTAGAAACCAAATGGGGTTTATACATCGACGACAGTCTGGGCGAAAAAGTAAAATTCACTATCCTTGCTACCGGATTCGGCATTAAGGATGTACCGGGCATGAGCAACAAGCTCTCTGCCGAAGAACAAAAACGCTTGGAAGAACTGGAAGAAGAAGAACAAAAGAAGGCAGAACGCCGCGACGACTTCTATCCGGGAAGCTATAAGAACAACAGAAAGAAAGGAAACTATAAAATCTATATCTTCACACAAGAAGATCTGGACAACGACGATATCATCAGCATGGTAGAAACTACTCCTACTTACAAACGCTCGAAAGCTGTACTGGAAAGCATTCAGTCGAGAGCTGTAGCTGAAGAAAGTGCAATGCCTAAGCTGGATAACAATGAAAATGGTTCCATGACAATCACTTTCTAAACCGACAAATTAACCAATAACTTATATAATATACGACTATGGACTTATTTGAACAAATCAGCAACGATATTAAAGAGGCTATGAAAGCCAAGGACAAAGTCAGACTGGAAACTTTGCGTAATGTAAAGAAATGCTTTCTCGAAGCAAAAACAGCTCCGGGAGCAAACGATACACTGACTGACGATGCTGCTTTAAAAATCATGCAGAAACTGGTTAAACAAGGAAAAGACTCTGCTGCTGTATACGAAGGACAAGGACGTGCCGACCTGGCTGAGGAAGAAATGGCTCAGGTACGTGTCATCGAAACCTATCTTCCGAAACAGCTTTCACCCGAAGAACTGGAAGCCAAGCTGAAAGAAATCATCGCCCGCGTCGGTGCAACCAGCGGAAAAGATATGGGTAAGGTAATGGGTGTTGCCAGCAAAGAACTGGCAGGTCTTGCCGAAGGACGCGCCATTTCTGCAAAAGTAAAAGAATTGCTGCAGTAAACTGACAAGGTATGCACAGTACCCAGTGCATACAAAACCAAGCAATATAAAGGCAAAAAAATACGGGACCTGCAAAGGTTCCGTATTTTTTTTGTCACCACATGTCGGCCTTTTCCTGCAAAGAGCCTGACATTCCACTATTTTTTGTACAAAAAATAAAAACGTTTGTACAAATTTTCAGAAAACGTGCCGACGTTTTTCGAGAGATGAAAGGTAGAAGTTCCGAAAACAGCCTCAACTTTCCCGTTACGATACCAACAACCGCTCCCTATTCCTCCCCTCAAGTTCTATCCTCAAAATAAGTCCTGTAAGACAGGAAGAGATTTCAATTCCGGAAAATCCGGTAAATGCAGACGGTAATACTCATTAATTATATCCAGACAACGGTTACGCTCCATCCGGTTCATAGCAAACAAGTGCATCGTTTCGTAGTTCATACGCATCAGATTGCGAATATGAGAAGCCTCTTCCGGACGGACAAACATGCCGTGATAAGGCTGTGTCGAAACAAAACAGGCATTCAGTAAATCAAAATAATCGCTGGGAGCATATTCTTCTACATTGGGATAAAGCCCGAGAAAGCGAGACAAACGCATCAGAAACACCAGGTGAAAATTGGCGAAATTCGTTTCGCATACATCCAGCCACTGCACAGAATGTACCAGATAAGCATATAAAGGAATGTTGGTCGTTTCTTCTTTCAAGGCACGATAAAGGAACTCTGCCAAAAACATGGCAATGGCCGACTTATAAGGATCGTAAGGCAGAGAGGTAAAGATATACCAGGCTTTAGCTTCCTTTATGGGATGAAGTCCCGAACGAGGACGTACATCTGCCTCAAACTCAACTATCGACAAAGGCTGAAAAAGCACCTGCTTCACCGCCGATTTACGCGAACGCTGAACCGGCAGCAGAAAAGACATCCTGCCCGACTGCTCGGTATAAATATGTACAATGTTCGACTTGTCACTATACTTTACCGTATGAAGTACTATACCTACGTATTTCTGTAACATAACGCGACAAAGATACAAAAAAACAAGCAATCCCTGCATGGGAGATAAAACAGTCACCCGCCATGCAAGGAATTACATTACCTATTGAATCTTTAAGAGAGAGAGAATTTGTTAAAATATCAAAATCAGTCTATTCGACTGGATATATATCCAATCAGTTTCAGCTATTGCAAAAATAGCTAAATCAGCTCCTTTTCTTAAAATAGCAGTTGGCATCAAGATAGCATAAGCAGTCATTTTTTCAGGCTAAGTGAACAGAAATCGTATCTATCAGAACCAAAAAACACCTGAAGTTTTTGTTCATAAAAGACTTTTTCCATCACAGATATAACCTCCTAATACTTCCCGCTTTAAGTAATATGTCAATAAAGTTCGCCCCCAATACCCAAGAAAAGGAGTACCCTTCTCCCCTATACTAAAAGAAAAAACAGCAGGAAAAAACCACAAATGGAAACGATAAAACCGCTGAAAAAGAAAATTTAGCCAGACACTCAGCAAAAAAATCACAGAAAGTTTTGCAGGAATGAAAAATCTTCATACCTTTGCATCCGCAATCGAGAGATATATATCCTCGAAGAGACAGTCAGGTTTAATCCTGAATCGAAGGATGGCCCGTTCGTCTATCGGTTAGGACGCAAGATTTTCATTCTTGAAAGGGGGGTTCGATTCCCCCACGGGCTACATAATAAACAAAATCACGAACAATATTAAAGATTAGTCGAGATGGCAAATCACAAATCATCTATCAAAAGAATCAGACAAGAAGAAAAGAGAAGACTTCACAACAGATATTATGCTAAGACTATGCGTAACGCAGTGAAGAAACTTCGTGCAACTACTGACAAAGCAGAAGCTGTAGCTCTGTTCCCTAACGTACAGAAAATGTTGGATAAGTTGGCTAAACGTAACATTATCCACAAGAACAAAGCTGCTAACTTGAAGTCTAAATTGGCTGCTCATATCAGCAAATTGGCTTAAGTAATTGCTCACTTTAAGGATATTAAGGCTGAATCTAAAAGATTCGGCCTTTTGTCGTTTATAGCTACGGCTTGCGACATTCCTTTCCTCCTGCTCGTGACTAAGCGAAAAACACAAAGCCAGTCAGACCTGAACGTAAACATTCGGGATATTTATAGGACCATCTTCCCTTCCGGCCAATGTGTCATACCAGACAACTTTAGGCAACCCCAAATTCCACCAAACCTCAACCGACACGAAAAAGCTGCCCAGTAAAACAGAGAATCACTTTTTTCTAAAAAAAAAGCATTATATTGCAATCGAAAAGAAACATGCACTTTCCGAGAGGTTTAGCTTACCCTTCAAAAGGACCTGCTAAAAGCAAAGACTCGAAAAAGTTCCACAATCCATCTTTCGTATCACCGATAAATAACCTATGCTTATGAAAACCATAGTTTCTCTCCTTCTGTTTGTTACTATTCTTCTATTGGGAAGCGGATGCAAAACCACAAACGTTGCGACTAAAAAAGTCAGTCACGAACAAGCAATACAGGCGCTGGAACAACATCGGTTCAAGATTGTGATAGAAGAAATCTACGACAAAAGCACTTCCAGAAGACGTCCGAAGCAACGATTCGCATCCGACTGCTATTTCAGCATGCAAGGCGATGAGCTTTCTTACTACATCTCACCCGAAGATATAGGCAGCCGGACCAAAAGATCTCCCCGGCATGAGCACGGACTCACAGCCACACTCTCTAAAGGAGAAAAACAAAAGAACGGAGACATCCATTACGAATTGAAAACCAATGGAGAAGTTACCCGAATCTCCACCATGCTGATCATCCTTTACAAGGACACCAACCGATGTTTCATCCGACTGACCAAAAGTTTTTTAGGCGCCAACTATAACTTTACGGGGTACATATTACCTCAGTAAAGCATTTCCCCAGTTACGGATTATCGCCAGCCCCAAAAGACAACGGCAGTCTGCTTCCTGCCTGCCCCGAGAGGAAGCACGAATCCTCCCTGTTTCCTATCCGATTTTCAAGTTTTTTAGAACCATAAACTCGGTTATATCACGCTTTTTTAGTAACTTTGAACACTTAAAAAACTAGAAGTAAAAAGAGATGAGTGAAGAACTGATACCAAACAGCGGAAACAGTTACTCGGCAAGCAGTATCCAGGTGTTGGAAGGACTGGAAGCCGTACGTAAACGTCCCGCCATGTATATCGGCGATATTAGTGAAAAGGGATTGCACCATCTGGTGTACGAGGTAGTAGACAACTCTATCGACGAAGCCCTGGCCGGTTATTGTACCCATATAGAAGTAACAATCAACGAAGACAATTCAATCACCGTACAGGATAACGGTCGTGGTATTCCTGTCGATTTCCACCAGAAAGAAAAGAAGTCGGCACTGGAAGTCGTTATGACCGTACTGCACGCCGGAGGTAAATTCGACAAAGGCTCCTACAAAGTATCAGGAGGTTTGCACGGTGTAGGTGTATCGTGTGTGAACGCTCTTTCTACACACATGACGACAAACGTATTCCGAAACGGAAAGATCTACCAGCAGGAATACGCTTGTGGTAAGCCGCTTTATCCCGTAAAGGAAGTAGGAACGACCGACATTACCGGTACCCGACAGACTTTCTGGCCCGACGGAAGCATTTTCACTACCACCGAATATAAATATAATATCCTGCAGGCACGTATGCGCGAACTGGCATACCTGAACAAAGGTATTACCATCACGCTGACCGACAAACGCGAAAAGGAAGAAGACGGTTCGTTCAAACAGGAAATTTTCCACTCGGAAGAAGGTGTAAAAGAATTCGTCCGTTTCCTGAATTCGACAAACACTCCGCTTATCGACGACGTGATTTACCTGAACACCGAAAAGCAGGGTATTCCTATCGAATGTGCTATCATGTACAATACAGGATTCCGTGAGAACCTGCATTCGTATGTCAATAACATCAACACCATAGAAGGTGGTACGCACGAAGCCGGATTCCGTATGGCACTGACACGTGTACTGAAGAAGTATGCGGAAGAAAGCAAGGCGCTGGAAAAGGCAAAAGTAGAAATCTCAGGTGAGGACTTCCGCGAGGGACTGATTGCCGTTATCTCTGTAAAGGTAGCGGAACCTCAGTTCGAAGGCCAGACCAAAACAAAATTAGGAAACAACGAAGTGAGCGGTGCGGTCAATCAGGCCGTAGGCGAAGCACTGACAAACTATCTGGAAGAACATCCGAAGGAAGCAAAGACCATTGTCGACAAGGTCGTTCTTGCTGCAACCGCACGTGTTGCTGCACGCAAAGCACGTGAATCGGTACAGCGCAAAAGCCCAATGGGCGGAGGTGGTCTGCCCGGAAAACTTGCCGACTGTTCAAGCCGTACGGCGGAAGAATGCGAATTGTTCCTTGTCGAGGGTGACTCGGCAGGTGGTTCTGCCAAACAAGGACGAAGCCGTCAGTTCCAGGCTATCCTGCCGTTGCGCGGTAAGATATTGAACGTAGAGAAAGCCATGTGGCACAAGGCATTCGAAAGCGATGAGGTAAACAACATCATTCAGGCATTGGGAGTACGTTTCGGCGTAGACGGATCGGAAGACAGCAAGAAGGCGAACATCGACAAACTTCGTTATCATAAGGTTATCATCATGACCGATGCCGATGTCGATGGTTCTCACATCGACACCCTGATCATGACATTGTTCTACCGTTATATGCCTGAAGTAATTCAGGGCGGACATCTTTATATTGCCAATCCGCCTTTGTACAAATGTTCAAAAGGTAAAATCAGTGAATACTGCTATACCGACGAAGAACGTCAGGCTTTCATGCAGAAATATGGCGACGGAACAGAAAACGGCATTCACACACAGCGTTACAAAGGTTTGGGTGAAATGAATCCGGAACAGTTGTGGGAAACTACCATGAATCCGGAAACCCGTATTCTGAAACAGGTAAGCATTGAAAACGCTGCCGAAGCTGATTATATCTTCTCCATGCTGATGGGAGATGACGTTGCTCCGCGCCGTGAATTTATCGAGAAACATGCTACCTACGCAAACATTGATGCGTAGTGCATTTTTATAAACTTAATTTTTAAAATCCATCCTCGCATCTTACAACGAGGGAAGCTCCGGAAACCACTTCCGGAGCTTTTTTATTTCCGTCAACTGCCAACAAAACCTATCAGGCTGCCTCGTCAGTTTCTATTCTGTCTTCCTGTTTGCCCTGCACCAGCCGAAATTATCCACAGAAGGAAACACTCAATCTGTTCCGAATAAAAATTACGCCGGTGAGAAAAGAGTTTTCGGTTTTATTCATTACTTTTGGAAAGACAATAAAACTAATACTTCGAAACAAAATGAAACTGATATTCCGAATCCAATACCGTACGTTATGGGGAGAAGAAGTCCGCATCATCTTCGATGAAGACGAAAGCCAGTCGATTGCCTTGTCTACCCGCGACGGTATCGAATGGCAAGGCAGTTGTGAATACCAACTGTCGCCGTGCGATACTCCCCTGACCTACCGTTACGCCATATACCAGAATAAGGCATGTACCCGCAAAGAACTGGGGGCGATTGCTCATATCATCTATCCGGGTAATGCCCAGCAAAGCTGTTACATCATAGACGACTGCTGGCGCGACCTGCCGGAACACAACTACCGGTACAGTTCTGCATTCAACAATAAATATGTGCCTGCCGCTCCAGTACGCCTGAACGACAGTGTAGGCTGTTGCATCACGTTTCGTGCACTTTGTCCGGGATTAAGCAGTCAGCAGCAGTCGCTTGGAATCATAGGCAGCTGTAATGCACTGGGCAACTGGGAATATTGCCGCCCCATCCGGATGCGTGAAGTACGTCCCAGCGTATGGCAGCTCACGGTAGATGCTTCTTCCCTGAAGTTTCCGTTTGAATATAAATTCGTAGCTGTCAGCAACAAGACTGGAGCCGTGGTAGAATGGGAAACACGGAACAACCGTATCTTCCACACCCAACCACTGCAACGTGGAGAAACTTACTTTCCGGCAGAAACGGAAGTATTCTTCCATACACCGGAACTGCGAGTTGCCGGATGTGCTATTCCGGTATTCTCTCTCCGCTCGGAAGGCAGTTTCGGAGTAGGCGACTTTGGCGACCTGAAGATGTTCATCACATGGGCTTCCGATACAAAACAGAAGGTGGTGCAAATTTTGCCTATCAATGATACGACGATGACCAATACGTGGATGGATTCATATCCGTACAACAGCATTTCCATCTATGCTTTCCACCCTATGTATATCGACCTGCGACAACTTCCCGCGTTAAAGGATGAAGCGGAAAGCAAACGTTTCGAAGAAGAACGTGTCCGTCTGAATGCCCTTCCACAAGTAGACTATGAACAAGTCAACAAACTGAAAAGGAAGTATCTGAAGCTGATTTTCGAACAAGAAGCCGACAATATTCTTAACTCCGAAGCATTTGAAGCATTCTTCCGCGACAACAAGGACTGGCTCGTCCCGTATGCAGCATACAGTTACCTGCGCGACTTATATCGTACATCCGATTTTAATTACTGGGGCGACTACAGCAAGTACGACAAGGAAGAGATTCTGGAGTTATGTAATCCGGAAAAGGAAGAATATCCGGAAATAGCCTTTTATTATTTTCTCCAGTACGAACTACACATACAGCTGCTTGCCACATCCGATTATGCAAGAAGCAAAGGTGTCATCATCAAAGGAGATATACCTATCGGCATCAGCCGCACCAGCGTAGAAGCGTGGGTAGAACCGTATTATTTCAACATGAACGGACAGGCAGGTGCCCCTCCCGATGCTTTTTCTACCAATGGACAGAACTGGGGTATGCCCACTTACAACTGGGATGTAATGGCTAAAGACAATTACAGCTGGTGGCAGAAGCGCTTCCGCAAGATGGCGGAATACTTCACGGCTTACCGTATAGACCATATCTTAGGCTTCTTCCGCATCTGGGAAATCCCGTATCATTCGATACACGGTCTGCTGGGACAATTTGTTCCCTCGCTTCCGATGAGTAAGGATGAAATACAAAGTTTCGGAGTACCTTTCGACCGCGAAACCATGACTCGCCCGTTTATCAACGAATATATTCTGAATACCGTATTCGGAGAACACAGTGAAGAGGTAAAAGAAACGTTTGTCAGACGACTGCATCACGACATTTACGTCATGCGTCCGGAGTTTGATACGCAACGGAAGGTGGAAGCCTACTTTGCCGACAAGGCGGATGCTGAGAGTCAGAACATAAAGGAAAAACTTTATGCCCTGATCAGCGACGTGCTCTTTATTCCCGACCGTGACAATCCCGAGATGTATCATCCGCGAATCGCCGTGCAGAATGATTATATCTTCAAGCAACTGAGGGAACAGGATCAGGAGGCATTCAATCACCTGTACAATCATTATTACTACCAGCGGCACAATGAGTTCTGGTATCACGAGGCCATGAAGAAACTACCTGTACTGACGCAAAGCACATCGATGCTGGTTTGTGGAGAAGACCTCGGCATGGTGCCCGACTGCGTTCCCTGGGTAATGAACCAGTTGCAGATATTGTCGCTCGAAATCCAGCGAATGCCTAAGAGTCCGGCACACGAATTCGGACAGGTACACGAATATCCTTTCTACTCTGTCTGTACCATAGGTAGTCACGACATGTCAACGTTCCGCGGCTGGTGGGAAGAAGATAAGGAAAAGACCGAACGCTTCTACCATCAGGAACTGGGACACTGGGGAGAGGTTCCCGAACATGCTCCGGCATGGCTGTGCGAGGAGGTTATACGCCAGCATCTGGAAAGCCCGTCTATGCTGTGTATACTGACATGGCAAGACTGGACCTCGATGGACGATACCCTGCGCAATCCGGATATCAACATCGAACGCATCAATATCCCAGCCAATCCTCGTCACTACTGGCGGTGGCGTATGCATATCACTCTGGAGGATCTGATGAAACAGGATGAATTCAACGACAACATACGCTCCATGATTGAGGAAAGTGGAAGAAATGTTTCTTCAGAAAAGGAAAAGAACGAAGAATAAAAGAAGGATACCGATATAAGAATCGGTTACATTGGATAAAGTGATATCGTAACTCTCTCCAAAAATTGAACATCTCCTACAGATAAAAAGAAAGAATCGTATCATCACTCGAAAATCAGAGCTTGATACGATTCTTTTATCTTTTATCGTTACAATCCGTAACTTTCCAACAAAATTGTCGGGAGTTTGGCGTATCTCCCCAACACTGAATTATTCTTTAATTCGGATTAGCAGGTTGGCAAGGATAGCTGTCAATCCACCGGTTGTAATACCCGAAGAGAAGATATTACGCAACGTATCGGGCAACTGACAAAGGATATCGGGCACCAGTTCCACACTCAGACCGAAAGAGAAGCTCAGAGCCATGACCAACGTAGCCTTACGGTCTATCAGCTGTGAGGCAATGATACGAATACCGGCAGCGGCAACTGTACCAAACATCAACAACGTTGCACCTCCAAGTACGGGTTCCGGCATCAACGAGAACACCAGTCCCACAGCCGGGAACAGTCCCAGTATAATAAGGAATCCTGCGATAAAGTAACCTACATAGCGGCTTGCCACTCCGGTAAGCTGAATCATACCGTTGTTCTGTGCAAAGATGGAATTAGGAAATGAATTGAAGAAACCGGCCAGCATCGAGTTGAATCCATCGGCAAGAATACCACCTGAAGCACGTTTTACAAATGTTTCTCCTTCTACCGGCTCACCCGAAATCAGAGAGTTGGCAGTAATATCACCATAAGCCTCGATAGCCGTAATCAGATAAACCAGTGCCAGACCTATAATTGAAGATATATCGAATGAAATGCCATAACGGAAAGGTATAGGAATATTGAATCCGCCATAGTTCTGTACAGCAGAGAAATCGACCATACCCAGTGCCCATGCCGTAATATATCCGATAACCAAACCGATAACGATAGAACTCATGCGCAGATAACGGTTGGAGCTACGGTTGAAAATAATAATCAGAACCAATACCAGTGCGGCAAGTCCTACATGCTGTATGGCCCCAAACGTACCATTTGCCTGAGCAACGGCACCACCTCCGCAGGCAGAAATACCAACTTTAATCAAACTCATACCGATAAGCGTAACGACAATACCCGAAACCAGCGGAGTAATGATGCGACGAGTATACTTCAGCACGCGACTGATCAGCATTTCTACTGAAGAAGCAACGATACATGCACCAAAAATAGCAGAAAGTCCTCCGGTCAGCCCGGCAGAAATAATCGGACCAATGAATGAAAAACTGGTTCCCTGAATACAGAGTAATCCGCAACCGACAGGTCCTACCCGACGACACTGGATAAAAGTAGAGATACCCGATGCAAACAAAGCCATTGAAACAAGAAAACCTGTTGTTTCCAAATCAAGCTTCAACGCACCAGCAATAATCAACGGAGGAGTGATAATAGCCACAAAGATAGCCAGCAGATGCTGCAAAGCGGCAAAAATCGTTTCTTTCACAGGCGGACGGTCATTCAGTCCGTAAATCAGCCCCGCACCCGGAGCCACAGTCTGTTCTTTTTCCATTAAAACTAATACTAACTTATTTAATTATGAAAAACAAAAAATGAAGAAACTATACACTTCAGAACAACGTATAGTTTCTTCATTTCATTCAATTACTCTTTTATTTTGATCTCACAGTGATCAAGGCTTTCGATGATAGCCAACGATTCAACGTGAATACCTTGCGCACGCAAGTAATCACCCCCATGCTGGAATGACTTTTCAATGAGGAATCCCATACCCACCAGTTCGGCTCCGGCTTTCTGCACCAGATCGATAATTCCTTTTGCAGCATTACCGTTAGCCAAGAAATCGTCGATAAATAATACCTTATCTCCCGGACAGAGATAGTCACTGCTGACACATACTTCATACGAACGGTCCTTCGTAAACGAATAGACTGTAGTAGTCAGCATATTTTCCATTGTACTGGGTTTCTTCTTTTTAGCAAAGACAACCGGAAGTTCAAGCAGATATCCTACCATAATGGCCGGAGCAATACCACTTGCTTCAATAGTCATCACTTTATTGATTTTTGTACTGGCGAAACGGCGCACGAACTCCACCGCCATTGATTTCATTAGAATCGGGTCCATCTGATGATTGATAAAGTTATCAACTTTTAATATTCCTCCCTCAAAACATTTACCATCGCGCAAGATACGTTCCTTGAGTGCCTTCATATACCAAAAAGAGCTTTAATTGTTTTATATGTTAAATATTCTGCAAAGTTACACGTTTTTATCTTATTTCCGGCAATGCTTGAGGGAGAGATATTAATCAAAACAGAAAATTATTTTTCTTGAGGTACATCGTTTACTGTAATATCCTCGGTTTCTCCGTCAGTCTGCCAATCGGAGATCTCGCTTCCTTCAATAACCAGACTTTCTTTTTCAATCTTAACCTTGTATTTATAACAATTTCCACCGACCAGATGTCCTTTCATTGCCTCCGTATAAGCCTGATAGGCTATTCCATCACGTTCATAAGTAACCGAGAATTTCAAGGTACCTCCTTCTTCTGTTGGATTCAGCAATACAGCAATGGAATAACCTTCCTGCGGTATAACAGTCTTTTCAGATGAGCGGTCGACTAAAAGAGTATTTCCTTCTGGCGACTCGACAACGGGTTGCATTTGTTTCTCTGTAAAGTTGTAAGTATGCTTCGACAGAATATCTTTTCCCTCGAAGGTCGCCGTCTTAAGAGTCGTTTCAGCATCTTTTTCATTTTTCACTAATGTAACGAGTATCAAACTATAGACATGTTTAAAAGCCGCGTCATTTGTAAATGAAACTTTACCTGTATTGGTCTGATAATTACACGTTTTTTCAGCTACCAGAAAATCACATTTACCAATGTTGTCCAGTTTCCCGTCTTGAGTACTCAAATCGGGCATCGGGACATTTGTACGCTCGGCATCCTCTGTATATGGATAAAATGCACAAAAATCATAATCATTCTTCTGGTCCGGCCAGAACAAAGAAGCGGACGGCTGCCAAGAACTCTCTCCCAAAGTCCATAAAGCAGGTGTACTCTCTTCTGGCATAAAAAATCCAATCTTATCGCCTTGAGCAAACACTGTATGGCCATCCTGCTGAGTCGTGGTACGAGAAAGTGTTTCTCCTGCAATAGAAGCCTGTATCTCCAATGCAAGATTACCGGTTAAAACTTGTTCTGATAAATCTCTCTGCTGACATGATGCCAGCGCCAAAATGGTCAAATACGACCACTTCATCCAACTTTTCCTCATAATGAAAAACTATTTAGTTAATAAAATCATTAATCATTAACGCAAGCTGCACAAAATTTCTACCGATATATTCATTTTATTTATCCTTCAAACGAAGAAAACGAGAAAAAGACAACTGATATTCTGTCACAGAGATGTAAAAGAATCGTAGTAGAGAGCCATAAAGAAGTAAGCTTTTAACATGTATTTCATACAAATGAGAAAGAATAATTTCCGCTTTACGGAATTATATCGTAAGTTTGCGTCAAACAATAATCAGTTAAAGACATGAAGAAATTTTCACTTTTACTATCTTTTCTTCTCTTCGTTTCGTTAGGCTATGCCCAACAAGCGAAATATGTATTCTATTTCATCGGTGATGGAATGGGAGTAAATCAAGTACAAGGAACCGAATTATACCGAGGTGAACTGGAGGGAAAAATAGGAATCACTCCTATCTGGTTTACTCAGTTTCCTTATGCTACTACAGCAACCACATTCTCAGCTACGAATGGAGTTACTGATTCGGCTGCTGCCGGTACAGCTCTTGCTTCAGGCAATAAAACCAAAAACGGCACAATTGGTATGAAACAGGACCAACAGACGGATGTTAACAGTATCGCTGTATGGGCTAAAGACAAAGGTTGCCGTGTAGGTGTCACTACCAGCGTCAGTGTAGACCACGCAACTCCTGCTGCATTTTATGCACACGATCCCAGTCGTGGAAGCTATTATAAAATAGGAAAAGATTTGTATACTGCCGGATTCGACTTTTATGCTGGTTCCGATTTCCTTGACCCTACTAACAAAGAGGACAAAAGTGGAACATCCGAAAATCTATATAGTCTGGCAGAAAAGAACGGTTATGTAATTGCAAGAGGCTACAAGGATTATCTGAAAAAATGCAAGAAAGCTGATAAGATGATTTTGTTCCAAAGTGAAAAAGCATCGGAAGCAGATCGTACAGCTATTCCATATGCTATAGACCGTACAAAAAATGATCTGACACTTGCCGATATTACCCGCTCTGCTATCAATTTTCTGTCAAAAGATCTGTCGAAAGGATTTTTTCTGATGGTAGAAGGAGGTAAAATTGACTGGGCGTGCCATAGCAATGATGCTGCCACAGTATTCCACGAAGTTGTCGACATGGACGAAGCTGTAAAGGTAGCTTACGAGTTTTATTCTCAGCATCCGGACGAAACACTTATTGTAGTAACAGCCGACCATGAAACAGGTGGATTTGTTTTGGGTACAGGTGCCTATAAACTGAACCTGCAAGTCTTGAAAAACCAGAAAGTAAGTGAAAACGGATTTACTCGTATCCTGAATGAGCTTCGCAAGAAATATGACAACAACGTTTCTTGGGAAAAAGTACAACAGGCACTGAAAGAAAACTTCGGATTCTGGGATAAGGTACAGCTTAGCAAGGCGCAAGAAGAACGCTTACAGGCAAAATACACTGAAACATTCAAAGGACAAGAAACAAAGCTGGAAAAGAGTGAATATGCACAAGATGAACCTCTTGCAGCAGAAGCGAAACGTATTATCGATGAAATAGCTTTGGTTGGCTGGACCAGTGGAGGACACTCTGCCGGATATGTTCCTGTCTTTGCCATCGGAGCTGGAGCAGAACAGTTCCAAGGGCGCATAGACAACACAGAAATACCTGTTAAAATAGCCAAAGCAGCCGGATATACTCAAGAATAATGTATCCTTATTCAAAAGATAAATAAGGAGATAATTTTTTAAGGTCTTTCTCAGAAAACTCTTCAAACATTGAGAGCTGGGAAAGACTTTTTATTTTTCCTCTCTTACGGCGATATTCCAAAATGGCCTTTGCCTTATAGAAATTCATGTAAGGATGTATCTTTAATCTCTCCAACGAAGCACGGTTAACCTGAATCTTCTGCAAGACTCCCGGTACAACTGTAAACCATCTGTTCATACCGGCATCAATATGAGGAATTTCTTGCAATTGGGCAACATCGTAGAAGCCTCCTAAACGTTGCCGGTAAGATACAATCATACGTGCCAGCCCACTTCCAATGCCTGGAATACGCTTCAAAACCGAAGTGTCAGCCTTATTCAAATCGACTACAGTTCCTTCCGGATATTTAGGAATATAAGGAACTGTATCTCTGACTTGCCGAAAAGTATCAGACACGCCTGTATTAACTTTTGTCGGCTCAGCAATGACAATATAAGGCTTCAAGGCTTGAAACTGCTCTGCCTGTAAACCGTATATCCGTGAAAAAGCCTCGGGTGAACGAAATATACCTCCTTTCTCACGATACTTTAAAATATTACGGACTATAAAAGCAGGTAATCCCAATTTACTCAATGTAAGCGAATCGGCTGTATTCGGGTCGAAAGGCTGTAATACAATACGGTCTTTTCTTTTCGATGGATATAGCGTATGAGTTTTTTTCTCTTTTTCTTTTAAACCGGCCACAAACGAATTGACTTCCTCACTATCAGAAAGTCCAACGGGAGCTGAAGAAGGATAAAGCCAATGTATACCTGCCCACACAGCAAGCAACAGCAAGGCGATGATCATTAAAAGAAGGATTACCCTGCGCTCCGATTTTGAATAATAAAAGAAATCTTTCCACATTTATACTTAACCTAACAGGCCCAGTTCATTCAAGAAGATCAAAGTTATACCAATAGGTGCAATAAACTTCAATATAAACAGATATATCGGATAGTATGGCGCCTTTAATGTCCCGTAATTTGTCACCTCGCCGCGAACTATGCGACGATCGATTACCCAGCCAACAAATATAGCTGCAAACATTCCACCTAACGGCAACATGATTTTAGCAGTCAGAAAATCCAGTGCATCAAAGAGATTCATTCCAGCAATGGTATAACCGCTCCAGTCGCCTAAAGCCAATGATGAAACAATTCCAATCAACCAACAGCAAACTGTAATGATACATGCCGCTTTCTTACGGGTAAAATGGAACTTCTCGTGCAGAAATGCAGTAGAAACTTCGTGTAAAGATATTGTAGACGTAAGGGCTGCCAACGCCAGCAATATATAAAATAAAATAGAACATATATATGCCAATGCAGGAACCCCACTAAATGCTTGCTGAAATACGTTAGGCAATGTGATAAATATAAGCGAAGGTCCGGCATCTGGTTCTATACCTACCGAAAATGCAGCCGGGAAAATAATAAGTCCTGCAAGTACAGCAACACAAGTATCAATCAGTCCCACACTCATTGCTGTATGCCCCAAGCGCGTTTCTTTCCCAAAATATGAGGCATACGTTGACAAACACCCCATGCCTAAGCTAAGAGAGAAAAAAGCCTGCCCCATTGCACCGAGAAAAACATCTGGAGTAACTTTACTGAAATCCGGAGTCAACAAAAACTCGATACCTTTTTCTGCTCCCGGAAGCATGACAGAACATACTGCAAGAACAACAACCAATAGGAAAAGCAAAGGCATAAGAACTTTAGAAGAACGTTCTATTCCCTTTTGTACACCTTTTACAATCACAAAGTGCGTCAGCAGCATAAAAACAGTCAGCCAGATTAAAGGCCGGAAAGGATTCTGCGAGAACTGCTGAAACATAGTCACAAAATCGGCCGATGACTTACCTACAAACTGCCCCGTTGCAGCCTCAAACACATACTCGAGCGTCCAACCTGCCACAACCGAATAATATCCAAGTATCAGGAAACCAGTCAGAACTCCCAAATAGCCAACCCATTTCCAATAGCCTTTGGGAGCTAATGTCTTAAAAGCTTCTCCCGTACTGGCTTTCGAACGGCGACCTATTGTAAATTCAGCTATCATAATCGGAAGCCCCAGAATAAAAACGCAGCCTAAATAAATCAAGATAAAAACGGCTCCACCGTGATTTCCCGTTTCATACGGGAAACGCCATACATTACCAAGTCCGACAGCTGAACCCGCAGCCGCCAGAATTGCTCCTAATTTACTTCCAAAGCTTACACGATCATTATGATGCATAAAATTCTTTTTTTATTATAGTTTATACATATACAAGGCGCAAAAATACAAAAAATATCGTATTTTCGCACTAAATCTAAAATTTAGTAACAATGCATTACTTAAGGAACTATCCACTTTCACTGATTATAGCTATTATTATCTGCTACTTGTCATTCTTCAGTCCACCCAAGACCGAACTGGATAATGTGCCTTATATCGACAAACTTGTCCATATCTGTATGTATGGCGGACTAACAACTATCATCTGGTTCGAATACCTCAAGCTGCATCATCGCATTACATGGAAAAGACTGATTGCAGGAGGTATTATTTTGCCCATAGCAATGAGTGGATGTATCGAAATCTTACAAGGGACATGTACTGAAAACCGCAGCAGCGACTGGCTCGACTTCATAGCAAACTCTATAGGAGTAGGCTTAGCCTGCCTGTTAGGATATTATGTCATTCGCCCTTTAGTAGACAAATTCCTTTAAGTAAAAAAGAGAAACTCCGGGAACTTCCCAGCCCCCGGAGTCAATGAAAAACGTTATTAATTATTTTTAAAGATAGAGAGTTTTCTTTACAATCAGCGGAAGTCCTTCAGTTCTTCCTGCAGTTTCTGCCGGGTAAAGTAAATACGACTTTTCACAGTTCCCAGCGGAAGTCCCAACTTATCGGCAATTTCGCGATACTTGAATCCCGATACATACATCGAGAATGGTATACGATATTCTTTAGGCAATGCATTTACAATACGGTGCATTTCCTTTAAATCATAAGAACCTTCAGTAGAATCACCTTCGATATCGAAATTCTGATTCAGATAATATTGGTTGTCGGTCTGGTCTACATAAGTTTGATCGCGCAATGCTTTCCGATAGTTATTGATAAATATATTGCGCATGATTGTGTAAATCCATCCCTTAAAGTTCGTTTCGGCTGTATACTTCTCTTCATTATCCAACGCTTTCAGCGAAGTTTCCTGAAGCAAGTCATTTGCTTCTTCGCGATCTGCCGTCAACTTATAAGCAAAATTCAATAGTTCTGTCTGAACACTTAACAGATCCTGAGCAAAATTAGCAGTTCTCATAATTTTATAAATGGTGTTTGAGATTAATATTCTTGTTTTGTTTTGACACTGCAATATTAGCCCAAAAACGAACAGCCAATTTCATAAAATCAGGTATGAAACAGGGGAATATCTATCATATAACAGTTTTTACCCCCTTCTGTGATAGTTTACAGGTGGTCTTTCCACCTGTTTAAGAAAAAAATAGCCCTACTTCCAGGTTGTATAGGGCTCTTTCATCAGAAAAGAATTATAATATTTAACCTGACCTGTCACTTCTTCACCAAGAAAAGCAGGACGCAGGAAAGCTTCTTCCTCGGTAGAGAGTTCTATTTCTGCAACAACCAATCCTTCGTTTTCGCCATAAAACTCATCCACCTCGAAAGTATGCCCACCAAAATTCACCAAATAACGTGTCTTATCAATGAGTCCGGGTTCACAAAGTTTCATCAACTCCTCCGCCTCATCGAGTGGGATTTCCTTCTCCCACTCATAGCGGCTCAATCCAGAATCATTCGAAGGCCCTTTTATAGTAAGAAAACCTTTCTCATCCCGGACACGTACTCTGACAGTTCTCCCGCGGGCACTGCAAATATACCCTTGTTTTATCCGGCTTTTACTTTCAGCCAACTGGCGATAAGAATCATCCTTCACCAAAAACTTGCGTTCTATTTCCTGTGCCATCGCGGTCGTTGTTTTTTTAAGACAATGAATAAAGAGTCATAATCAAGACAGCCAAAATAATCAGGCCGATGCATAAATACTTTATCAAACGATTTGCCTTTTGTTCTTCCTGCTTGCTAAAATCCTGTTTCTTGTTATGTTTCTTAGTTCCCATAGCTATTATATTTAGATTAAACTTTTATTTTAAAGATACATAAATTTCAACAAAAGCTCAAGAAATTTATCGTTTTATGCTTCACTATCCGAAAATTCCATCAGATAAGCCTTGATAAAACCATCTATTTTACCATCCATAACTCCGTTGACATCCGAAGTCTGATAATTGGTACGATGGTCTTTCACACGACGATCATCGAAAACGTAACTACGGATTTGTGAGCCCCATTCGATTTTTTTCTTTCCAGCCTCTACCTTAGCCTGTTCTTCCATACGATGCTGCAATTCCTTATCGTACAAAATAGAGCGCAACTGACGCATTGCATTTTCCTTATTCTTCGGCTGGTCACGGGTTTCTGTATTTTCAATCAAGATTTCTTCTTCCTCACCGGTATAAGGATCTTTATACTGGTAGCGCAAACGAACTCCCGACTCAACTTTATTTACGTTCTGACCACCGGCACCACCGCTTCGGAAAGTATCCCATGACAAGCGAGCAGGCTCTACAACAACTTCGATAGAATCATCAACCAATGGAGTGACAAATACGGAAGCAAAAGAAGTCATTCGCTTACCTTGCGCATTGTAAGGCGAAACACGAACCAAACGATGCACGCCATTTTCGCCTTTCAGATAACCATAAGCATATGCACCTTCGATATTCATGGTTACAGTCTTGATTCCAGCCTCATCACCTTCCTGCAAGTTTGCAACAGAAAGCTTATAACCGTTGCTTTCAGCCCAACGCATATACATACGCATCAGCATAGAAGCCCAATCCTGACTCTCCGTACCACCTGCCCCTGAATTAATTTTCAGTACACAGTCCATCTGGTCAGCTTCCGAACGAAGCATATTCTTCAACTCAAGTTCCTCCAAAGCATGTAATGCCTTATTATATGCTTCTTCAACTTCAGCCTCGGTCACCAGCTCATCTTTATAAAAGTCGAAAGCCAGTTCCAGTTCATCAGCCAATGTCTTTACATTGTTGTATCCTTCAATCCATCCCTGCAGGCTTTTCACTTTCTTCATCTGAGCTTCTGCTTTCTTCGCATCATCCCAAAATCCCGGAGCCTGCGTACGAAGCTGTTCCTCTTCTACTTGTACCTTCTTATTTTCTATATCCAGATAACGATAAAGAGCTTCAGTACGTGTCTTTACATCTTTTAGCTGTTCAATTGTAATCATATATTGAATATCTTGTCTTTTATTCGGATTGCAAAATTACATATTTCGCCCGTGAAGTAAAAACGAGGAATAAAGATTTTAATCCTTTCTCCAGACAGAATCTTCATTTCACAGGCTGTTTATTTCTACTCCTCGTACATTTTTTCTATTTCGGCAGCATAATTCTTCATCAGCACCGGACGCTTGATCTTCAATGTATTGGTCAACTCACCCTTTTCCATACTGAATGGTTCCGGCAACAAGGTAAAACGCTTCACCTGTTCGTAATGAGCAAACTCCTGCTGCAGCGTATCAATTCTCAACCGGAACAGATCGATGATTTCCTGCTTCTGGAGCAAATCTTTTATATCTGTATATGCAATGTGATGCTCTGCCGCATATTTTTTCACCTGCTCATATTCCGGAACAATCAAGGCCGAAACGAATTTCCGCTGGTCGGCTATGATAGATATCTGATCTATATAACGGTCTACGACCAATTTTGTTTCGATAGCCTGCGGGGCAATATACTTTCCGTTCGATGTTTTAAACAAATCTTTGATACGTTCTGTCAGATAAAGGAAACCATCTTTCAAATATCCGGCATCTCCCGTATGAAACCATCCGTCCTCCGTCAAGACCTGACGCGTCATAGCTTCTTTTTTATAATAACCTTTTGTCACCGTTTCACCACGCAACAAAATTTCATTGTTCTCACCTATCTTGATTTCCAGTCCAGGCATCACACGTCCTACCGAACCAATCCGGAAACTATCGAACCAGCAGCACGATACGGTAGCGGTAGTTTCAGTCAATCCATATCCTGCTATCATATTAATGCCGACCGAATGTACAAATTCTTCCACCGCAAACGGAATAGCAGCTCCGGCCGTAGGAAAGAAATTTCCATTTTCGATACCGATAGTCTTTTTCAACACGCTATAGATTGTCTTCTCATAAAATTTATATTTCATGTGCAACAACGGAGGTGGTGTCTTTCCATTCATCAGATAAGTAATGTTATGCTCACGTCCTACCTTCAAGGCATCCTGCATCAAACTCTTTTTGAAACCGGTTGTTTCATTTATCTTTGCCAGAACTCCAGCATATACTTTTTCCCAAAAACGAGGAACACTGCACATGGCCGTAGGACGAATTTCCTTGATGGTCTTCTGTATATCCTGCGGACGCAAGTTTACACACAATGTACACCCCTTATTTATACAATAATAACTCCATGCACGTTCAAAAATATGCGTAAAGGGAAGAAAGTTCATAATCACGTCCGATTCACTTAAAGTTGTCAGACGTTTATCATGGGCTGCAAACGCTGCTTCGTAACAGGAATGATGAAGCATCACTCCCTTCGATTCACCTGTTGTACCCGAAGTATAAAGGATATTAGCCAAATCGCCGTTACCCGACTCTGCCGTACGTTTATCCACTTCTTCCTGAAACGCTCCATTTCCTCCCAACTTCAGAAAATCAGAAAAATAAATGGAATTTGTATCACCAGCCGAACGCTTTACCTTCGGATCGTATATGATAATTTGCTTCAGCGATTTACATAAGTTCTGTACCCGGTAAGCCACATCATACTGATACTGCTCGCCCACAAACAAGAAACGTATCCCCGCATCTTCCAATATATAGTGTACTTGTGCCTCCGAGCTTGTGGCATACAGCGGGATAGTAACCACCCTGCTTCCGAAAGCGCCAAAATCTGTATACAGGCATTCCGGCATATTTTGGGAGAATATACCAATATTCTCCTGGACCCCTGCCCCCAAAGCGATCAAAGAGTTCGAAACACTTTTTACTTTTGCTGCAAACTGATTCCACGAAACGGGAACCCAGCTTTCGGTTTCATAGTTTCGATATTTTAAGGCTACGCGGTCACCATATTTTTTTGCCTGACGGCAAATCAAAGTAGATAAATAAGAATTACTCATTTAAAATTTAGTTATTTTATTATCGCTGAATGCAAAGATAGAGTTTAATTTGGAATAAATAAAGTATCTTTGCCGCACAAAACAGAATCTTTTTTTATGTTAGACATTGGTTATTACACATCCGAAGCACTGACACTGCTTCAGGCATTAATCGGCATCCCCTCCATCAGCAGAGAAGAAGAGGCTGCTGCCGATTTTTTACAAAATTACATCGAGGAAACCGGCATCATGACCGGACGCTCCGGAAATAACATCTGGTGTATCAGCCCGATGTTCGACACCCAACGTCCTACCATATTGCTGAACTCTCACATAGATACAGTAAAACCTGTCAACGGCTGGCGCAAACAACCCTTTACGCCTAAGATGGAAAACGGCAAACTGTATGGACTGGGAAGCAACGATGCCGGTGCCAGTCTGGTATCTCTCTTCCAGACTTACCGCTATCTGTGTGCCACTGAGCAGAGTTATAACTTGATATTCCTGGCTTCTTGCGAAGAAGAAGTTTCCGGCAAGAACGGAATCGAAAGTGTATTGCACCAATTACCCCCCATTACTTTGGGAGTTGTGGGTGAACCTACCGAAATGAATCCTGCCATCGCCGAAAAAGGATTAATGGTACTCGATGTTACGGCGCGAGGCAAGGCGGGCCATGCTGCACGCGAAGAAGGCGACAACGCAATATATAAAGTACTGGACGACATTGAATGGTTCCGGAGCTTCCGCTTCCCGAAAGAGTCGTCTTTACTGGGTCCTGTCAAGATGAGCGTAACTCAGATAAATGCGGGTACACAACATAATGTTGTGCCCGACTTGTGTACTTTTGTTGTCGACATCCGCAGCAACGAGTTCTATTCCAACGAAGAACTGTTCAAGGAAATTTCCTCTCACATCAGTTGTGAAGCAAAAGCACGTTCGTTCCGCCTCAACTCTTCACGCATTGATGCCGACCATCCATTTGTAAAACGTGCCATAGAATTGGGCAAAGTACCTTTCGGATCACCGACACTATCCGACCAGGCACTCATGCCTTTCCCCTCTGTAAAAATCGGTCCGGGTAAGTCTTCACGTTCACATACGGCCGACGAATACATCATGGTAGGAGAAATAGAAGAAGCCATTGGAACCTACATCTCCATACTGGACGGATTGAAACTGTAGTAAATCAACTTAAAAGAAGAAGATGATGAAATTATCCCGAAAGATATTCAGCCTGATAAGCCTGTTGACGGGTATATTACTTATTCCCGCATGCGGCAGCAGCAATAAGAACAGTCAGGAAAACGAAGCAGAGAACCAACCATTGGTAAAGGCTCCCGACTTCAATGCCGACAGTGCTTATTTGTATATCAAAAAGCAAGTCGACTTCGGACCACGTGTCCCGAATACAGACGCACATCGCTCCTGCGGTGATTATCTCGCCAAGCAACTGGAGAACTTTGGAGCAAAGGTCTACAATCAGTATGCCGACCTTATGGCATACGACGGCACGATGCTGAAATCGCGTAACATTATCGGAGCCTATAATCCCGACACAAAGAAACGTGTACTGCTGGCCGCCCACTGGGACAGCCGCCCTTATGCTGATGCAGATGAAGAAAAGAATCACCATACTCCTATCGACGGAGCAAACGACGGTGCGAGTGGTGTAGGCGTATTACTGGAAATTGCCAGACATTTGCAACAGAAAGCTCCGGCAATTGGCATTGATATCATATTCTTCGACTCGGAAGACTATGGAATACCCGACTTTTACCAAGGAACTTACAAATCGGATACTTGGTGTCTGGGTTCACAATACTGGGGACGTATTCCGCATATACCAGACTATAAGGCACGATTCGGCATCCTGCTCGACATGGTGGGAGGGAAAAATGCTACATTTTATTATGAAGGATACTCCAAACGTACAGCCAGCCAGCCGATGCAAAAAATCTGGGATACAGCACACCGTCTGGGATATACCCAATACTTTATCAAGAACGACGGTGGAGAAGTCACCGACGACCATGTGTATGTAAACAACTTCCGCCAGATACCGTGCGTAGATATTATTGATTTCAGTCCAAACAGCCCGAACGGTTTCAACCCGACCTGGCATACCTTGAACGATAATCTGGATAACATCGACAAGGCAACCTTGCAAGCTGTAGGACAAACCGTGATGACTGTTATCTATAACGAAAACTAATTTACAGGAAATAAAGACTAAAAGGAACAAAATATGAAAACGATCAACGAACTCCAAGACGAAGTTATCGAAGAATTCAGTGACTTCGACGACTGGATGGACAAGTACCAGTTGCTTATCGACCTGGGAAACGAACAAGAACCTCTCGACGAAAAATATAAAACAGAACAAAACCTGATAGACGGTTGCCAGAGTCGTGTATGGCTTCAGGCAGATTTGGTAGACGGAAAAGTAATCTTTCAGGCCGAAAGTGATGCCCTGATAGTAAAGGGTATCATCACGTTGCTGATAAAGGTCGTATCGGGACATACACCCGACGAAATCTTGGATTCCGATTTGTACTTTATCGAGAAAATCGGGCTTAAGGAACATTTGTCACCTACCCGCAGCAACGGTCTGCTTGCCATGGTTAAGCAGATGCGCATGTATGCTCTTGCCTTCAAGGCAAAACAAGAAGAAGAAAAACATTAACTGTTTTCCTATAAATGCCATTCCTTTTTGCCTATGAGCAGACAGAATGGCATTTTTCACATTTTATCAAGACCTTCTCACCATCAGCCAGCGTAGTGGCAAACAAATAAATATCCCCACCCTCTTTCAGCTTCAGCTTTTTACGAAGATCGGCCACCGAAGACGGAAAATTACGTACCGTCAGGTTCGCCTTATCCACTCCGGTCAAAAACGATTTCAGTTCCTTTTTGCCAAATCCCGATACAGCTATTACCCGAAAGCAACGTCCGGGAAAATCAATTTCCATATCAGAAGTATACAGATGACTGTTAGGATGAAGCTTCTTCACACCGTAGCGCTCTGACAAGATACGGTATGCTCCGGCTTTCAGCAAGGCAGCTCCCGGTTCATACAGATAATCTCCTACCCGTTCTGCCATAATACACGAAGCGTTCCGTTCCTGCGAAAGAGTAAACTCCACGTGTTGATGAACAAAGTTATTAACAACCTGTTCACAACTTATAACTACCTCTTTATTAGATTGTTCAGAAGAGAAATCACGCTTTTCAAGAATAATTATCAACTCTTTGCACTCGTTATTAACAGCTACAATGTGTATTTCACGGACATGCTTCAGATCGTTCAAAGCCGATGCCATATCGAGCATCGGCGAAAGCTTAATCATCACAATGCGTCCCCGCTCAACCAAAAGCGGTTCGAGCGCACACACATTCGGTTCGCAGTCGGCAATAGCCACCGTCTTGCCTCCATGACTGTCGCGACGTGCCGGATCGAGGAACAAACAATCCACCCGATTCATCGTTTTGAGAAACGCTGTACCGTCAGCCTGATGTACGTGAATATGTCCAACTCCCAGCAATGGAAAATTATGTCTTGCCAGTTCACACAATACCTCCTGCCGTTCTACATAATCAGCCTGCCTGAACCGACGGGCTATAAACGAACAGTCCACTCCCAGACCTGCCGTCAGATCGGCAAATGTATCACCACTCACCAGCGAAGCCTTATAGCGTGCGGTTATTTCCGACGAGCACTGTTCCATCGACAAATGCTGGGGATAACGGATACCTTCCGTCTGAGCCCATGAAGGCACCTTCTTTTCGGCAATCTGCCATCCGGCTATCTGCACCACAGCTTCGGTCATATCCACATCAGGATATTTACCAGCCTGCAAAGCAAGCAAGCGAACATCGTCGTGACGATGCTCATCAATAAAGCGAGAAGTTTCGGGAGATATTTCTTTCATTGTACACAGAAAAAAATATCCCGCAAAAATCATGAGATTTCTGCGGGATAGAAATTTTAAGACTTGAGAGGTATTAAAAAAGTAACCTGCTCTTCATTAATATTCTTCTTCATTGAAGAAAAAATCTTCTTTGCTCGGATAGTCCGGCCAGATATCTTCTATGCTTTCGTAGATTTCATCTTCATCTTCCATTTCCTGCAAGTTCTCAATTACTTCCATCGGCGCTCCTGAACGCATAGCATAGTCGATTAACTCGTCTTTTGTTGCGGGCCATGGCGCATCTTCCAGCTTTGAGGCCAATTCCAATGTCCAGTACATAGTATTTAAGTTTTAAAAAGTTTTACATTCCAACTATTGAGCCACAAAAGTATAATAAAATCTTTCATGTGCAACTCTTATCCCAATAAATTTCATCATGCAGTGTTAATTGATTTAACTTTCGGGATAGAATGAACAAATAATCGGACAATCTGTTCACAAATTGCTTTACTTCCGCATCAATTTCACAATTTTCATGTTCCTCAAGTGCCAGAATCCTGCGTTCCGCCCGACGGCATACCGTACGGCATACATGACAGAACGAAGCTGCAAGCGCCCCTCCGGGAAGTACGAACGCTTTCAATGGAGGCAACGATGCATCCAGTTCATCGATAGCACGTTCCAGACGCGCCACAGCTTCTGCCGAAATCTGGCTGGCTACGTGCAAGTCGGTAGTCGACTGGTCGGTGGCCAGATAAGCTCCCAGTGAAAAGAGTTTATGCTGGATATAAAGCAGAAATTCGCGTATATTATTATCCTCTACAGATGCGACCAGCACACCCAAGTTGGCATTCAGCTCATCCACCGTACCATACGCCTCCAGGCGTACATGCGTCTTGGGAACTCGCATACCTCCTACCAGAGAAGTTTTTCCAGCGTCGCCGGTTCGCGTATAAATCAAACTTTTTTTCATAGCATACAGTTTATGTTATTAAAGGAAATTCACGATACGATGTTCTTTAATCCGTTTCTTGTCAAAGAAAACCAGTCCGACGTCATACAAGTCGAAAGTCACTCCTGTACGAGGATCATCGACAACCTGCTTCCACCATTTCTGCTTTTCTTTTGTGGCATAAGGAGAGCCGATAAAGAAACACGTACGTGAAGAAACCGCAGGAAGCAATGCCTCGAAAGCTTCCTTATAATAAGGAGTAAAAGCAATATGTACGACATCGGGGCAAGCATGCTCTTCTATATAACGATGCAGCAGGCCAATTTCATCTCCGCAACGATAATCCACCTGTTCACAGTCTGACAGCAAGCGTACAACCTCTTCATGACATTTTCCTTCATCGAGCGTACATAATGCAACGTGTCTGGCTTCGGCCATATATCTTGCCGACAGCCCACTACCGGTTCCCACTTCGAGCATGGCAGCAGGCTGCAAGTAATTGACCAGACGAAACAGCAGCCGGTCTGTTTTTTCACGATAGTGAGGCAAGTGTGCTACGTCTTTCCTCTTGGCATGCAGCAGACTATAAGCATAAAAAGCCAGCCGCTCGTACACGACAAAAGTTATCAGAAAGAAATCGGATGGCGAATGTACTCCGTATCCACAGCGATGACGGAAACGACGGCACCAGTTCCACCCACGCAAAAACAAGTTCGGCATAAATTCATTTCTTTAGTACAGTGAACAAAGATAGAGAAAAAAATATTGCCATCCGAAAAATATCGAATGGCAATACCTTATAGAACTAAAAAAACAATCAAAGTTTTTTTTATTTACTTGCGTGCACCCAGCTTGTCATCCAGATACAAGATACCAGCATGGTCACCGCATTTTTTCAATTTCTCAACAATACCTTGTGCCGTAGCCTCTTCTTCTACCTGTTCGCGGACATATCCCCACAAGAAATCCTGAGAAGCCTTATCCTTTTCTTCCGAAGCTACATTGACCAATTCGTCTATCAGTTCAGAAACATGGCATTCGTGCTCATAGACATGCTCGAAGACTTCGAGTACACTGCCCCATCCCTGTGGCACAACGTCTACCTTGTCAACCAACGCAACTCCGCCACGTTTAGCAAGATAGTCGGCAAGATCATAAGCATGCTGCAATTCTTCCTGTGACTGCAACTTCATCCAGTGTGCAAAACCGTCGAAACCTTCTTTCTTCAAGAAGAAAGACATCGAAAGATAAAGATTAGACGACCACAATTCAGCTGTAATCTGATCGTTGATTGCTTTTTGTAATTTTTCTGAAATCATGATACCTAAATTTTAATGAGTAGTAAACTTATACTAAGTGATAAACAAACAGAATGCCAGCAAGCCCCCTAAGCAACCCTATTTTATAGAAAATTAAATAGTGAAGCCTGTCGTTTACCCGTTTCTGTCAAGATGGCACAGCGGCAACTGCCGGGAAGGTCATAAGGGCTTGACAAAAAGACACGGAGATTCCAACGACATTTTGTACGAGCCTTCCCGACAAGTAGAAAAACCCATCGGCATCCTTCGAAAAAAACGTGCTGACGTTTTCTGAAAATTTGTACAAACAAAAAAAGTTTTTGTACAAATTTTCGGGAGATTTACACAGGCTTTTTTCAAGATGTTACAGCATGGTCCGAAACATCTCCTGAAGACTTGCTCATATTTCGCCCATCAATCATTCCTTTGCAGGCAGCCATAAACAAAAACACTTGCTATCTTTGTAACCGGATAAACAAAAAACAAATACAACAATGAACAAACTTACCGGTCGTTTCTCCAGCGACACACGCAGCAATCCCATGTTTCATGTACTGGCTCTGATCATTGTCGCAATATGGGGAATCACGTTCATATCGACAAAAATACTTCTGAAATCAGGACTAAGCCCTTCCGATATACTATTCTACCGTTTTATTCTGGCATACATCGGAATATGTCTTTGCTCCCGACCATTCAAACTTTTTGCTTACAGCCTGAAGGATGAATTTCTGTGCTTTTCCATCGGACTGCTGGGAGGGACTCTTTATTTCATTACCGAAAATACGGCCTTAAAATATACAATGGTGTCGAATGTCGCCCTGATATGCAGTACAACTCCGCTACTGACCATGCTGATACAGTACCTTCTTATCAAGCAGACATTACCCTCCGGAAAAGTTCTCACAGGTTCCATGCTGGCTTTCGCTGGTGTGGGGGCTGTCATTTTCAACGGCAAATTCGTACTTAATCTGAATCCGGCAGGAGATTTGCTTTGCCTCGCCTCAGCCTTGTCGTGGACTTTATACACGTTGGTGTCCAAGTATCTGACTGATAAATATCCTGCCATGTTCATCGTGCGTAAAACATTCTTCTACGGTCTGCTTACGCTTATTCCTTTTCTGGCAATACAAGGTTCACTGACTACCTCACCTCGTATTCTACTACAGCCGGAAGTATGGAGTCAGCTCCTGTTTTTGGGAATTGTGGCTTCATTTCTCTGCTTCATGTTGTGGAATGTCTGTCTGCAAAAATTGAATACGATTGTCTTGTCGAACTACATTTACCTGATTCCAGTCATATCGATATCAGCCTCAAATCTCATCTTGGGTGAAAGTCTGAATGCTGTAATTATAGCAGGCACAATACTGGTTATAGCAGGAATGTACTTTGCAGGAAAATAAAAGGAAAGGGGGTATTAAAAGAAAAAAAGCCAAACAACCAACTGGTTGTTTAGCTTTTCCTGGTACCCAGACCCGGGGTCGAACCGGGATGGATGTTACTCCACTGGTGTTTGAGACCAGCGCGTCTACCGATTCCGCCATCTGGGCATCTTTTTTTTTCAGGGAAATGTTTCCCCTTAATTGCGGTGCAAAGATATGAACATCTTTCTAATCCTCCAAATATTTCACACGTTTTTTCTCGTTATCCCCACAATCTGACAGATTTTACACCGACAGCGCACAGTTATCACGACCGTTGACATGCTGTTTTAAGACTTTTCTGCAAAGCATAGCGCGTACAAACGTACGAACATACAGAACCGACAAGAAATATTATTCCTGTAGAAACCATTATATTACCAATTCCGACCAACGGTGAAACAATTCCTCCAAAAGCAAATCCCAATGCTCCCAATAAAGCAGATGCCGTTCCCGCATTATCGTGTTCGCAGTCCATGGCTAAAGTATTGGAAGCAGTAAAAGTAAGTCCAAGCATCGACAAAAGACCAATCAGCAACAATTCGTATACCCAGAAACTGCAATCCGAAACTAAAGCTACCAGAAGCAATGCAGAAATCAGGACCATTCCGGAACTACCATAATGCAAGGCTTGCTCCAGTCGGCGGAACCTGATGGCCGAAGCTGCCGATATGACAATAAATATGGCATTTATTCCAAAACATATACTAAACATCAACGGGGAAAATCCATAATGCTGCTGCATAATGAACGGTGCCGAAGAGATATTGGCAAACAGCACGCCTTGTGCAAAACCGAACTGTAATGTATAGCATACATACCTGGGATTACGAAGAACATCGATGAAGCTGCGGAACACATGCTTCCAGCTTTTTTCTTTTCTCGCCTCAACCGGAAGTGATTCTTCAAAATGAATGCTTCCCCAAAGCAATATCAATCCCAGCGCAAAAAGGCACCAGAAAATGCCTGTCCAGCCTACACTTCCTGCAAGGAACCCTCCTCCCATGGGTGCTGCCACAGGAGCTACCCCATTGATAGCGCCAATCAATGCCAGCATTTTTGCCAGCTCACGCCCAGCATACTTGTCGGCTGCAACCGAACGTGATATAACAATCCCTCCTGCTCCGGCTATGCCTTGCACCAAACGCCAGCCGACGAACTGCATAATGGTATAAGAATAGATACAACCGATAGTAGCAACAGCAAATAGGGTCATCGATAGAATAAGCGGTAATCTGCGACCATATTTGTCGCTTAACGGCCCGAAAAGCAACTGCCCGACCGCAAGTCCGATCATACTTGCCGTAAGTCCTAACTGAACCATCGAAGATGTAGTATGGAAATATTCTGACATGGCTGGCAAGGTAGGCAAATACATATCCGTAACAAACGGTCCAAACGCCGTAAGCATCCCTAAAAACACAAGTATAAATACCTTCGAATTCTTTTTACCCTTCATCTTATTATCCTTTTTTACCGCTGCAAAATTAAGGAACTTTCCTACAGAGATACCAACGTTTTACGGCACAAAACTTATCATTTCGGGAACAAAATCAAGTTTTTTTCCGATAAATTTCTACATTTGCCTACATAAACAGAATATCAACCATGACACCTCCTTTCTCATCCGACACATCGGTCATGCGATACGAAGAAACCAATCTGGCTTCACTCACGCAATATCCCTTTCGATTTGAATGCGGCATGCAATTACTTTGTATCAGCGGAAATAGTATTATCTCTACCGGAGTAGAACGATATGACTTCTGCGAAACTTCAGAGTTGATTTTTCTGGGAGGAAGTCTGATACAGGTTATCGATCCTTCACCCGATTTTAAAGTAAGAATGTTATTGTTTCCCAAAAACATTTTCTTGAAAGCATCCCTGCCGATTGACACTTCATACTTTAACTATATGAGCGAAGTTCCTTACTTCAACCATGCAGCGAACGACGCCAGCCGGGAAAGCTGGAAGCGGGTAAACCAATGGATGGACATGGCAGAGCTTCTGTTTACTCATCCAGCCAGATATTTCCGTGAACAACTGGAACAGAATTTTCTGCAAAGCCTGTTTATGTGGATATTCAATACAATTCCACAACAGTATCTTTCCATACATAACAAATATAGCCGGAAACAAACCTTGTATCACCGCTTTATGGTATTATTGCGGGAACACAGTACGCAGGAGCATCAGATAGGTTATTATGCCAACCGGCTCTGCATTACGCCCCGTTACTTAAACGAAGCTGTCATTCGGTACTCTAACGGACGGACTCCTAAGCAACTTATAGATGAACAACTTACAGCCGAGCTGAAAGTGCAGCTAAGCAATCCCAATCTGTCCATAACGGAAATATCTCAACTGTTCAATTTTCAGGAGCCAGCGAACATGTGCCGCTTTTTCAAAAAAAATACGGGAATGTCGCCTAAGGAGTTTCGCAGCCTGAATAAGCTGTAACCCATTATTCACGCTTTCGGTTGATAATGGCGTAAGGCAAATGAATCATGATACTACATATACGATACAACAAATTCTTCTCACTTACCCGAGCCGACATCGCATATCGTGCACAGAGGTATGCACAAACGGCTCCAACGAGAAATAGCAATCCAGCCGTAAACATCATATCGCCTAAGCCAACCAGCGGAGGAACCAGTCCGCCAAACAGGAAACCGATGGCTCCCAATAAAGCCGAAGCAATGCCGGCATATCGGCGTTCACAATCCATTGCCAGTGCATTCGAAGCCGTATAGCTCATGCCTACCATCGCAAGTAAACAGAAAATCAGTATTTCGTATATCCAAAAATTGCAGTTCAGCGAAAGGCAAACCAGCAGACAAGCAGAAATAACCAACATCCCATTGCTGCCGATATGAAGGGCATGTTCCATTGTGGGGAGCTTAACCGATATGGTAGAAGATATAACCATGGCGATAGCATTGACTCCAAAACACAAACTGAACATCATCGGAGATAATCCATAGTGCTGCTGCATGATAAAAGGAGCCGAAGCTATATTGACAAAAAGTACTCCCATCGTAAATCCATATTGCAAAATATAGAACAAATACTGCCGGTTACCCAATACAACTCCAAAGTTCCGGCAAATTCCTTTCCAGTTCACTTCCGGACGACGATGCTCGGGTAAAGATTCCTGCATGTGAAAACTCCCGCACAACAATACCACTCCCAGCAAGAACAAGAACCAGAAAATACCATGCCATCCTGTACTTTCGGCCAACAGACCTCCAGCTATCGGAGCTGCTACGGTAGCAATTCCATTAATCGCACCGATTATAGCCAGCATAGTAGCCAGTTCGCGTGCTGAATACTTATCGGTAGCTATCGAACGAGAAAGGACAACTCCACCAGCACCGGCAATTCCCTGTACAAAACGTAATACCACGAACTGCATGATGTTTTGTGAAAAAATACACCCTACAGTAGAAATCAGGAACAGGGATAAAGCAATGATTAACGGACGCTGACGACCGTATTTATCACTCAACGGGCCAAAAATCAATTGTCCAGCAGCCAGTCCTACCATACTTGAGGTAAGTCCTAACTGAACCATGGAGGAAGTTGTATGAAAATAATCGGACATAGCAGGCAATGTAGGCAGATACATATCCATAACAAAAGGACCAAATGCACTCAACATGCCCAAAAACGCCAGTATAAATAGTTTCGAATTTTGCTTCTGTACTGTTATCATCTCTTTTTTACCTTCATTTCTCGGGTGCAAAATTACGCCATTCCTACGGAAAGATTTATTTCTTTAAAAGCACAAAACATTTCATTTTAAGAACATCTGTATAATCTATCGGGGAATATCAGTATATTTGCGGTATAAAACAGAATACATTCATGTCATACTCATTACCGTCGGACACACGATCTATTCTATACGAAGAAACAGATTTATCACAGCTTAAACAGAAACCTTGCCATTTTAAGTGCGGCATTTACTTAATATGTACACATGGGCAGGCACTCGTTTCTACAGGCGTACAGCAATATATTTTCGAAGAACAGACTGAATTGATTTTCCTGACAGGCAGTTTGATACAGGTTGTACAGGCATCGTACGACTTCAGGGCGCGTATTCTAATGTTTCCACAGGAAGTTTTCCTGAAAGCAGTACTTCCCATTGACACACCTTATTATAATTATGCACACGAACACCCCTGTTACCATCATACAGAAGATGAACGAAGTCAGAAAACATGGAAGGAAATCAATTTATGGATGGATATGGCACAAATGCAATTCATGAACAATACTCCTCAATTCCGGCAACAACAGGAATACAACTTCCTACAAAGTTTGCTGATGTGGCTGTTCAGTACCATTCAGGAAAAACTGGCAGTGAAAAAGCAATACAGCCGGAAACAGATTCTTTACTACCAGTTCCTGCAACTGGTAAGGGAATACAGCACACGAGAACATCAGGTAGCTTTTTATGCCGACAAGCTGTGTATCACATCACGATACCTGAATGAGATTATTGCCTTATATGTCAATGGACGGACTCCCAAGCAATTGATTGACGAACAATTAACAGCTGAAATCAAAGTGTTGCTGGATGATCCGCATTTGTCGGTTACCGAAATAGCACAACATTTCAATTTTCCAGACCAGTCGTACCTGAGTCGTTTCTTTAAAAAGAATACAGGCATGTCGCCCAAAGAGTTCAGAAGCCAGGAAAGATGACAGCAAACAAAAAAACAAAAGGGAACACATCACTTTCTAACGAAAAGGATCTGTTCCCAATTTGTTTTTCCTATTCTACTGAATAGAGAAATTTGTATATAAACCAAAGCTATGAGCAGGTACTTCCAGATGAGTAGCTGTAATATTTTCCGGCATTTCTTCATTACAGAAATTATACCATTCTCCCGTTACAGGGAATACATGCTGCATATCAACAGGCTGGTCAGTAAAGTTTCCCACAACAATAAGTTGTTTGCCATCGACAGTTTCCAAACGAATATAGCGTCCATCGTTCCAGTCATTATCGGAAACCCTCCATTCCTTAAAAGCGTTCTGACTAAAGACCTCCGGATAAGTCTTGCGTAAAGCCAGCAGGCGACTATAAGTTGTATATAACTCATCTCTTTCGGGTATATCCTGATAAGACCATAAAACGGGTTTCGGATCTGTTTTATGGTCTTCACCGGAAATGACCTCCCCTTGTTGATTGGCATCTCTCGAAACATCATATCCCAGTTCTCCGAACTGCCAGATCATTTTTGGGCCCGATACCGTAAAGAAGAAAGCAGCATTTGCCTCCAATTGTTGCATCCGTACCGCCAAATCGGTTTGCAATAATCCGTTTCCCCATCGAGTCTGCTTATAAGCGCACCGTTCTTCGTCATGACTTTCCATATAGCCTACCCATCCTCCTTCCTTCATCGTAGTATGCAATGTGGTCAATCCTGTAAAACTGCTTCCGTCACTCCACCCCATTGCCGACTGACAATAAGCGTTATTCATGTTACGCCATAGCTTTATACCTATTTGAGAAAGCTCACTTTCCTCTTCGATACCTGCCAGATGTTCACAAATCATAACAGCATTCGGATTTGCTTCTTTGACAGCCTGATAGTAATCTTTTAAAATAGCCACACGACTGCCATCGTAATTTCCTGAAGTATTTTCGTTACTCGTTTTATTTGTAAATCCTTTTGTCAGGTCGAAACGAAATCCGTCTATTTTATATTCATCAAGCAGGAATTTAAGGTTACGCTTTACAAAACGACGTGTCAGTTCGGACTCGTGGTTAAAATCGTAGAAGACACTGAACGGATGAGGAGCTGTTTCGTTAAACCACGGATTGTTTGAAGCAGGACATCCTTTTGCTTCGTTCCAGTATAGCCTTACATTGGGCATATTGCCCGTAGCATGATTATACACGACATCAAACAAAACCGCTATTCCCCTGCTGTGGCACTCATCGATAAAACGTTTATACATATCCTTTGTTCCGTAAGCTTTATCCAATGCAAAGAAGAAGCAAGGATTGTATCCCCAGCTATTATTACCGTCAAACTCTTGTACCGGCATCAGTTCAATGGCATTAATACCCAGCGTCTGCAAGTAATCCAACTTTTGTAAAGCTCCATTCAAATCACCACTTTCCGTAAAATCGCGTAACAGCATTTCATAAATCATCAGATTATCAACATCTTTTATTTTGAAATTCGTGTTATTCCAGCCATACTCCTGCTGTTGCAATCTAAAAGTGGATACAAGGCCTATACCTTTATCCGGATATTGTCTTTCGTCGACCGGATATGTAGACGCTGCAATATATTTATCATTATCAGGATCTAAAATTTTTTCCGTATAAGGATCTGCCAGACGCATGGCACCATCGGATGAGGTTCCTACATAATACTGAAAACGATATTCCTCAACAGGATCCAACCCCGAAACGGTCATCCACCAGCATCCTGCTGCTTCGTCGCGATACATCTGCGATGATTCATCATTAGCCAATGTCCAGTCATTGAAATCTCCCACGACATACGCATAGTCTTTATGGCTACCATCTGTTGCTTTATCATAAAGTACAAATGTTACCGATTGATTATCAGCATCCAGGTTGATGCCTTCTTGTACTCCGGCCGGCAATGATTTCTCTTTCACTTCGCCGGGAATGAAACCGTGATATTTCGTATCAGTAACACTTATAAACTGATCTTTGTCAAGACCTTTCTTACTACCATCCGCACTACGTATGATAATGCCCAACTGTTCAACAGGCGTTGTTTCGGAACCGAACCATTCCCGCACAGAGGGAGAAAGCGTTATAGTCCATACATTAGCCTCAGCCTGGCTTTTGGAAAACTTACATTTTTCAATATTTTCATTCCATTCGGCAGGAACGTACATCCACACTCCCTCCCTGACCACTCCGGTATGAAGATATACATCACCCACATATCCGTATAAGTCTGAGGTCGGTGATGCTTTAAATGTAATCGTGAGAGGCTGATCGGCATCGGGAGTTTCTGGCAAAAAAGTAAATCCTTCCTTTAAATCACCTGTCGTTTCACCAGGTAAGACCTCCGATTTAGTGTCACTGCATGAGGTAAGAAAAGTTAATGCCAGCAAGATATAAGTCAGTATACGATTTTTCATAGATAAAAGAAAAAAAAGTGCGCACAATGTGGCATAACCCATCGACGCACTTTTACAATTAATAATATTGTTATTTGGCAATCAATTCATAAGTATAATCGGGAGTTGAAAGATCTACAACAACCTGATAATCTCCAGCAGTTACGCTGATGTTTTCTCCTTTAGGAGCCAGTTTTCCATCGCTATCTCCAAGACCGAAATCTCCATTAGGAACATCCCATTCATCATTTGCACGGAATTTAATTGTACCATCCGTCAATGTCATATCCACTTTCAGCTTCAAGTCGGCCGGATCATAAACCAAATCTGTATCTTCATTCCATCCACCAGGAGTTGCATCTCCGATAACTCCAAAATTTACAAGCTGAACCGCATATGTAAGCTCCTTAATATTGAAAGTAAGATAATAATATCCTTCTTCGGCTGTCAGATTACCAGCATCTTCAATAGTCGACAATGTCCCTTCTGTTGAGCCAGCTCCATAATTAGGGCCATCCCAATTTTGCTGTGAGATACATTTATACTCACCATTTAAATAAGCGTATCCGGCATAATTACCTTCTGCATCTACCGGATAAAGTTTCCCTATAACCGCAGCATCCGGTGCCCACCCCTGATGAGCTCCCACAACATATAATTGCTCCGGTCCGTCAATCGGAGCCTCAGGTTCCGGTTCATATGGAATGATTCGCCAGTTCTCGTTATCTTCACAACTTACAAGCCCGAAAGAAAGCAGCAAGGCCAATGCTATATACTTGAAATATGTTTTCATATGTTTCTAAATTATATAAGTTCTTTATTTTGAATATCCCGGATTTTGTGTCAGATTCTGGTTGACAGCAAGAGTATTTGCATGAATCGGGAATACCTGCAAATAAGGTTCTGTTTTAGGACGATCGGTTATGGCATCGTTAAACTTACCAAAACGAATCAAATCCTGACGTCTCCATCCTTCCCATGCCAATTCCAGCATACGTTCTTTTAACAAATTATCCAAAGTCGCATCTGCATGAGGTGCGCCGACACGATTTCTGACTTCATCCAAATCGGCCTGTCCACTCTGCCCGTTACGAACCAAAGCTTCGGCACGCATCAACACTACATCAGCATAACGGAACAACACCCAGTCGTTATGAGGACACTGACCATCTTCGGTTGCAGTCGGATCGTCCGCATACTTATACATACGTGCCCCCGCCATCTTCATACTGGTGTCGCTCTTGTCGAACTGAAGTTTAATTGCCATCGGCAAATATTCCAAAGGCTCTCCTGTTTCACTATTGATAACTTCCTGTCCGTTTACAACAACCCGTCCTGTATAATAGGTCAGTTCCAAGCGAGGATCAGGATTTGCTGTACCATATCCGAATGTTTTCATAGCCTCAATAGTGGCAGAAGATCCGTTCCAACCTCCATTACCAAAGCCTAATGCCTTTCCTACATCGTAATGACGTGAACGTACCAGATACATATTACGAGATTTATACAATGTAGGATCCATAGGAATAACAAAAATATTTTCTTTAGAACCCTCATTGTTTACAACGAAATTCGCAAGGAAACCATTCGTTCCCTGATTCAGGGCATACCCACATTCCTTGATTTTATCGCAATAGGCAACAGTAGCTTCCCAACAGTTTTTTTCTGTTCCATCTACCGTAAACATAATATTCTTGCCATCAGGACGAGATTGATCTGTCCAGTCATTATCGGTATAAACTTCTGCATTCAAGGCCAGCTTAGCCATAAGGAAATAAGCCGCAGCCTTCGTCATACGTCCATAATATTCTCCTTGAGCTGCACTCTTTTCATCTACAAGCAAAGGAATTGATTCCTCCAGTTCCTTCTTTACAAAATTAAATACCTCACTACGTTCAGACTGCTTGACATCTTTCATCTGAGTAAGTGAAGATTCAACAATCGGTACACGTGCAAACATATCCAGCAAATAATAATAATACATGGCACGAATAGCACGTACTTCGGCTTTATAGATATCGAAATACTCATTGTCCGGATCCATTTCCTTCAATTCAGTCAATTTATCAATAGACTGATTACACTGAACTACGACTCCATACAAATAATCCCATGTGGAAATAATAAGACCATTGTTCACACCCCAATTGTGAGTAAACAAATCTCTCCATAGTCCACCATCATCCCAGTCACCGCCTCTCGTCGGAAGAATGGCATCATCAGCACTAAATGTATTTAAATCATAAAGTCCTCGGTCAGTTCCAGCTATACCACTGCCTCCCGCATCTGCGCCAATTTTGGTATAAAGATTAGCAACTGTATTCAAATAAATCATTTCCGGATTTTTATATGCTTCATCTTCCGGCATCTGATCAATCGGAGTTTCTTCCAAAAAAGAAGAACATCCACTAAAACTCATTGCTGCTGCAATAAAAAAACTATATAATAATTTTCTTTTCATAGTAATATTCATTTAAAAGTTAAGGCTAAGTCCCAGTGAATAAGTACGTGTAAGCGGATAGAAACGTTTATCATCAACACCTAAATCACTTCCTACTGTAGAACTGTTAATCATCGGTGACAATCCTGAATAGTTAGTAATAGTAGCTAAATTATTTACAGAGAATGTCAATCTTAAAGAATTGATATTCTTCAAGTTCTTTGTATTCAAATTCCAACCTAATGTTACATAATCAATATGTACATAATCTCCTCTTTCCAACCAATAATCGGTTACTGTCTGATCGTGGATATTCTTTTCTGGAGCTCCTTTCATCACATTATAAGTAGGGAACAAACTCATATTCATGTACGACAAAGAAGTTCCATTATAAATCTTATGTCCAAATGCACCGCTGAACTGAGTCTGGATATCAAACTGTTTGTAACGGAAGCTAATATTACCACCTAAATAGAATTTTGGCATAGCTTGTCCGGCAATATAGCGATCTTTTCCATCAGATATATCGACACCTTCCTGACCATCAATATCAAGAATATGATAAGTATATTCTCCATTACCAGTCATATCGATAAGTCCGTCACATTTAGGCAAATAAAATACGCCCAACGGCTGTCCTACCATCTGATAAATAACCTGATTATTTCCTCCGATAAATCCGGCACCATTCATTCCACCTAAGTTCATATATTCCTTAGCACTCAATGACTGTCCCATATATGAGCCACTCAATGACAACAGTTTATTCTTCTGCCAAGAGAAGTTTGCAGAGATAGTCAATTCCATATCTTTGGTTTTTACAGGTACGCCTGTTACTGCTACTTCAATACCGGTATTTTCCATTTCACCCAAATTGGCCAACAAAGTATTAAATGCAAAAGGAGGTACAGGTACAGCATAGTTATACAACAAGTCACTTGTCTTTGAATAATAATAATCTAAAGTACCAGTCAAACGGTTATCAAAGAATCCAGCATCGATACCAACATCAAACATACGTTTTACTTCCCATTTCAAGTCAGGGTTATCATTACGATTGATTCCGTATGTAACAACAGGTTTACCATTTACGGTAGTTACTCCTGTCGGACTCATCAGTTTCAAAGAATTATACGCACTGATTGCATCCTGATTACCAGTAAGACCGTAACCCGTTCTAATCTTCAAATTGGAAACAACATCTACATCCTTCAAGAAACTTTCTTCCTTCAATACCCAAGCCAATGAAGCTGATGGGAAGAATCCCCACTTATTGTTTGCTCCCAGTTTAGAAGAACCATCGGCACGCATATTTATTGTTGCAATGTATTTATCAGCAAAGCTATAATTGAAACGTCCCATGAATGAAGCAATTGAATAGCCATTCGAATATGAACTGACATCTCCATATTTTACTTCACCACCAGCACCTAAATTATTATATTCAAAGAAGTTTGTACCGAACTGTTTTGCTTTTGCGCCAAAACCCGTATATTTATAATCTTGCAATTCGGCCAGACCTAAGATATCAATATAATGCTTTCCAAATGCTTTCTTATAATTTGCCGTAAAGTTACCCAACAACACTCCACTCTTATTATCTGATTTTTCAGCAATACCACTTTGACCTTGTCCTGCCTTAATATTACTCGGAGTATATTTTGAATTCTCTTTCACATTATAAGTATAAGAACCAAAAGCACTTAATTTCAATCCATCTATAACAGTCCATGTAATACGTGCATTAGCATTAATGTAACTATTCGACTCAACATCCTTTATAGTCAAACGTCCCAAAGGATTCTGAGTTTCATTTGCATTCGGATCTTCCGGCCATGAACCATCGGCATTTGCAAAATCGGGGAAAGTCGGATTAAATGCAGCTGCAGAATAGAATGTCTTCTGATAGTCATTCAGATAACGTTTATCAACTTTAGAACCAAACATTCCGAAATCAAGTTTAACCTTGTCATTAAACATAGTTTGCGAAGCATCCAGTTTTGCAGTATAATTACGCATATAATTATCCTTAATGATACCCTTCTGGTCTATAACACCAATAGAAGCACGATAATTAGACGATTCAGTACCTCCCCCAAAAGACAAACGATGATTCTGAGTATAACCTGTCTGCTGCATAGCTTCTATGAAGTTTGTATCATACCCCATATCCAATGCATTAGCATATCCTCTATCAGCTACAACCTGACGATATGCATTGGCATCCAGCATTTCCAAATTCTTATAAACAGTTTCTACACCAAAACTACCATCATAACTTAAAGTCTTAACACCATTTTTACCTTTAATGGTAGTAACAACGATAACACCACTCGCACCTCTGGAACCATACTGTGCTGTTTCTGAAGCATCTTTCAAAACTGTAAAGCTTTCGATATCAGCAGGAGAGATAGCATTCAACATACTCAAATCTCCAAATACACCGTCAATAATAACTAACGGATCATTACCACCCGACAACGAAGTTGTACCACGTACACGGATAGAAGCTGAAGCTGTAGGATCACCACCCGATTTCTGGATATTTACACCTGCAACTTTACCTTTAATAGCTTGCAAGGGGTTAGTTACAACGCCAGCATTCATATCTTCACGTCCGACACGCTGAATTGCACCTGAAACAGTACGCTGACTACCTGTAGCATAACCGATAACAATAACATCGTCCAGAACTTCCGTATCTTCATGAAGAACGACTTTCATATTGGCTGTTGCCGGAAGTTCCTGATTTTTATAACCAATAAAAGAAACGACCAAAATATCGCCTTTTTTAGCATCCAGAGTAAAATTTCCATCAAAATCGGTAATAGAGCCATTTGTCGTACCTTTTACTAAAATATTAGCTCCAATAATAGCCTCACCATTTTTGTCTACAACACTTCCCTTGACAACCAAGTTCTGCGCTAATACTTGAAGGGAAAAAAACATACCCACTATTGCCAACAGTAGATATTTCCCTGTGTGTTTAATAAATAGATCCTTGTTCATATTATTAAATTTTAAGTTAATAAAATTCCATATAGTTTACACTCCATTATGAATTATACGAATGGAGGCAATGTATTATATACCTATTGAAAAAAATACTTACTATCTAAAAGAAAAGACAAACTTTGTAATATATCAGAAAAGGAAATGCCTCCTCTTCTGATATATTATTATTAAATTCAATACCTATTTACTTGATTTCTTTGATTGAAATAGCGTAACCGCCTCCAATACCTGCTTTCAGAGTTATTTTACTCTTATTTGTGACTTTTTTCTTTGTTATGGTATACGCCTGAGGATTTTTATCCCAGCTTGCATCCTTGGCATCAGCATAAATAGTTGCTTCATATTTCTTGTCAGGATCGAGGAAGTCGAATGACAATTTAGAAACGTGACCGTTATAACCTGCCGTACATCCTACATACCAGTCGTTTGTATTCTTTGCGCGACGAGCAATGGTTATGTATTCTCCCGGTTCTGCCTCCAAGTACTTAGACTCATCCCAGTCGACAGCTACATCTTTGATAAACTGGAAAGCATCCATAAAACGTTCATAGTTTTCAGGAACATCAGCAGCCATCTGCAACGGACTATACATGGTTACATACAATGCCAGCTGACGTGCAAGCGTTGTACGAGCATGAGATTTATTATTCGGATTCATCTTACTGCAATCCGGTTCAAAGATACCCGGTGTATAATCCATCGGACCACCGATAAGACGAGTAAACGGCAAAATCGTTGTGTGATTTACATTGTTACCACCGAAAGACTCATATTCAGTTCCACGAGCCGATTCATTGCCAATCAGATTCGGATAAGTACGGCAAAGTCCTGTAGGACGTACAGCTTCGTGAGCATTGACCATAATCTTGTAATCAGCAGCTTTCTTTACGGCATACAGATAATGATCGACCATCCATTGTCCGTAGTGATGTTCTCCGCGAGGAATAATATCACCCACATATCCACTCTTCACTGCATGGTAACCATTATCTACCATAAACTGGTAAGCCTTATCCATATGACGTTCATAATTGCGTACAGAGGCAGAAGTTTCATGATGCATAATCATTTCTACACCCTTGCTTGCAGCATAACGATGCACTTCTTCTACATCAAAATCAGGATACGGAGTTACAAAGTCGAACACATAATCCTTACTCTTGCCAAACCAGTCTTCCCATCCTTGATTCCAGCCTTCCACCAAGACAGCATCGAAACCATTTGCAGCAGCAAAGTCGATATAACGCTTTACATTAGCCGTATTGGCAGAATGTTTTCCATTCGGTTTTGTTTTTGAGTAATCTGTTTCGCCCAGTTTCACACTCGAAAGTTCATCTGTATAGGCCCATGTACCTTTATTGGTAATCATATCCCACCAGATTCCGATATATTTTACCGGATGAATCCATGAGGTATCTTCTATCTTACAAGGCTCATTCAGGTTCAGTGTAATTCGAGAAGCCAGAATGTTACGGGCATCATCGCTTACGATAATCGTACGCCAAGGCGAAGTACACGGAGTCTGCATATAGCCCTTATCCCCTTTTGCATCAGGAGTCAGCCATGATTCAAAAATCAGATTCTTGTCATCCAGATTCAAGCTCATGCAAGAATAATCTTTCAAAGCAGCTTCATGCAAGTTAATATAAAGTCCGTCGTCAGTCTTCATCATCAGAGCTGTCTGAACACCAGTCTGAGAGAATACATATTGTGAAGAGTTCTCGGTGACAGCCGCATTCATCTTTCCCCGAATTTCAGACAAGCGAGAAGTAGTATAATCGTACTCCTGTGTATCATAATCTCCCGGAATCCAGAAAGCCGTATGGTCACCCGTCATAGCAAACTGAGTATGCTCTTCCTTTATCACAAAATAGTTCAGATTTTTCTGCTGAGGAAACTCATAGCGGAAGCCTAAGCCATCATTAAACAAGCGGAAACGAATGACGATATAACGGTCATTTTCCGGCTGGTCGAGAGTCACCTCCAACTCATTATAATGATTACGGATTTCACTTTCCTCTCCCCATACCGGGTGCCAGACTTCATCGAAAGTAGAAGTACGCGTATCTTTAATCTTAAATCCAGTCATGAGATTTGTTTTTTCATCCACGCGTTCCTTATCTTTCCGTTCTGTCCACTCAAATCCGATTCTCTTTTCAGGATCTTCTCTTTTCAGTTCAAGTCCAAGCGTACTGGGCTTAATAACAGCTTTATCTTTAAAGAAAAGCTCATATACAGGAGCCCCGTTACTATTCAAACTAAAATTCATTTTTAAATTGCCATCTGGTGATGTTAGATTTTGTGCATGCATTGCAAATGCGCAACAGCACATAGCTACAAAGGCAAAGGTTCTTTTTATGTTCATAGCTTTAAGGTTTTGATTAATAAATTGCTCAAAAACAAAATTAGATATCATAATACGCTTATATTTTCTTCATACGAAAAATACAAATATGTCAAAATATCAATACACTACATATCAACGATTTATCATTTAAACAGGTAAGAATAAATATAAACCATTTATAAACAGAATATCAAGATTTCACGTTCTTTCAAAGATAATTTTTCTGTTAAATCCACCTTTTTTCCACTTAGAAAATCCGTACATTCCGATTGAGGTAATACCTCCCGATAAGATTCAAGGTTCAATTCCTGCGGAGCATCCGTTCCATTCATTACGACAACAACAGACTTGCCATTGTACGCACGTTGATATACATAAGTACCCTGACTGATGGAATAATGTTTTAATGTACCATGGGCAAGCACCTCATTTCCCTTACGCCAGTTTAATAACTTACGGGTAAATTCGAAAGCCTCATTCTGCAAAGTGGTACGTCCTTCAGGAACAAAGCAATTCACTTTATCTCCTTGCCATCCTCCGGGAAAATCTTTCCGCAACTCTCCGTCACCATTACCCTTATCACCCGTCATCAAGATTTCAGTTCCATAATATATCTGCGGTATACCACGCGTAGTCAGCAAAAAAGTCATTGCTTGTTTATAGCGTGTCAGGTTACGAGCCTTTTCATCAGTCGTTGTAAAACGAGAGGTATCATGGTTATCGAAGAATACCAGCAGGTTCATCGGATCGGCATATACGATATCCTGTGTCAGATAGTCGTACAACTTATACAGTCCTCCTCCCCATTCTCCAGTTTCTTCATCGAATGCCTGATTCATCAGACTTTGCAATGGAAAATCCATAACTGTCGGCAAGTTAGAATTTCTTGGAGCAGCCAATTTACTATCCTTTTGCCAGTAAGAAACCAGCACATTACTGTTCAACCATGTTTCACCCACAATATTGAAATAAGGATATTCTTCAAGTACTTCCTTACACCATTCGCTCATAAAGTCGAAATCGGCATACGGATGCGTATCCTGACGGATTCCATTGATTCCTGCATATTCAATCCACCAGATGCTATTCTGGATAAGATAACGTGCAACGTGACGATTACGCTGGTTCCAGTCAGGCATAACCGAAGTAAACCATCCATCCGTCGCAATCTTACGTTCATAATCACTGGCATGTATATCCATCACACTGGCAGTCTTGAATGAAGTCTGCACATATTCCGAATGAAAATTAAACCACTCTTTCGAAGGCTTATCTTTAAACAAATAGTTTTCACTGCCACAATGGTTAAAAATCATATCCATCACCACCTTCAATCCCTTCTGATGTGCCTTGTAGACCAGTGTTTTAAATTCTTCATTACTTCCCAGACGACGATCTATCTGATAATAATCCGTAATGGCATAACCATGATACGATCCGTCTTTCATATCATTTTCCTGAGTAGGATTCAACCAGATTGCTGTTACCCCCAAGTCGGAAATATAATCCAGATGGTCGGAAATACCCTGCAAGTCGCCTCCATGACGAGCAAACGAATCAGTACGATCGACTTTACTTTCCAGCATCCCCTCAATAATATCATTGTCCGGATTTCCGTTGGCAAAACGGTCGGGCATAATCAAGTAAAGAACATCCTCCGAAGTAAATCCCTTTATATCATCTCCCTTACGTATACGCTTTTTTAGCTCATAAGGAATCGTCTGTATTTTTTTCCCTTCCTTCAACAATATATTAAAGGTCTGTGCTTTTGCCTCCGACAAATCCAGATAAAGCAACAAGTAATTCGGATTATCCTGCTTTACCACTTCTTTCAGGATAATTCCTTTTCCAGACAGCGTCACATCACAAGAAGCAATATGATCACCATATAATAAAATCTGTAGTTCAGGATTTTTCATTTCGGCCCACCAATACGCAGGAGCAACCTTATGAATCTTTACAGCCCCATCCGCACGACAAATTCCGAAAAGACTAAAGACAGCCATAAATAAAAGCCATATCTGTTTCATGATATTTAAGATGAATATGATTTAAAATGTTTTTCAATGCAAAAGTATACCTCTGTTAATTTTTTTGTTATATTTGGAATTAAAATATAAATGTCTTATCAAAGTAAATTATTGAAAATAAGAATCTTGTTATCAACATAACATACCAATAATATAAACGGATTTAACTTTTGTTCTTACATTATTACTTGGTAAAAACATACAATAAATAACAATGAAACAAAATATGCTCAGAATCAAATACAGATTTTTCTGGTTGCTGGCTGGAATGATTTTATTCATTTTGCCTGCTAAAGCAGAAGAGTTATCCCACGAAAAGGTATTGGAGCAGCTTGATGAGGTTATCTCGCAGAAAGCACTATATCGTACAGAACGTGAAAGAACTCTCTATCAGCTTAAACAACGCCTTTATTACGCCACAACCGAAAAGGATAAATACGAACTTTCCAATGAATTATTCGGGCTATATTTACACTATCAGGCGGATTCCGCCTCTCATTATATAAACAAAAAGGCAGAATACGCTGCACTGCTGAACAAACCGGAATTATACAATGAAATAATTATCAACCGGGCAGAAGTAATGGGAGTTATGGGAATGTATAGTGATGCATTAACCGAATTACAAAAAATACAACCAGAACAGTTGGGCAAGAAAAATCTGACATATTATTATTTTACTCTGCGCACATGTTATGGATGGCTGGCCGATTATACCGTAGACCGTAAAGCTAAACAAAAATACCTGCAACTGACAGATCAATATCGTGATTCGATAATGAATAATATAGATTCCTGCATAGACCGCAACATTGTTCTATCCGAACGATTCATACTCTCTTCGCATCCCGACAAAGCAATTCCTATGTTAAACCAAATGCTTACCACTTCCCTCGATATGAAGCAGAAAGCATATGTAAACTATACGCTGTCACTGGCATACGAAGCAAAGAATGAAATCGATATGCAAATCTATTATCTGGCACAAACTGCCATCATCGATTTAAGTATGCCAGTCAGAGAATATGCTTCGCTGCAAAAACTGGCACGACTCCTTTACCGACATGGAGATTTGAAAAGAGCATACAGCTACCTAAGCTGTTCTATGGAAGATGCAGTAGCTTGCAATGCCCGACTACGTTTTGCGGAAGTTACAGAGTTTTATCCGATTATTGATCATGCATATTCGCAAAAAGAAGCGCAAGAAAAAAGAATGGTTGTCATACTTCTGGTATGTATGGGTGTACTGGCTATCCTACTGATCATACTGGCTTTATACTTATATTACGGATTAAAGAAACTGTCGGTTATGCGAAAGAACCTGTACATATCCAACAAAGAATTGCAGGCTGCCAATATGAATCTGGCACAGACCGGTAAAATCAAGGAAGTATATATAGCCCGTTACCTGGACCGCTGTGTCAGCTATCTGGACAAACTTGAACAATATCGCCGTTCGCTCGAAAAACTGGCAATGGCTTCACGCATCGACGACCTGTTCAAAGCTATACGCTCCGAACAATTCCTGCGCGACGAGCGGAAAAATTTCTACAATGAATTCGACAAATCGTTTTTAGAGTTGTTCCCCAACTTCATTACCGATTTCAATAATCTGCTGAACGATGAAGGGAAAATATATCCCAAGCCCGGTGAAATACTCAATACGGAACTTCGTATTTTTGCCTTAATACGCCTGGGAGTAACCGACACCAACCGTATCGCTCATTTCCTTGGATACTCACTGGCTACGGTTTATAACTACCGAAGCAAAATACGCAATAAGGCAAAAGGTGACAAAGATAACTTCGAACAAATGGTGATGGGGTTATAACCAACATCAACAAACCGAAATCCAATCATTCAGAACATCCTAAAAAAGAAACTGTTTCTCAAAAATATTCAATTCTTTTGAGAAACAGTTTCCATAATGCTCCGGATAGCTTTTAAAAGCTCAATCCAGCTACAAAGTAAAATCCCTCAGTAGAAGGATTCCATATCGCCTTTGCAAACAAAGGCAACGACCAGTTTTTAGTAATCTTTATTTCCTTGGCAGCTTCGACAGCCACTTCGCATACAGCAAAACCATTTATCATTTCCTTTGAATAACTGGAGTTTTCTCCACCCGTATAAAAATCATTTTCCCAAGGAGTTGCTCCAATCTCTACATTCCAGTCCAGACCGCCCAATACAAAAGGAACCGCAACCGAACAGTAAGAAGCGTAAGCCTTGCTGCCATCTGCCTTATAGCCAATATATCCGGCAAAGTTTGTAAACCAGTTTACGGCAAGAATTCCGAAATCATATCCTACCTGAGCTTCAAAAGTATGGCTGGTATTATGAGCGCCATAGTGAAAATATCCCGGTCCGCCGCTGATCCAATAATCTGTAACCGAAACGCTAAAACCTTTTACTTCATAACCCAATGTCAAGTCAAATTCTTTTGTATCATCTTTGTCGAATCCAACCGTTCCCCATCCCGTCAAGGAAAGTCCTTTATAAGCCAATGATACTTCCGGCTGAACGCTTACATTTCCTAAATCCTGACCACGCCAGACATAACCACTCACCAAATCCATACCGACGCCCGCCTCTACCTTGTCTTGCGCCTTTACCTTAACAGGGCATAAGACAAGCATTACGAACACCCATAACATCACCTTTCGGATCACTTTCATCATCATAATTTGCATCTGTCAATAACTATTTAATAAAACGGATGCAAAGTTAGAAAATAAAATCACCCGAACCGCATCAAATGCCTTATCACTCTTACTTTTATCCCCCTAATTCTGCTTTTCTTCTTTTTCCCTGTTCCGGTAAATACTCTTTATCAAATTACAAGCCATAGGCAAATCAATGCTTCCAGTATTGATCATCAGGTTATAATGATGCGGCTCACCCCATTTTTCTCCTGTATAATATTCATAATGAGCAATACGGTTATGGTTGATCCGCCTGATTTCCGTTTCAGCCTTATCTGCCGCAATGCCATATTCCTGCACGCAACGTACGCATGCACTCTTCAAATCGGAATAACAGAAAACCTTAATCAGATTTGGATAATTCTTCAAAACAAAATCGGCACACCTGCCCACAATGATACACGATTCCTTTTCAGCCAGTTCTTCGATAATCTTACTTTCTGCAACAAACAATACATCATCCGACGAAAGGCTGCGTTCCAATGCCTGCTCGCTACTTTTACCTAAAATACATTTCAGCCAGAAAGAAGGAATAGACTGCTCGTTTTTCTTGATATATTGTTCGTCTATGCCACTCTTTTGTGCCACCAGATGAATAAACTCCTTATCATACAGCTTAATTCCCAACTCCTTGGACAGCATTTCACCCAGCAAATGTCCTCCACTTCCATACTCCCTTGCAATGGTAATGATAACATGCTGTGCATTCTTCAGAGTAACCGTAACCTTACCAGCCCCTTCATTAATCCATTTATCGAAACAACGGTAGTAAGGACTGATAAAATGTACGATCGGTCCAACCAGCAAAGCTGCGGCTACCGTTCCTTCACGCACCCCATAGATGCCCGACAGGAAACACAAAGACAGCACGCATGCGATACAGACCAGCGTAATATCGAAACACAACTTTACATAGCCAAACTCACCGTGAAAGCGTTTAGATATGACACGGACAAAATACTCCCCAGCCATCATTGCCACATCGGCCTTTACCTCCAGCGTAATTCCCGCCGCCAATACCACACATCCTACAAGCAAGTAAGCAATCTGGCTTATATACGTCACAGGCTCCACCCAATAAAGCATGTTCATACACACATCGATAAACGTACCGAAACACAAAGAGATCGGTATCTGAAGTAAAAACATCCGCAAGTCGTCTTTCAGTTCCCGCCACGTCATAAAAGGAAGTTCGAGAAGTACGAACAAAAGATTCAGGGCAATTGTCCACTGTCCTATGGTAAGTGGAGTAAACATACTCAGCACATAGGTAACGCTCGTAATTGGAGATGTACCCAGCAAAGCCTTCGTTATAAGGGCGATACCCATGGCATTGACAAACAAGGAAACGGCAAACAAACCATACCGTCTATACATGAATTTATTCATAAAGCCTTCTATTGATTGGCGCAAAGTTCATGCTATTTTTTTATTTCCATTCATAAAAGAATAACTGTTGTTGGTTAAAAACGAAACAAATCTTATTTTTGTAAAGAAAAAACCTTTTTATGAAATTATTTGATCCTGACAAAAACGGTTTCCCTGCTTCCGGTGAAGAAAATCCTCCTTATCATGTTGTAAAATGTTCTTTTGAGAAAGAGGAATCTGTCGTTTTGAAAAAAGGATTCTTTATTATTTTAGTTGCAAACGGAACAGCGTTGTTATCGAACAACAACGACAGTCACCTTATTCGGAAAAACGATCTGATCATACTGACTCCAAGTATGACCAACACCCTGCACGAGAAAAGTTCCGATTTTGCCATGACGTGCATTTATATCTATCCTGATTATTTCGATACGCTCTCGGACGGACAGGCAATGTATCATCAACTGGCCAGATTTATCAACAAATACAATATTCCAGCACTTCATCTGGAAACGGACACATTCTGCTATCTGCAACAAACAGCCGAATTGTTCTCGGACAAACTGAAATGCTTCCGGATTTACCAAAACAGCATTACCAGTCATCTGTGCAATTTCCTATTATTGCAAATAGCCGACATTCTTTACCGGAATACCCAAAATGCTTCGGTCTGCATCAAGCGTACGGACGAGATATTCCGTAATTTCAAGAAATTACTCATCAACAATTACAAAAGACACCATGATATTCTGTTTTATGCCAACAAACTGAATATATCGACCACTTACCTTTCTCGTATCGTAAAACGTACAACCGGACGCACGGTACGCTTTCATGTATCGGAACTGCTCTGTGCAGAGGCAAGACGCCTGCTCGAAAGTACGGATATGGGAATAAAGGAGATAGCCGATAACCTCGGCTTTTCCGACCAGTCTGTCTTCGGCAAATTCTTCGTCAAGATGACAGGAGTTTCTCCACTCAAGTACAGGAAAAGATGAAAATCCTGAGAAATATAGAAAAAGGAAAAGAGCCAAGCATCTGATTACTCATTCTGCTTAGCTCTTTTCCTGGTACCCAGACCCGGGGTCGAACCGGGATGGATGTTACTCCACTGGTGTTTGAGACCAGCGCGTCTACCGATTCCGCCATCTGGGCAACTTGCTTTGGGAAAATGTTTCCCCTCAATTGCGGTGCAAAGGTAGACAAATATTTTTAAATGACAAGCGTTTGAGATAAAAAAGTGAAAATATTTTTCATCTAACACTATTTAGAACTCTTTCCAAGCTATGTTCGAAAAATAAAGGTTATCTTAGCATAAACATTTAAAGCTACGCCAATATCATGAATAACAACTACTACTGTATCATCATGGCCGGAGGAATGGGACGCCGTTTCTGGCCTTACAGTCGCAAAGCATTACCTAAACAGTTTCTCGATTTCTTTGGCACCGGACAGACCTTATTGCAACAAACTTTCGACAGATACAAGAAAATTGTTCCTGCAAGTAATATTTATATTACGACTCATACCGATTATAAACAAATCGTACTCGACTTATTACCTGAAATAACAGAGAGCCAACTGATTATTGAAGAGGAAAGACGCAATACCGCACCTTCCATTGCATATGCATCACACGTTATCCAAAGAATCAATCCCAATGCAACGATTGTAGTTGCCCCCTCGGATCATCTGATTCTGAAGGCGGACGAGTTTAAGGAAGCCATCCTGAAGGGACTGGATTTCGCCTCCGAAAACGACAAGCTTGTTACGCTGGGTATCAAGCCCAACCGACCTGAAACGGGATATGGATATATACAGATTGACGAGGAAAAGAAGGGAGATTTCTATAAGGTTAAAACATTCATTGAAAAGCCGGCACGCGAATTCGCCGAAATATTCGTACAGAGCAATGAGTTCTATTGGAACTCGGGTATCTTTGTATGGCATGTGAATACAATCCTGAAAGCTTTCCACGAAATGATGTCGGAAATCTGCCCGCGTGTGGAATGCGATGTTCCCGACTTTACTTCGTGCCCCAACATATCCATCGATTACAGCATCATGGAAAAGGCAAACAATGTATACGTTCAGCTATGTGATTTCGGATGGGCCGATCTGGGTACATGGGATGCACTTTACGATGCTTCTCCTAAAGATGCCAACCATAATGTTATAATCAACAGCAATACGCTGCTGTACAACTGCGAGAACAATATCATCCTGATGCCGGAGGGACAGCTTGCCGTAGTACAGGATCTGGACGGCTATCTGATAGCTTCACGCGATAATGTTCTGCTTATCTGCAAGAAAGACGATCAGGATGCCATCCGAAAGTTTGTGAATGATGTAGAAATGAAGTTCGAAGAAAAATACTCCTGATTTCAGCTCCATACATACCTTTCCGTCAACTTTGCGTTTGCGTGTGGTAATGCGAAGAAAGGAAGATTATAAGGGTATAAAAAGTTTTTGTACAAAGATTTTTTGTTTTTGTACAAAAAATAAAAAAACGTCTCGACAAATAAACGAAAACGTGCCCACGTTCCAAACGAAACGTGGGCACGTTTTTTAGCAATTGTCCGCAGGATGATTCCGGAACCGCATCAATACTCGAAGGTAATGCCGATAGTAGGCAATAATGTTCCGCTTTCCTGCTTGATAGACTTCATGACATAACGCTGTTCGGAAAGGGGTGCCGACGGATTTTCTATCTGTCCTGTACTCATCAGCACATCTGGCTGGCGGAGTTTGCTCGCCGTAATGTTCTGGATGTCGAGGTAAATTCCAAACATACACTTCTTCCAGTAGAACATTTTGTCGACACGGATATCCAACTGACCGAATGCGGGCAGACGCTCCGTGTTGTAACGACTGTAATCGTAATAGGCTTTTCCCTGTACATTCCACGCTTCTACCAGCGACGATTTCTCCACATCGTAGGGTGTATACGGGGAACCTCCTATGCAACTGATTTTCAGTCCTACACTCCACTGCTTGGGAAAATTGTAGGTACCGCTCACGTTGAAGATAAAACGGTTGTCCCATGCCGACGGGACATAACCGCCTTCCTCACCGTTGCGGAATTCGCTTTTGAAAAGAGTCAATGACGAAGACAAGTTCAGACGCTGTACCAGCAGCCATTTGAACATCAGTTCCACACCATACGAACGGCCCTCGGCTGTGGATACCAGACGTTCGTTCCCAATCACGCCGTAGTCATTTCCCTTGCAGGCCAAGGGGATGCCGTCGGTTACCGACAGCGGCATATCGTGATAGAACTTATAAAAACCTTCTGCCGACAGTTCCATGTTTTCATTCGGTTGCCATGTCAGTCCGACACTCTCCTGCGATACAGAGATATAATCCAGGTTACGGTTCAAGTACGTCCCGTCGTTTCCCTTGAATCCCAGTGCCGTATAAGGCGGAAGCTGGTAGTACAAGCCCATGTGTCCGCTCAGGAACAGGTTATCGATCAGGCGGAAAGACACCGACAGACGGGGCGAAAGCTGCCGCCAAAGTTCTTTCATCTTGTCACTGTAATTGTTTCCGTCGGTACGTACGCCGAGCGATGCCGTGAAACGTTCGTCGGGTGCCGTATAGTCCATTGAAGCAAAGAGTCCCCAACGGAACATATCCAGGGCAGTACGGTAGTCGAATACTTGTGTCTCATCGGTAAAGACTCGCTGATAAGTCGTATTGGAGTATTGTGAATAATTCAGCTCGATGCCGGCATTCAGCTTCCACACGTTCCATGTAGACGTATTCTCCATCCGCAGTTTCGTTTCCTGTTCTACCGAACGCAGGCGGAGAGTCAGGTTGTCTTCCGAGCTTTCGTCGTTGTTAAGATACTTCAGGTTACGGTTGTTCAGGTAGCTGTGACTCAAGGTAACCGACTGCACATGTGGTCCGGCATAATGGCGATAGACACCTCCCAGCGTAAAGGTTTCCTGATTGATTTTCGGCAGATACCCTAAAATGTATTCAGCATCCTCACCTTCGATGTCAAAATTCAGTTTCATGCGGTCTATGCCTCCCAATCCGAGCAGGGTAAGTTCATTCTGATCGTTGAAACGGGTTTTCAACTTGAACGAAGCATCCGTATAAGCCGGAAGCAACGGCAATCCCAAAACCTTAAAGAGCATCTGCAAATACGACTGCCGGACAGAAACCAGATAAGAGGTTTTGTCGCCCAGATGTCCGTTGGAAGTAAGTGACACTTCCGAAGCTCCCAGTGTTGCTTTTACGGAATTGTGCTCCATATCGCCGTCGCGTAAGCTGAAATCGAGCACCGAACTCAAGGCATTTCCCCTGTTGGCAGGAAAAGCTCCGCTGTAGAACTTCACATTTCGTATCAGGTCGGCATCAATCAGTCCCACCGGACCTCCCGAAGCTCCTTGTGTACTGAAGTGGTTAATATTCGGAATTTCTACGCCATCCAGGTAAAAACGGTTCTCCGACGGTCCGCCTCCGCGCACAATCAGGTCGTTTCGATAGCCAATCGGTGAAAAGGCGACTCCCGGATAATTCTGCACTACTCGCGAAATATCACGATTTGCCCCGGGAGCTTTCTCTATTTCCTGCAAGCCGATAACCCGAAGACTGACCGGACTTTCGGGTACCCGCTGAAAAGGAGAAGCTGTGATGGTTACTCCCTCCAACTGGGTTCCCTCCTCTTCCATTTCTATCTGAATGTGCGGTGTGCGGTGGTTAACACGGTATTCGGATGTAAAAACTGTTTTGTAACCCAGCATGGACGCTTGCAGACGGTAAATACCTGGAGGAACCTGCTCGACTGCAAAATGTCCTTCGGCATCTGTAGACGAACCTATTCCCAGACCTACAACCAGTACATTGACAAACTCCAGCGGCTTTCGGCTTGTCTTGTCTATCACTGTACCTTCTATCCGGTAGGTTTGAGCATGCACCAGCATACAAACAGCCAGCAGCATGAAGAAAGTAACTGTTCTTTTCGCCATAATATCTTCTTTAGGATTATCATAAATCAAAAAAAGCCATCCTGTGAAAAAGGATGGCTTTCATTCTTGTGTATATCTATAGGAGGAGGTATCAAGCTTTGCCTTCCCAGGCTTTATGAATACTTTCGGCAATGGCCTTAAATTCGTCATCGCTCAATTTCAGTTTCGGATTAGAGAAAAGCATATCCGATTCCTTCTGCATAGGAATCAAGTGAATATGAGCATGGGGAACTTCCAGACCAATAACGGCCTCACCTACTTTCCGACAAGGGAATGCCTTCTGAATAGCCAGTGCCACATGTTTGGCAAATACATGCATAGCAGCCAGTTCTTCATCGCTTAAATCGTAAATATAGTCGACTTCGCGTTTCGGAACTACCAAAGTATGTCCCTTTACCAACGGATTTATATCCAAAAAAGCATAGAACTGTTCGTTCTCTGCTACCTTGTAGCTGGGTATTTCGCCCGCAATGATCTTACTGAATATAGTTGCCATAATCTGTATATATTAAAAAAGGCAAGCCTGCGACAAAGCAGACTCGCCTCATAGTTAAAACGATATTCCTGTTACTTCAAGACTGATTTTACCCTGCGGGATTGTGATTTCGGCAATATCACCAACTTTCTTGCCCAGCAAACCCTGAGCAATCGGAGTATTTACAGAAATCTTTCCTTGCTTCAGATTGGCTTCTGTTTCCGATACGATAGTGTATGCCATCTTCATACCCGTCTTCACATTCTTCAGTTCTACACGGCTAAGAATCTGTACGGTATCAGCCTTCAACTTTGATGTATCGATAATCTTTGCATCGCCGATGGTGGCTTTCAACTGGTTTATTTTCATTTCCAGCATACCCTGAGCTTCCTTTGCAGCATCGTACTCTGCATTTTCCGACAAGTCACCCTTATCACGTGCTTCGGCAATAGCTGCTACAATTTTCGGACGCTCAACTGCCTCCAGTTGTTTTAGTTCTGCTACCAACTTCTGGTAGCCTTCTTCTGACATATAAGCCATAGTTTTTTCCTCCTTATTATTCGGTTATTAATTAAATTGTTCTTGCTTATAAAACAAAAAAGAATCCCGATACACAAAAGAATGTATCGGAACCCTTCTCTGTTATGACTTTGGCAAAGATACGCCTTTTTACGATACCAGTCAAGTACCGAAGCGTACTATTTTCACATGCTTTTCAACATGTTATAATAATTTCTTAATTGCTTCCTCCAAGTTGGTTTTCTCACCAATTCGCATGCTCAATTCATTATTCCGGCTTACAAGAAAGGCTGTAGGCAACTGGGTTACGCCATACAAGTTTACGTAAGTAGAATAAGGCCCCTGCGGATCGCGTACACAAATCCATGGCAGATTGTCGGCTGCGGTTTTCCAGAAATGCTCATCAGTGTCGAGTGAAATCTGATATATTTCCAAGCCTTGTGAAGCATATTTATCATATATTTCACGCAACAGGAGATTACGAGCTCCCGATTCAGCACTGCCATATGCTGTAAAGTCTATCAAAACAACCTTTCCCTTCAAGTCTGTAAGATGGTGTGTCGTACCATTTATATCCTTCAATGGGATATCGATAATGGAAGTTTCCTGTATCTTGTCAGCAGGAATATCCAAAGGCTTTACCTGGGGAGCGCGGGTATTCTTCATACCTTTTATCACCATATTATATAGATTACGCGAACGATCGGCATGTGGATACATGTTGTTCATACTGGTAGCTACCGCTGCAAAGCATTTTACATCCTCTTTATTGTTCAACGGATCGAAAATCATATATCCGTTCAACACCTGAAACAAGGCGAAATATGCATAGGATTTATTAGGACCGACAAAAATATATTTTCGTTTTACATTATCCTTATATGCATTTACCATGTGCGCCAGACTGTCTTGTACAACGCCAACTGGCATTCCTGATTGTGCCAGCTTATTGACGCGCTCTTGTAAATCGGCCTGCAACAGGACCAGTTCCTTGATTTTCTGGTTATTTTCTGAACCTTGTATGTCGTAATCCGTTGCAAAGTTTTTATAATCAGCCTTAACACCGACAGTTTCAGTAGAATCGACCGAGAAGTTTATAACTTTATTCTCGATTCGCAACCGATAGAAATCAGGCGCTTCAGGACGAGCAGCAGAAAAACTAAAAGTTCCATCACTTCCCAATTCTACAGAATCGAGTGCAACAATACCATCCAGGCCGGTCTGTTCCAAATACAACATTTTATCGGCAGCATCGGTTACCTCTCCCTGCACTTTAAAAGCAGGCTCGTTGTTGCAGGCTGTTACGCCCGCGAACAACAGAGCTGCAGCGATATAAGCATTTCTTTTCATTAGCGATTATTATTCATTTCGGGATGCAAAGATACGGCTTTTTACGAGTTCACAAAGTTTTTATTCAAGTTCTTACAAAATGACATAATTTTTTTAGCCTGCTTTTCCTTGTGATATTACATAATGTAAGGTCAGGACGAAACAAAATAATATAAAAAAGGAGCATACTACGAAACTTTTATCTCATTTTCACCCAATTACTACAATAATATTTGTATCTTTGCGCGAACTTTAAGAAGACTTTTATATTAAAACATTTTTTATGATCAATCCTATTGTTAAGACGATCGAGTTAAGTGATGGAAGAACCATTACACTCGAAACGGGAAAGCTGGCAAAACAGGCAGATGGTGCTGTTATGCTACGCATGGGTAATACCATGTTGCTGGCTACTGTTTGTGCAGCAAAAGATGCAGTTCCCGGTACAGATTTTATGCCGCTTCAGGTAGAGTACAAAGAAAAATATTCAGCATTCGGACGTTTTCCGGGTGGCTTTACCAAACGTGAAGGCAAAGCTTCTGATTATGAAATCCTGACTTGTCGTTTGGTAGACCGCGCTTTACGTCCGTTGTTCCCCGATAACTTCCATGCAGAAGTTTATGTAAATATCATTCTGTTTTCAGCAGACGGCGTAGACATGCCTGATGCATTAGCAGGTCTGGCTGCTTCTGCCGCACTGGCTGTTTCAGACATTCCGTTCGGAGGTCCTATCTCAGAAGTACGTGTAGCACGTATCGACGGTCAGTTCGTTATCGACCCGACTTTCGAACAGCTTGAAAAGGCTGATATGGACTTGATGGTAGCCGCTACTTACGACAACATCATGATGGTAGAAGGCGAAATGAACGAAGTAAGCGAACAGGATTTGCTGGCAGCTTTGAAATGCGCTCACGAAGCTATCAAGATACATTGTAAGGCACAGATGGAACTGATGGAAGAAGTTGGTTCTACTGTAAAACGTGAATACTGCCACGAAGAAAACGATGAGGATTTGCGTAAAGCTGTTCACGATGCTTGCTACGACAAAGCTTATGCCATTGCAGCATCAGGAAATCACAACAAACATGAACGTCAGGATGCTTTCGATGCTATCTGTGAAGAATTCAAAGCTCAGTTCACAGAAGAAGAACTCGAAGAAAAAGCACCTATGATAGACCGTTATTATCATGATGTAGAAAAAGAAGCTATGCGTCGTTGCATCCTCGATGAAGGTAAACGTCTGGATGGTCGTAAGACAACTGAAATTCGTCCAATCTGGTGCGAAGTTGGTCCGTTGCCTTACCCACATGGTTCTTCAATATTCACTCGTGGTGAAACACAATCATTAAGTACCGTTACTTTGGGAACTAAACTTGATGAAAAGATTGTAGACGATGTACTCGATCAGCATAAAGAACGTTTCTTGTTGCATTATAACTTCCCTCCTTTCTCAACAGGTGAGGCAAAAGCACAACGCGGTGTAGGTCGTCGTGAAATCGGTCACGGACATTTGGCATGGCGTGCATTGAAAGGTCAGATTCCTGCTGACTATCCTTATTGTGTACGTGTCGTTTCAGATATTCTTGAATCTAACGGTTCTTCTTCTATGGCTACGGTATGTGCCGGAACATTAGCCTTGATGGATGCTGGTGTACCTATCAAGAATCCGGTATCAGGTATTGCAATGGGATTGATCAAAAATGCCGGAGAAGAAAAATATGCTGTCTTGTCGGATATCCTGGGAGATGAAGACCATCTGGGAGATATGGACTTCAAGGTTACAGGTACGAAGAACGGTATCACAGCAACACAGATGGATATCAAGTGTGACGGTTTGACTTACGACATTCTTGAAAAAGCACTGATGCAGGCAAAAGAAGGTCGTGAATATATTCTGAGCAAACTGACAGAATGTATTGCAGAACCACGCAAGGAACTGAAACCAAATGCTCCGCGTATTGAAACTATGACTATTCCGAAAGAATTTATCGGTGCTGTAATCGGCCCGGGCGGAAAGATCATTCAGGGTATGCAGGAAGAAACAGGTGCTACAATCACAATCGAAGAAGTTGACGGTGCAGGACGTATCGAAATTGCTGGAAATAACAAGAAGACTATCGATGATGCTATGCGTCTGATCAAAGGTATTGTTGCTGTACCTGAAATTGGTGAAGTATATCAGGGTAAAGTACGTTCTATCATGCCTTATGGTGCATTCGTAGAATTCCTTCCTGGCAAAGATGGTTTGTTGCACATTTCAGAAATCGACTGGAAACGTTTGGAAACTATCGAAGAAGCTGGTCTGAAGGAAGGTGACGACATCGAAGTGAAGTTGTTGGATATCGATCCGAAAACAGGTAAATTCAAATTATCACACAAGGTATTGTTACCGAAACCAGAAGGTATGGCAGAAGGAAACCACGCAAAACGTGAACGTAAGCCTCAACAGAACAAGGAACAAAAACAATAATCCTTCATATATCTTTAATAAAAAAGGTTGCCTAAGGGCAACCTTTTTTATGCAACCAAGTAACTCAAGTCACAAGTAACAGACTGAAACGCCGCCCTTCATTAGCAGGTTACCAATAACAAGGGACAAGCATCCAGACAGAAATAGCCCGACTTGTTTCGGATAAATCCGCATGCAAGTCGGGCTATATTATATTCTTCGGCCGGAAATTATTCTGTAACTTCCTGGAAATCTTCTTTTCCTACACCGCAAACCGGGCAAACCCAGTCATCAGGAAGATCTTCAAACGCTGTTCCCGGAGCGATACCACCATCTGGATCTCCAACCTCTGGGTCATAAACCCAATCGCATACTGTGCAAATGTACTTTTTCATAATTTTATCGTTTATTCTAAGTTAGTATTTATTGTTACTTTACTATGAAAACAAATATAGAAAGAATTTGTTTACACTGTTTCATTTAGTAACATATTTTTTAATTCTTCCATACCTTCTGACGCTCCTTTACGAATAACATGTACTTGCCGCCCCGAAGCAATGGCGACTTCTTTCGGATCGATAAGGTATACCGGAACACGAGAAGGGACATAATTCAGCAAGCCGGCAGCAGGATAGACATTCAAGGATGTGCCAATAATGACAAATATATCAGCCTGTTCTGCATAATCAATAGCTGTTTCTATCATTGGCACACTTTCTCCAAACCAGACTATAAACGGACGCAGCTGCGAACCGTCAGCAGCTACATCCCCCATTTTTACTTCATACTCTTCTGGCTTTAATTCCTTTATAAACTTAGGATTGTTCGGTTGCCAACTGGATGTAACTTTAGTGAGTTCTCCATGCAAATGAATAACATGGTGACTGCCTGCACGCTCATGCAAATTATCAATATTTTGTGTAATAACTGTCACATCAAAATATTTTTCAAGTTCTGCTATCAACTCATGTCCTCGATTAGGTTTCACTGTCAGCAATTGTTTACGCCGTTCATTATAAAAATCGATTACCAACTTCGGATTGGCAGCATAACCTTCGGGTGTAGCAACTTGCTCTACAGGATAACGATCCCATAAGCCACCCGAATCACGGAATGTACTGATACCGCTTTCAGCACTCATTCCCGCACCAGTGAGTATTACCAGCTTTTTCATACACAAATATTTTCGTTCTATTTTAGATACAGTGACAAAAATAAGAATTTTTAATCGCTTAAAGATGCTCATATTCAAAGAAAAAAGATACCTTTGCCATGCTTTTAAAGAATATTACATACTAATAAATATAATTACATGGATAAATTTAGTTACGCCATTGGTCTGGGTATAGGCCAAAATCTGTTAAGCATGGGTGCCCGCGGCATCGAAGTAAACGACTTTGCACAGGCTATCAAAGACGTATTAGAGGGAAACCAGACAGCTATTACTCATACCGAAGCTCGTGATATTGTGAACAAATATTTCACCGAGCTGGAAGAAAAGATGAATGCTGAAAATATAGCAAAAGGGAAGAAATTCCTCGAAGAAAACAAAAAGAACCCAAACGTTGTAACATTACCAAGCGGACTGCAATACGAAGTTATCAAGGAAGGCAACGGTAAAAAGCCGAAAGCAACTGACCGTGTACGCTGCCACTATGAAGGAACATTGATAGATGGTACCTTGTTCGATAGTTCTATCAAGCGTGGTGAACCTGCTGTATTCGGCGTCAACCAAGTTATTAAAGGATGGGTTGAAGCACTTCAGCTTATGTCTGAAGGTGCAAAATGGAAACTTTATATTCCTTCAGAACTGGCATATGGTGCACAGGGAGCAGGTGAAATGATTCCTCCTCACAGCACATTGATTTTTGAAGTAGAACTGATTGAAGTTCTCTAAGAAACCTAAAATCGATAAATTATAATTTAAAAATAAAAGTAAATGAAAAAAAGTACTTTAATCATGATGTTTGCAGCCGCAGCTGGACTGGCATCATGTACAGCTCAAAGCCCAAAGGCAAACATGAAAAGCGACATTGATACTCTTTCTTATATGATGGGTGTCAGCAATACTCAGGGACTGGAAGAATATGCTATGGGACGTCTGGGTATAGACTCAACTCACATGGCTGACTTTGTAAGAGGTATTGAAGAAGGATTGAAACAGACTGATGCTAAGCAGAAAGCTTATATGGCTGGTATCCAAATTGGACAGCAAATCAGTGGAGATATGTTCGATGCTATCAGCAGCCGTATTTTCAACGGTGATTCTACTCAGAGCTTGAGCAAAGAAAACTTCCTGGCTGGTTTCGTTGCTGCTGTAAAGAAACAAGCTATTGTTCCGACCGATTCTGCTGCTGTATATGTTAATACAAAGGCTGAAGCTATCAAAGAAAAAGCATTGGAAACTCAATATGCCGACTATAAGAAACAGAATGAAGAGTTCCTTGCTAAGAACAAGAGCAAAGAAGGTGTTAAAGTTACTCCTAGTGGCTTGCAGTACAAAGTAATCACTGAAGGTAAAGGAGAAGTGCCTACTGAAACAGCAAGAGTTAAAGTACACTACAAAGGAACATTGATTGACGGTACTCAGTTTGATAGTTCATACGAACGTAACGAACCGACAACATTCCGTGCTAACCAGGTTATCAAAGGATGGACTGAAGCTCTGACTATGATGCCTGTTGGTTCTAAATGGGAATTATATATTCCTCAGGAATTGGCTTACGGTTCACGTGAAACTGGCAAGATCAAACCTTTCTCTACTCTGATTTTTGAAGTTGAATTAATCAGCATCGAAAAAGAAGATAAGAAATAAGTTTTAAAAACTGTCTCTATACTGAAACAGGTACGGATTTCATCTCCGTACCTGTTTTTTTATTCGCCTAACCGATATTCATGAGGTGTCTTTCCTGTCAATCTCCGAAAATACTTGCAGAAGAAAGATGCATTAGGAAAATTAAGATCATCGGCAATCTGATAAACCAGTTTATCTGAATGACGAAGTAATAACTTAGCTTCTTGTATAACAGCTTCATTCACCCAGTCCATAACAGTACGACCACTCGTCTGCCTTATTAGCGTACTTAAATAACGGGGAGTCAGGTATAATTTTTCGGCATAAAATACAATACTTCGTTCACGGATGGCATACTTATTAACAAGTAAAAGAAACCTGTTGAAAACTTCTTCTTGCCGCGTACGTTGCTGTCTGTCTTCTGACATTTCCTGCATACGATAAGCATGTATTTGATGAAACAATGCTGAAATCAGGCTTCTGACCATTTCACGAGGAAAAGGCTCATCGTGTACAACATTCCACAACATATCAAAAAACGATTGAATGCGTTTCTCTTCCTTTTCATCCAAGTCAAGTTGTACATAAAGCCTTCCCTGTAAAAACATTTGTAAAAGCATTTCTTTTTGCCACCCCTCCATCAAACTATTTGTAAAGGCAAGCATTTCTAATTCACAATCTTTCGATACTTCCAAAATCTGAAGAATCGTTCCCGGAGAGGCTACTATCAATTGTCGTGCTGAAAGTGTCAGTTCTACCAGATTGGCTCTGACACGGATATAACCTGCATGCATAAACAAAACACGACCTTCAGTCAGACGATAGGGCTGTCCCAATGTCAAGATTTGTTCCGGAATACCCAAAGTTCCCCTCATAGAACGTACCAGTCCCAACTCTGCAGAAACAAACCGGTAAGCATTGCAAGAAATAGTTGACAACTCAAAAATCTGTTTTAAAGCCAAAAGCAAAAGATTATTTTGTTTCATAACAAAATACATTTATTTCCTGCAAAGATAATAATAGCATCCAATAAAGGGGTAAAATCGATATATAATCGAACAAACAGAACATTTACAAAAACCAATAGGACCTCATGGATAGATAGAAAGACTTTAACTTTGTATAACAACAATAAAACAACATGCCATGATTAGAATAATCTTATTCGTTCTGTCTGCCATCATTACTTTAAATACAAAGGCACAAATAACATTAGACGAATGCCAGCAGGCTGCACAAGAAAATTATCCCCTCGTCCGACAATATAATCTCATTCAACTTTCGGAACAATACACAGTATCGAACGTAGAAAAAGGGAACCTTCCACAAATCAGTGTCAGTGGAAAAATATCTTATCAGAGCGATGCTACAACTCTGCCATTTGAAATACCAGGTATCGGATTTAGAGGATTATCTAAAGATCAATACCAAGCCATAATAGAAGTCAAACAAAACATCTGGGACGGTGGAAAGATTCATAATCAAAAAGAAGAGATAAAAGCCGTAAGTCGTGAGAACAAGCGTCAGCTGGATGTTAGTATGTATGCACTTCACGAGCAGGTTAATCAGGTATACTTTGGGATTCTGCTTTTAAACGAACAGTTACACCAAAATTCCCTGCTTAACGAAAACCTGCAACGGAGCCTGAAAAATATAGAAGCTTACCGAAACAATGGCATAGCTAATGATGCAGATGTAGACGCTGTAAAAGTAGAAATACTAAATACCAAACAACAACGTACTTTACTTTCTGCCAACCGTCATGCTTATTTGCATATGCTTGCACTACTGACAGGAAAAACGATTGATGATAATACCCAATTCGTGGTTCCGAAAGCGACAGAAAACAATGAAAGTTACACAAGCATCAACCGGCCGGAACTTCAACTATACGAGGCCCAAGAGCAAACGCTCTATATCCGACAACGCAACCTTCGTGCCGGGTATATGCCACAATTAGGATTTTTCGCCCAAGGGGGATATGGTAATCCCGGATTGGACATGTTAAAAGATAAATTTACAGCTTACTATATGGTAGGTGCACGGCTGACATGGAACTTTGGTAGTCTATATACCTTGAAAAATGACAAGCAGAAACTCGATATACTACACCGGCAAATTCAGAACAATCGAGATGTATTTCTTTTTAAGACACAATTGAAATTGACTGAACAAGATGGAATAATCAAAGCCTTACGTCAACAAATGATAGAAGATGATGAAATGATTCGCCTGCGTTCCAACATTCGTCAGGCAGCCGAAGCCAAAGTAGCCAACGGAACATTAACAGTTACTGAAATGTTACGTGAAGTGACATCCGAAAGTCTGGCACGACAAACTCAGGCTATTCATAAGATTCAGTTACTCATGAATCTGTATAACAGAAAACACCTTACCAATTCCCCAACATATTAATATGTTTCAGCCTTATGAAGAAAAAATATTTTTCATTTATCGCCTTATCTATTTTCTTTTCTGCCTGTCGGCCCAATGTCGACTTTGATGCAACAGGTACATTCGAAGCTACAGAAATTATTGTTTCCGCAGAATCGAACGGTAAATTATTCTACCTTAATGCAGAAGAAGGCACGCATCTCACTCAAGGAGAAGAAGTCGGACTCATAGATACGATTCAGCTCTATTTGAAAAAGCTTCAGTTAGAAGCAAACATGAAATCGGTGGATAAACTGCGTCCTGATATCCACAAGCAAATAGCTGCTACCCAAAAACAACTTGCAACAGCACATCGTGAACGTACGCGAGTCGATAATTTGTTGAAAGCAAATGCAGCTAACCGCAAACAACTTGACGACTGGGATGCTCAAATTGCCGTATTACAAAGTCAGTTGGAAGCACAGATATCTTCTCTCACCAACAATACACAAAGTTTAAATGAGCAAAGTTCCTCTGTAGCTATCCAGATTCTCCAAACAGAAGATCTGTTAAACAAATGCCATATACTTTCTCCTATCAGCGGAACAGTACTTGCCAAATATGCAGAACCAGGCGAACTGGCTGCTGCAGGAAAGCCTCTTTTTAAAATAGCCGATACTGAAAACATTTTCTTACGGGCCTATGTCACTTCCTCACAGTTAGAAAAAGTCAAATTAGGTGAACAGGTCAAAGTATTTGCAGACTTTGGAAATGGCAATCAAAAAGAATATCAAGGAACAATAAGTTGGATAGCCGACGAGGCGGAATTCACTCCTAAGACAATATTAACAGAAGACGAACGTGCCAATCAGGTATATGCTGTAAAAATAGCTGTCAGAAATGACGGCAGCATTAAAATAGGAATGTATGGAGAAGTAAAATTCGATCAATAACAACATGAATAAAAATATGAATCCTGTCATCGACACACAACATCTCTGTAAATGCTACGGAACAGTTAAAGCGCTGCAAGACATTTCACTAAATATACAGCAAGGAGAGCTATTTGGACTAATAGGTCCTGACGGTGCAGGAAAGACTACATTATTCCGCATCCTCACGACCTTATTAAATGCTGATTCAGGCGAGGCTTCTGTATTAGGATATGATGTTCAAAACGAATTCCGTTGCATCAGACGAGAAATAGGCTACATGCCGGGACGTTTTTCTCTCTACCAAGACTTGACAGTAGAAGAAAATCTGAATTTTTTCGCTACGATCTTTCAGACGACCATAGAGGAGCACTATGATCAGATACGGGAAATATACGAACAAATAGCTCCTTTCAGAAAGCGCCGTGCAGGAGCATTATCAGGAGGAATGAAGCAAAAACTGGCTCTTTGCTGTGCCTTAATACATTCTCCCAAGATTCTATTTCTCGATGAGCCAACAACCGGAGTGGATCCCGTTTCAAGAAAAGAGTTTTGGGTAATGCTGAAGAGATTACGTGATAAAGGCATTACAATCTTAGTTTCTACTCCTTTTATGGATGAAGCCCGGAAATGCGACCGAATAGCTTTCTTATACGAAGGCAGAATAAGAGGCATAAATACTCCCTGTATCATATTAGAACAATTTAAAGATATTCTTTGTCCTCCTGGTTTGAAACACAACCACACCGAAGAAAACGAACGACCTATTATAAAAGTGGACAATCTGGTAAAATGCTTTGGTACATTTACGGCTGTCGACCATATCTCATTTGAAGTAAAACGAGGAGAAATATTTGGCTTTTTAGGAGCTAACGGTGCAGGTAAAACAACTGCAATGCGTATCTTATGTGGTTTAAGTTTGCCGACAGAAGGATATGCCGAAGTAATGGGCTACGATGTCAGGACACAAAGCGAAAACATAAAACGGCATATAGGATACATGAGTCAAAGGTTTTCTTTATACGAAGATTTAACAGTCAGCGAAAATGTACGTCTTTTTGGAGGAATATATGGAGTTTCTAAAAAAGAAATTCCAGCGCGAACAGAAGCAATGCTACGGCGTATCGGATTATACGAAGAACGAAATACTGTAGTCCAATCCCTTCCCTTAGGCTGGAAACAACGTCTGGCTTTTTCGGTTGCAATATTTCATCGCCCACAACTCGTCTTTCTCGATGAACCAACAGGAGGAGTGGATCCTGCTACACGACGCCAGTTTTGGGAACTCATCTATCAAGCCGCCGAACAAGGAATCACGATATTCGTTACTACTCACTATATGGATGAAGCAGAATACTGTGACCGAATTTCGATGATGGTAGACGGACGTATCCGGGCCTTGGATACCCCAACAGGCTTAAAAGCTCATTTTCAAGCTCAGAACATGGACGAAGTTTTTCAAATGCTCGCGCGAGAAGCCAAACGAAATCATAACTAACATTTTACATTGTCGTACATTATACTAAGAGTATGAAACAATTCATTGCATTTATCAGGAAAGAATTTTATCACATTCTGCGCGATAAGCGTACAATGCTGATACTTATTGGAATGCCTATCATACAAATTATACTTTTCGGATTTGCCATCTCTACAGAAGTACGCAACGTACAAACTGCTGTTCTTGTAGAGGATGTAAATTAAACTGTGTCAGCAAAGAGTAAAATAAAATATTAACTTTGCTAACACAGTTTTTTTATGAAAGA